>Ga0137368_10000198_pt1 | contig 51747 bp, 67 predicted proteins | sample SagtaG_13_FD_104917 | JGI IMG/M metagenome (GOLD analysis project Ga0137368, IMG submission 104917) | Vadose zone soil microbial communities from Sagehorn Ranch, Mendocino, California, USA - Sage1_L_100_16 metaG | ecosystem: Environmental > Terrestrial > Soil > Vadose zone | place: USA...
CCGCCTCCGCTACCTCCACCTCCTGCACCACCGCCTCCACCGCCTCCGCCACCACAGCCGCCGCCACCACTACCACCGCGCCGCTGTCACGTGCCGCGGCTGATCGGCCTGCGGCTCAGCACGGCCCGCACGCGGATCCGCCGTGCGCGCTGCGCGGTCGGGCGGGTCAGAACGGCGCGCTCGACGCGCGTGGGCCGCGTGATCGCGCAGAGCCCGCGCCCGGGCGCGGTGCGGCCGCGGGGGACGAGGGTCAAGCTCATCGTCGGCCGCCGCTAGCCGGACCGTAGACGGGCGGACTCAAGCCTCGGCCGAAGCGGCCGATGTTGAAAGCGAACCCCGCCCCAATGAGCATGATCCGCAACCGCCTCGAGAGCTACGTCGTCCGCAACACGGGCGCGCTCGTGGGCGACCTCGCCGCCGAGCGGCGCGAGGAGCTCGCCGAGGTCCTGCACGAGCTCGAGGGACACGGCTCGCGCGCGGTTGAAGCCGAGTCGCGGGCGGACGAGCTCGTCGAGAAGCTGGAGCATCGAAACGCCGTCCTCGCCAAGGCGCGTGCGCGGATCGAGGAGCTCGAGGCAAATCTTGCGCGGGCGGAGAACGAGCTCGGCGACCGCGAGCAGCGCATGACCGACCTGCTCGAGGCCGAGCGTGTTCGAACCGCGGAGCGCGAGCAGAATCTGCACGCCGACCTGGCAACGAAGGAGTCCGAGCTCGCGCTTCGCCGAGAGACTCTCGTGGCCCACGAGAGTGTCCTGCGCGAGACCGACCGCGATCTGGTTGCGCGAGAGCATGCGCTGGCGGGCCGGGGGCAGGAGCTGTCGGAGCGAGAAGACTCGCTCGTCGACCGCGAGCGCGAGATGGAGCTCCGCACCGACGAGCGGCTCAGCGCGCGCGAGGGCGAGCTCAACCGTCGCGAGGCCGAGCTGGCGGCTGCGGAGGAGTTCGCCGTCACGGAGAAGCATTCGCTCGAGCGGCGCGCGGTTCAGATCGCCGAGTTCGAGCGTGCGGCGCAGGAACAGGCCCGGCGCCTCGACGAGCGCGAGTCCACGCTCGCCCTCAACGAGGCTCGGCTCGCGGGCGAGGTCGAGCAGGCTCAGCAGCGCTCAGCGAGGCTTGCGGAGCTCAAGCAGCAGCTGGAGCGCCGCCAGGAGGAGCTCGCAGCGTACGTCGCCCGGGCGCAGGACTCGTTCCGTCCCTTCCAGCCGTAGGCCGCCCTGGGCGCCGCGAAAGCGCGGCTAGTCGGGGAACGCGAGGCGATATGCTCGCGACATGGCCACGCTGGGTGAAGTGATGTCGCACGATGTGATCACGATCGAGCCCTTCGACACGATCGGGCACGCGGCCGAGAAGATGGTTGCCGAGGGTGTCAGTGCAATCGTCGTCTCGGACGGGGGCCGTCTGATCGGGATCGTCACGGAGCGAGACCTGACCCGCGCGGTCGCAGGGCGCGTCCACTCCAGCGAGGCTCGCGTCCGAGAATGGATGACGGCCGACCCGAAGGTCGTCTCGGAATCGACCGACCCCGTCGAGGCCGTGGAGATCATGCTCGAAGGGGGCTTTCGCCACTTGCCGGTGGTCGAGGGAGAGCGAGCGGTCGGGATCGTGAGCATCCGCGACCTCGCCGAGTGGAGCATCCGGGTCCAGCCGGAGGCGCAGGCCTAGCGGCTTTCCGGAGGCTCCTCGTTCTCGGTCTCGGTCTCGACTACCAGCCGCGGCGCGTGCAGGCCTGACTCGCGGCTCGCGAAGTCGGCGCCGTCCGAAGACGCAGTGGTGAGGGCAAGGTTGACCGAGCGGTCACCGGCCACGAGTGAGGTCACGTCGACCGCCTTCCAGCGCCTCGCCCGTAGCCGCCCCGAAGCGACGAACCGCAGCGAGAGCTCCGGCGCATTTTCGTAGTTGATCCTGCGCTCGCTCCAGCGTCCCTCCACGAGTCGCGCCTGATAGCCGCCGCGCGAGCGGGTGCGGCTCCAGAGGAGAAGGCTCACGCGCCGGATCTCGTTCGAGTGGAGGTCGACGTCGAACCTGATGTACGTTCGCACGACTGGCGAAGCGGCGACGCGGATCACGCTCGCCCGCCCGAAGTTCGTCGTCGGGCTCGTCTCGCTCACGAAGGCGTCGGCCTTCGCCCGCACGGCGCGGATCTTCGGCTCGCGGTCGAATCCGGCGCCGGGCAGCGCGGTCACGCTCACCGCCGCCGCGAGCAGGGCGACCATGGTCGCAGCGGCGAAGTGACGCCACCGGAGCTGTTCGGTCTGGCAGCGGGGGTCAGTACCGCCGATCCGCAGTCCTCCTTCTGCTAACAGGTACTGCGAAGGGCGGCGGGACCCTTACAGCGGCCGGCGCTACTGCGGGGTCTCGGCCCGGACGGCGACGGCCTTCTTCAGCACTTTGAGCGCCTCGTCCTTCTCGCCCTCCGCCTCGAGCAGCTGCGCAAGACGGGAGTAGACCTCGAGCACGTAGCGTGAAGCGGCGGGCTCGAGCCGTTCCGCGGCAAGCTCGTAGAGCTCGCGAGCCTTCGCGCGGTCACCCAGCTCTTCGAACACTTCGGCCACGACCATGTAGCCGCGGCCCGCATCGAACGGACTGCCGTCGGACAGGAGTCCCGCGGACTCCATCGCGATCGATGCGGCCTCTTCGTGCTTGCCCAGCTGGAGGAGCGCGCGCGCCTCCTCGAGTCGGAAGAGCGCGTGATCGATCTTCGTGCCGCTGTCGGCGAGCATGTCGATCCCCTTGCGGATCAGCTCCAGGGCCTCATCCGGGCGCTTTCGGTCGAGCTCGATGTGCGCGAGGAGCTGGTGCGCGCGCGCCGCGTAGTAGGTGTGCTCGGTCAGCTCGAGCAGCTCGAGGGCCCTGCGCGCATAGCGGGCGGCGATGCGAGTGTTGTTCTGAAGGGCATGTAGCCGCGAATGCGACCAGTAGACCCTCGCACGGAAGATCGGATCGCGTGAATCGGGAGCCAGCTCGACCGTGCGCTCGAGCAGTTCCTCGGCGCCGCCGAACTCGCCCTTGTCGATGAGGGCATTCGCGAGTAGCACCGCGAACCGGACGCCCTCGACCGGATCGTCGCGCTCCTCGGCCGCTTCGAACGACTCCCGGAAGATCGCGATCGAAGCCCCGAGTTGGTCGATCATCGAGTACGCGCGGCCGAGGGTGTCGGCCCAGCTCGCGTAGTCGGGAAGGGGGCGGCGGGAGACTCGCCGCGCCTCTTCGAGGCGTGCGATCGCCTCCCGAGGGTTGCCCTCGCGAAAGGCGAGCTGGCCCAGCCCCGCGAGTGCGCGCGCCCGCTCTTCCGGGCTGACGGCCTGCTCGAGCGCGTCCATGAAGAGCCCGCGGGCCTCCTCGCTCTCGTCGAGCCGCATCGCGATCTCGGCTTCGAGCAGGCCGCTCGGGTCGTGGCCCCTCTCCGTGCCGGTTGCCAGGTAGTCCTCGCTCACGCCCAGACGGCGCCCCATCTCGCGGAGGAGCTGGAGGGAGGGAATCCTGTCGCCCGCCTCGATTCGCGAGATGTACGCAGGAGAGCAGCCCTGAAACGAGAGCTGGCGCTGGCTCAGGCCGGCGCGCTCACGCGCTTCTTTGAGTCGGCGACCGACCTCTACGGGGTCGTCGACATGGGTTGACTTCCGTCTTGGCAGTGGCCCCTCCCCTCCTATAATACGACCTTCCTCGGGCCCGGGGCTATCCAGCGGCAACCTAGAGAAAGGATGGTCCCGTGAAAGGAAGGCTCGCGCTTCTCGGCGCGCTTCTGGGCCTGCTTGCGGCCATTGGCGCGCACGGCCCTGTCTGGCCGTAGGCCGGTGTAGGGCTCTACTGGGGTGGCGGGCTTCGGTCCGCCACCCCGATCTCTCTCTCCGCCGTCTCGCTCGAAGTGGGGATACGGCATTGACGCAAAGCGAGCGATGGTTACTCTCGTCAAAGGATCAGGCCGAGGACGCTCGCCGAGGTGCCGCAGCTGAGGCGGGCCTCCTCGTCCGTCCATTCGGAGATGTCTTCGACATGTGAAGCTACGCGCCTGGGCTACGCCGCTCACATCCGGAGGCTCGCGCTCTCCCTACCGGAGTCGTAGCGTCGGGCGCTACGGCTGGGTGACCCCGAGGTCGCGGACGAGGAGTCGCTCGAGGCGGCGCTCGAGTGGGTTCGTGAGAGCTACTGGTTGCGCGCGCCGGTGGAACTTCGCGCCGCCGTGGAGCAGAATGACGGCGAATGATCCGCGCTAGCCCGTAACTCAACAGGGTCTGGCGCCGGCGCCGAGCCGGCGGCCTCGTCATCCTCCTGCTGGCGATCGAGCTCCTCGACGAGCTCGTCGGTGGTGTGCGCGCGGCCGCGTGGCCGCTGATCCGGCACGACCTCGACCTGAGCTACGCCGAGGTCGGGCTCGTGCTCGGGATCCCGGGATTCGTGGGGAGCGCTCTCGACCCGCTGATCGGGGTGCTCGCCGACGGTGGCCGCCGACGGGCCCTGGTCGTCGGCGGAGGGCTCGTCGTCGCGCTCGCGACGGCACTCTCGGCCGCGTCGACCGGGTTCTGGACGCTGCTCGTCCCGCTCCTGATCTGGAACCCTGCCGTAGGCGCGTTCGTCAGCCTCTCGCAGGCGACGCTGATGGACCTCGCGCCCGAGCAGCGGGAACGGCGGATGGCGTGGTGGACGCTGGCCGGCTCGTTCGGCTACGTCGGCGGGCCGCTGCTGCTCGCCGCGGGCATCTGGCTCGGTCTGGGCTGGCGGGGAGTCACCTTCCTGCTCGCCCTCGCTGCCCTGCCGCTCGCGTTCCAGGCTCGGCGGCTGCCGGTGCCTCCCGCAGCGAACGGGGGCTCGCTCCGGCGCAGTGCGCACGATGCGCTCGCGGCGCTGAAGCGCTTCGAGGTGCTGCGCTGGCTGCTGCTGCTGGAGGCGTCGGATCTGATGCTCGACGTCCTGCACGGCTTCCTCGCGCTCTATCTCGTCGACGTCGCAGGCGTTCGTCCGATCGAGGCGGGTCTCGGCGTGGCCGTCTGGACGGGGGCCGGTCTCGTCGGCGACGCGCTGCTGATCCCTCTGCTGCGCCGAGTTCCCGGCGTCGTCTATCTGCGCTGGAGCGCGGCCGCCGCGCTTGCCGCGTACCCCGCGTTCCTGCTCGTCCCGAGCCTCGCCGGAAAGCTGCTCCTGCTCGCCGTCCTCGGCCTGCTCAATTCGGGCTGGTATGCGATCCCGAAGGCGGGGCTCTACTCGGCGCTGCCGGGGCGAAGCGGCGCGGCGGTCGCGCTGGGCGGAGTCGGGGGCGTCGCGGGCGCAGCGGTGCCTGCCTGTGTCGGCGCCCTCGCGGGCGCAGTTGGGCTCGGCGCCACGATGTGGCTCCTCGTCCTCGCGCCGGTGGCGCTGCTCGCCCTTGCGCCGCGGAGCCGGGACGCCCGTGAGCCCTGAGTATCCTCTTCTCCGATGCGGGTACTTCTTCCGGACAGCTCCGAGCTCGAGCTCCCCGAAGGCGCCACGGGCCTCGACGCCGCGCGCGCGATCGGGCCGAAGCTGGCGAAGGAAGCCGTCCTCGTGCGCTCGAACGGGCGTGTCCAGGACCTCAGGCTGCCGCTCGAGAACGGGCAGCCGATCCAGATCCTCACCACGCGCGACGCGGACGACCCGGACGCGCTCTACGTGCTGCGCCACTCGGCCGCGCACCTGCTCGCCGAGGCCGTGCGGCGGCTCTACCCAGGGACGAAGATCGCGATCGGGCCGCCGATCGAGAACGGCTTCTACTACGACTTCGAGTTCCCGGAGCCAATCGGCGAGGACGCCCTCGGGAAGATCGAGGACGAGATCCAGCGCGAGCTGAAGGAGGGCCGGGCCTGGGAGCGCCAGGAGGTCTCCGCCGACGAGGCGAAGCGGCTCTTCGCCGCCCAGGGCGAGGACTACAAGGTCGAGCTCGTCGACACGGCGGAGGGAGACATCTCGCTGTACAAGCAGGGCGACTTCACCGACCTCTGCCGCGGGCCGCACCTCCAGGACTCGGGCCCGATCAAGGCGATCAAGCTGACGGGCCTCGCGGGCGCCTACTGGCGCGGGGACGAGAAGAACACTCAGCTGACGCGGATCTACGGCACGGCGTTTTACTCGCAGGCCGACCTCGACGCCTACCTCGAGCGCCTCGAAGAAGCGAAGCGTCGCGATCATCGCCGGCTCGGGCGCGATCTGCAGCTCGTTCACTTCGACGAGCACTCTCCGGGATCGCCGCTCTGGCAGCCGAAAGGCATGGTGATCTGGAACGAGCTCGAGGACCTCCGCCGGCGCGAGAACGCGAAGCGCGGCTACCTCGAGGTGAAGACCCCGCTGATCTACGACTCCGAGCTCTGGGTGACCTCGGGCCACTGGGAGAAGTTCCGCGAGCACATGTTCCTGATCGAGGAAGAGGGCAAGACGTGGGGCCTCAAGCCCATGAACTGCCCCGGGCACATGCTCCTCTTCGGGAGCCGGCTGCGGTCGTACCGCGAGTTGCCCATGCGGCTGGCGGAGGCTGGAACCCTGCATCGCAACGAGCTTGCGGGCACTCTGCACGGGTTGCTGCGGGTCAGGCACGTGACGCAGGACGACGCGCATCTCTTCGTCACGCCGGATCAGATCGAGGGGGAGGTCTTCGCGTGTCTGGACTATGCCTCCTATCTCTACGAGCTTTTCGGCATGACGGCGCACTTCGAGCTCTCGACGCGCCCCGAGAACAAGCTCGGCACGGACGAGGAGTGGGATTTCACGGAGGCCGCCTTGCGCTCGGCTCTCGAGCGGCGCGGGCTTGACTTCGTCGTCAATGAAGGCGACGGCGCGTTCTACGGGCCGAAGATCGATCTGCACATGACCGACGTCCTCGGCCGCTCGTGGCAGATGGGCACGATCCAGCTCGACTCGCAGATGCCGGCCCGCTTCGGGCTCACCTATGTAGGCGAGGACAACGCGGAGCACACGCCGTACGTCATCCATCGCGCCTTCTTCGGCTCGTTCGAGCGCTTCATCGGGATCCTGATCGAGCACTACGCGGGTGTCTTCCCCGTCTGGCTCGCGCCGGTCCAGGGGCGGATCGTCCCGGTGGGGGAGGATCACCGCGAGGCCGCGCGCGCACTGGCGGAGAAACTCGGCGAGTTCCGGGTCGAGGTCGACGACTCCGACGAGACAGTGGGCAAGCGGATCCGGAACGCCGAGGTCGAGAAGATCCCGTATGTCGTCGTCTGGGGTGACCGGGAATCCGAGGATGCGCTGGCGATTCGCGAGCGGGGCGGCGAGCAGTCGACGAAGTCCCTCGACGAGTTGCTGGCGGAGCTTCGCGAGGCTGCTAATCTCTGAGATCTGCAAAGCAGGGGCGAAACCGTTCCTCACCTCCCGTCACGCCAGGACGCGTAGCGTGGGGGTTCAACCGAGAAGGTTGGAAGGTTTGGGCCGCTGCTGCGCAGCGGTCTTGTCGTTTCGAGAAGGAGGAAGCTGACAGCTTGGTGAAGCGCCTTTGAGGCCACGGCGCCGGTTCGAGCCCGTTCGGCCCGTTGTCCCGCACAGCCGGATCAACGAGGACATCCGCGTGCAGGAGGTGCGGCTCGTCGACGAGAACGGCGGCCAGCTCGGGGTGAAGCCCATCCAGGAGGCGCTCGACTACGCGCACGGGAAGGATCTCGACCTCGTCGAGGTCGCCGCGCAGGCCGATCCGCCCGTGGCGCGGGTGATGGACTACGGCAAGTACCGGTACGAGCAGGAGCAGAAGGCAAAGCTCGCCCGGAAGCACCAGGTTTCGATCAACGTCAAGGAGATCAAGTTCAGGCCGAAGATCGGCGTTCACGACTACGAGACCAAGAAGGGCCACGTCGTCCGCTTCCTCAAGCAGCGGGCCAAGGTCAAGGTCACGATCATGTTCCGGGGCCGCGAGACGACTCATCCGGAGCGGGGCCGTGACCTCCTGATGCGGCTCGCGGAGGACGTCAAGGAGCTCGGTCAGATCGAGTCGCCGCCGCTCCTCGACGGCCGCAACATGGTCATGGTGCTCGGCCCGACGAAGAACGCAGGAGTCGCGAAGGATGCCCAAGCAGAAGAGTCACAGCGGAGCGAGGAAGAGGTTCAAGCTGACGGGGGCGGGGAAGCTCATGCGCCGCCGCGCGATGAAGAGCCACCTGCTCGGCAAGAAGTCAGCGAAGCGCAAGCGTAACTTCGGCCGCGACCACCCGGTCCACGCCGCCGACCGCCGCAGCGTGAGGCGACTGCTCGGAGGGGGCAAGTGACCCTCCCGGCAACATCCTGCGGCTTCTGGCGCGCGAGTCGCCAATGTCACCGGGAGGGTCACTGATGCCGCGCGTGAAGCGGTCGGTCGCCTCCCGCAAGCGGCGGCGCAAGGTGCTCCAGGCCGCGCGCGGCTACGTCGGCGCGAAGCACTCGAGCTACAAGAGCGCGAAGGAGCAGGTCGAGCGCTCGCTCGTCTACGCCTACCGCGACCGGAAGGCGCGCAAGCGGACGATGCGCCGGCTCTGGATCATCCGCATCAACGCCGCCGCACGGGGCGAGGGGCTCTCCTACAACCAGTTCGTCGCCGGCTGCCGCAAGGCGGGAATCGAGCTCGACCGCAAAGTCCTGGCCGATCTGGCCGTGGCCGACCCGGCCGCTTTCGGCAAGATCGCCGAGCAGGCGAAGACGGCGCTCGATTCTGGCAAGCAGCCCAGCTGACGTCTTCCGCCGCCAGGCGGAGCAGTGCGAGGTGCGCTCGCCCCTCTACGCCGATCTTTGCCGGCGATTCGCGGACGACGAGGTTGCCCGCGAGATCGTCGGCCCGGAGCCCGAGTGGGATGCTCCGCTGCGCCTGCTCGGCGGCCTGCACTACCTCGTTCTGGCGGGGAAAGCCGACTGGGACGATCCGCTCTCGGAGCATCGTGAATTCCTGCGCGGATTCGTGGCTGAGCAGGGTGTGCAGACGAACGAAGTGCAGCGCTCGTGGGTGCTCGCTCCTCTTTTCCTGCGGATCGCTCAGCGCACGGGCGCCGACACCTTCGACCTCGTCGAGCTCGGGCCGAGCGCGGGCCTGAACCTCGTCTGGGATCGCTATCGCTGCCGGTACGGGGCCGGCGCGTGGGGGCCAGAGGACGCGCCGCTCCGACTCGAGGGCGAGGAGCGTCGGCCGGTGCCGGAGGAGTTGCTCGGGCTCGGGCCGACGGTTCGCGGCCGGGTCGGGATCGACCGCGCGCCGATCGACGTCACCTCGGAGGAAGGCGCGCGCCTCCTCCGGTGCTTCGTCTGGGCGGGCCAGACGGACAGGCTCGAGCGCCTCGACCGGTCGATCGAGGCGCTGCGCGCCGACCCGCCGGAGCTCGTGCGTGGCGACTTCGTCGAGGTGCTGCCGGAGCTGCTCGCCGCTCAGCCTGCCGACGGCCTGACGGTCGTCTTCCAGACGGCAACTCTCGGCTACGTCGGCGGCGAGGGACGGGCCCGAGTGCGGGCGGCGCTCGAGGAGTCGGGACGCTCGCGCCCGCTGGCGTTCATCTCTACGGGGAAGCCGCGGGGCGAGGAGGGCTGCTGGGGCCTACGGCTCGTCTACTGGCCGGGCGGCGAGCGGGAGTTCGCAGGCCATGCGGACTACCACGGCGCCTGGCTCCAGTGGGAATTGTGATCACTTCCCTGTCCAATCCGCGGCTTCGGCTCGTGCGCCGGCTGCTCGAGTCGCGCCGTCAGCGGGAGAAGGAGGGGCTCTTCGTCTGCGAGGGCGAGGACCTCGTCCAGGCCGCGGACGACGCCGGCGTCGAGCCCGTGGAGGTGCTCAGCGCCGGCGAGGACGTCTCGCCCGAGCTGCTCGCGCAGGTTTCCAGCATGGGGCACCCGCCGCGGGTGATCGGCATCTACCGGCGGGAGGCGCTGCCCCGCGGCGTCGACCCGGTCTGTCTCGCGCTCTGGCACGTGGCCGATCCCGGCAACCTGGGCGCGCTGCTGAGGACGGCGGACGCCTTCGGGGCCTCGGTGGCGCTCTCCTCGGGCTGCGCCGATCCGACGGGGCCGAAGGCGCTGCGGGCCTCGGCGGGAGCCGTCTTCCGCGTGCCGCTCGCGCGCTTCGACGAGCCCGAGGGGCGGCGCATCGCGCTCGTCTCGCAGGGAGGGACCCCGCTGGCGGCGCTCGATCCGGGCGTCCCGGTCGTCTACGTCCTCGGAGCCGAGCGGGAGGGCCTCCCGGGCGACGTTGTCGCAGCCTGCGACGAGAAGGCGACGATTTCGCTCGCCCAGGGAGCGGAGTCGCTGAACGTCGCGGTCGCCGGGGCGATCGCGCTCTACGAGCACCGTCGCCGCCAGTAGACTCGGCCTCGTGGCGAGGATCGCAGGCGTCTGGACGTCACCGGCGCGCAAGAGCGGCCGCATGGACGGCCACGAGCGGCTTCGGGCGATCGCCGGGCAGGGCCTGGAGGGCTGCGCGCACGCGAATCCACCCAAGCGCGAGGTTCTCTTCGTTTCGAAGGAGCATCTGGACGCGGTCGGCGTCGAGCCGGGCGCGATCCGCGAGAACCTGACCGTCGAGGGCGACGACGTGGAGCGCTGGCCGGTCGGTCAGCGAGTCCGCGTCGGCGGAGCCGTCTTCGAGATCACGATGGTCTGCGATCCGTGCCACCGCATGGACGAGCTTCGCGAGGGCCTGCGCACGGAGCTCCAGGGGCGGCGCGGGATGCTCGCGCGCATCGTCGAGAGCGGCGAAGTCGCCGTCGGCGACGAGATTACGCTTCTCTAGCCGCACGGCGGAAGCGCCAGAAGCGCCATCGGCTCTCGGCGGCACGCTCGCGGGCCTCCCGCTCCTCTTCGAGCTTCGCCTTGTGGTAGGCGATCCGCTCTTGCAGTCTGCGGCCGAGCTCGTCGTTCTGCGTCTCCTCGCGGGCTCGCCTAGCCCGCTCCAGTCTCTTCCTCTTCTTCTCGTCCATCGTCCTCCTCGAGCAGCAGGCGGATTTCGCGAACCTCCGCGCGAATCTCCATCATGCGTGGACATGATAAGTATCGTTTCCTCGCGCTCGATCGGCTGCTGGGCTGACAGGCGGCGCCGTCGAAGCACCGGACGATCGTCACCGAGCCGCGACGCTGTCGCAAGATGACCCGGTCAGCCATGTCTGCGCGCGACGAAGATCATGTCCTCGCCGCCGCGATAAGGCGTCCGGTCGAACCAGCCGTAGCAGGCCTCAACGGTGAAGCCGGTCTCCTCGAGGAGCTGCTGCCACTCCTCTCGTGAGATCCAGGCGAGCGACATCGTGGCCGCGCCCGAGGGCCCGCGGACGGAGAGCGTGAGCGTGCGCGTATCCTCGTCCCAGTCCGCGTGCTCGTAGATCCCGGGCTCGCGCTCTAGCCAGCGGCCGTGCGTGGCGGCGATGTCGTCGGGCTTGGGGGCGAAGACGTCGAAGACGAGGCGGCCCTCTACGAGGAGCGCGTCACGCGCGGCGGTGAGCGCCTCGATCCGCTCGCCGTCGTCGGCGAGGTGGAGATACGAGCGGAAGGGGCAGACGATGAGCGGCACCTGCCCGTCGAGCGGGGGACTGCGCAGGTCGCCGAGCCGGAGGTCGAGGAAGCCGGCGACGCCGGCGGCCTCGGCGCGGCTCCGGCAGGCGGTGAGCATCTCGCGGGAGGAGTCGACACCGATCACGCGGATGCCCGTCTGTGCGATCGGGATCGCAATCCGGCCGGTGCCGACCCCGAGCTCGACGACCGGCCCGCCCGCCGTCTGCGCCTCGGCGAGGTAGAAGCCGACGTCCTCGGTGACGCTGCGACTCCAGGGGTCGTAGAGCTCGGCGATCGCGTCGTAGGGGCTGGCGGCCGCGTGAGACATCCGGCGCATATCTGTCACAGGCGTCTGCGATTTTCCTCGGTACGCTCAAGGCGGCGGCACGAGGTCCCCCACCCGGGTGGGAGACGTGAGGTCATGCCGGCTTCCGGGTGACCCAGACGAACTCCCGGCTGCCTTCACCGAACGGGCGCCGGTCGAAGTCGCCGTAGAGCGCCTCGACCTCGAGCCCGGCGACGTCGATGAGGCCTTCCCACTCGGAGCGCGCGATCCACCAGAGCGATAGGCGCCGCTCGTCCTTGCCCGGCTGGTCGACGTACGCGGTCAGGTCGATGCGGCTGTCCGCGGGGTCGTATTCCGTCCACTCCCAGATGCGCCCGCCCGGTCGGCGCCGCAGCCTCTCCGCGAGACTCGCCGCGAGCTCAGGGTCGAAGACGAACGCGTTCCACGCGAAGCGGCCGCCCGGCCGCAAAGCCGCGGCGACGCGCTCGAAGACGCGCCGTCGATCGCGCCAGGTCGGCATGTGCAGAAGGGCTCGGAACGGGCAATAGACGAGCGCGGCCGGCTCCTCGAGCTCGAAGTCGCGCATGTCCTGCTCGCGCAGCTCGAGCTCGACCCCTGCCTCCGCTGCCCGCTCCCGGGCCCGGGCGAGCATCTTCTTCGAGAGGTCGATCCCGATCACCTTCCGGCCCGTCTCCTTGGCGACGGGGATCGCGACGCGCCCGGCGCCGACGGCGAGCTCGACGAGCGGTCCGTCCGCCTCGCGTGCGAGCTCGACGTAGAACGGGACGTCCTCCGTCATGTGCTGCGACCACTCGTCGTAGATCTCCGCGATGGGGTCGTATTCGCTCATGCGTGCATTCTCGCTGTATCGTGTAGACGTGGCTGCGACGCGCTCAGCCTTCTTCTTTACCGGGCCCCGGCTTTCGTCCGGGGACCGGGCCTGACGCGCGTCCGATCCTCCGTGTGACAGAGCCGGGGCCGAAGCCAAGCCCCCTTTGTTTCGGACCGGAGGAACGATGCCCGAGAGACGAGATACAGTCGCCGCCGTGGACGCCGAGGCGCTCCAGCGCGAAGCCCTGAGCGCGATCGCGGCCGCATCCGCCGCCGGCGAGCTGGACGAGCTGCGCGTCCGGTACCTCGGTCGGCGCAGCGACCTCAAGCAAGCGCTCCGGCAGGTACGGGATCGCGAGACCGGGATGGCGCTGAACGCTGCCCGCGAGGCGATCGAGCAGGCGGTCGCGGAGCGGGAGGCGTCGCTCGAGCGGGCCGAGCTCGACCGCACGCTGACGGAGGACGTCGTAGACGTCACGCTCCCCGGCGAGCAGCTCCAGCTCGGCCATCTGCACCCGATCACCCAGGTGCGCCGCACAGTCGAGGACGCCTTCCTCGGCCTCGGCTACGAGGTGCGCGACGATCGCGAGGTCGAGACGGCCGAGTACAACTTCGACAAGCTCGCCTTCGCACCGACGCATCCGAGCCGCTCGCACCGCGACACGTTCTTCTTCGACGAGACGCATCTCCTGCGCACGGAGACCTCGCCGTCGCAGATCCACGTCCTCGAGGAGAAGGAGCCGCCCGTCTACATGGTTTCTCTCGGCCGTGTCTATCGGCGGGACGCGATCACTGCCACGCGCTACCCCATCTTCCACCAGTTCGAAGGGCTCGCGGTCGACAGGGGGCTGACGCTGGCAGACCTCAAGGGCACGCTGCTCCACGTCATGCGGGTGCTCTACGGGCCCGAGCGGCGCGTCCGCTTCCGCACGCACTTCTTCCCCTTCACCGAGCCGTCGATCGAGCCGGACGTCTCCTGCGGGATCTGCGGCGGCGAGGGCTGTCGCACCTGCAAGTACTCGGGCTGGATCGAGATGGGCGGCGCGGGCATGGTCGACCCGCGCGTGTTCGAGAACGTCGGCGTCGACCCCGAGGAGTGGACCGGCTTTGCCTTCGGCTGCGGGCTCGAGCGCGCGGCCCAGCTCCGCCACGACATCCCTGACATCCGGCTCCTCTGGGAAGGCGACCTGCGCTTCCTGAGGCAGTTTTGACGGCCCGATGAGAGTGCCTGTCAGCTGGCTGCGCGACTACGTCGCTCTGGAGATGCCGCTCGAGGAGCTGGCGACGAAGCTGTCCGTCGCATCGGCCGAGGTCGAGGGGATCGAGCGGCGCGGCGTCCCCGATCGCGACCGCAACCTCGCGCTGTTCCGTGTCGGGCGCGTGCTGGAGGCGGTCAAGCACCCGAACGCCGACCGGCTCCAGCTCTGCCAGGTCGACGTGGGGGAGGGCGAGCCGCTTCAGATCGTCTGCGGGGCGTGGAACTTCGGTGCCGGCGCCACGGTCGCCGTGGCGCTGCCGGGAGCGGTGCTGCCGAGCGGGCTCGCGCTCGACCGGCGGGACGTCCGCGGCGAGACGTCGACCGGGATGATCCTGGCCGAGGACGAGGTCGACCTCGGCACCGACCACACCGGGATCATGGTGCTGGACGACCGCTGGGAGCCGGGTACGCCGCTCGCCGACGTCCTGCCGATCGTCGATGACGTCCTGCTGGTCGAAGCGACCGGGAACCGGCCGGACCTGCTCTCCGTCTACGGCATCGCGCGCGAGGTGGCGGCGCTCTACGACCTCGAGCTCGCCCCGCCGCCCGGAGAGGAGCCGCGCTCAGGCGACGAGGAGGTGGACGTGCGGGTCGAAGACCTCGCCGGGTGCCCCCGCTACATCGGCCGCCTTTTCCGCGACGTGCGCATCGGGCCTTCGCCAGTCTGGCTCAAGGCCCGACTGCACGCAGCCGGGATGCGCCCGATCTCGAACGTCGTCGACGCGACGAACTACGGGATGCTCTCACTCGGAAACCCGCTACATGCCTTCGACTTCGCGAGCCTGCTCGGCGGGCGGATCGTCGTGCGGCGCGCTCAGCCAGGCGAGAAGCTCAAGACGCTGGACGGGGTCGAGCGCGACCTCACGCCTGACGACCTGATGATCGCGGACGCCGAGCGCTCCGTCGCGCTCGCCGGGATCATGGGCGGCGAGGAGACCGAGATCGGCGACTCGACGAGCGACGTGCTGCTCGAGGCGGCGAACTTCGAGCCCTTCTCGATCTTCCGATCGTCCGAGCGCCTGCGCCTGCGCACCGAGGGCTCCAACCGCTGGGAGAAAGGAGTCGACCCCTATCTCGCGGCGCCGGCGGCGACGCTGGCGACGCAGCTGATCGTCGAGCTCGCCGGCGCACGCTGGGTGGGCCACACGGACGTGGAGGGTGACCTCCCGGAGCGCCCGGTCGTCCGCTTCCGCCCCGAGCGCGCGGACGAGCTGATCGGCATCGAGACCCCGCCTGAGCAGCAGCACGCATTGCTGCGCCGGCTCGGATTCGACGTGGAGGACGAGCACGTGACCGTCCCGACATGGCGGGCGCGCGACGTCACGCGCGAGGTCGACGTGATCGAGGAGATCGCGCGCTTCCGCCTCGAGGACGTGCCGTTCACGCTGCCGGTACGACGGGCGATGTTCGGCACGCTGACGCGCGACCAGCAGCTGCGGCGCCGCGTCGAGGACGTGCTCGCGGGGATCGGCTTCGCCGAGACGTATACGCCGTCTCTCCGCCCCGACGACGACACACCCTGGAAGCTCCCGGAACCGATCTCGGTCGAGCTGATCGCGTTGCGGACGCGGCTCTTGCCGAGCCTCGTCGAGGCCGCGCGGCGCAATGCCGAAGTCGGTGCGCAGGGAATCGCCCTGTTCGAGATCGCGCGCGTCTATCTGCCCGCGGGAGAGCTGCCCGACGAGCACCTCCGCGTCTCCGGGATCGCCGAAGGCGGTTTCGCCCGCGCGAAGGGCGTCGTCGAGCTGCTCTACGCGGCCCTGAAGGCGGAACCGGCGTTCGAGCGCGCCGAGGACCCGCTCCTGCACCCGGGCAAGGCCGCCCGAACGGCCGCCGGCACGTTCGGCGAGGTGCACCCGAGCCTGCTCGAAGGGACGTGGGGCGCGTTCGAGCTCGACCTTGCCGAGCTCTTCCGGGCCTCCCGCGACCCCGTCACCTACGAGGACTTCATCACCTACCCGGCGGTGCGCCAGGACCTCGCGTTCACCGTGCCGGAAGACGTGGCCGCCGCCGAGCTCGTCGACGCCGCGCGCGAGGCCGCCGGCCCGGAGCTGCGCGAGATGCGGGCCTTCGACGTCTACCGAGGCGACCAGATCGGCGCGGGCCGGAAGTCCCTGGCTTTCGCCGTCTCGTTCCAGTCGTCCGAGCGGACGCTCTCCGACGAGGACGCCGCCGCTCTCCGTGTGAAGATCGTCGAGGCGCTCGCGGCGCGGTTCGGCGCCGAGCTCAGGGCCTAGGACTAGGAGGTCGTCGCGGCCAGACGCTCGGCGAGGGCGACGAGCACCTTGCGCTGGATCTCAGGCGACTCGTCGAGCAGCCGGCGGAAGTTGCGCTCGGTCACGACGAGCGCCCGGACGGGCGAGGTCGCCTTCACCGTCGCGGTGCGCGGCAGCTTGTGCACGAGCGCGATCTCGCCGAAGAAGTCCCCCGACTTCAGCGAGTTGATCTTGCGCCCGTTCTTCAGCACGTCCGCCGTTCCCTCGACGAGGACGAGGAACTCCCGGCCGGGGGCTCCCTCTCGGGTGAGCTCCTTGCCCTCGCGAAGGTCGATCTCGTCCGCGATCCCGGCAACGGCTGAGAGCTCCCTCTTCGAGCAATGCGCGAACAGCGGCACGCGGCTGATCAGCTCGGTCTTCGCGTCTCTCCGCAGCTTCACGGCAATGAGTCTAAAGGCGCCGCTCGCGGTTCCGCGCGGATGTGAGCCCAAAATCCGCAGCTAGGCTTTTCCCGTAATGGAACGTGGAACCGTGGCCGGACGCTTCGCACCGCTTGCCGTTCTCGCCGCCGGCGTGCTCGCCTTCGGCCTGCCCGCGAGCGCCGGGATCCAGAGCTCGACGCTCCACGGCGTAGTGGGGCCCGGGCCGACGATCTCGCTCACGCAGGACGACGGCACGCCCGTCAAGCACCTCGATCCCGGCGCCTACACGATCATGGTCGAGGACAACGCCGAAATTCACAACTTCCACCTCTTCGGGACGGGCGTCGACCAGAGGACCGTCGTCGACACGACCTCGACGGCGACGTGGGACGTGACCTTCCAGGACGGGAAGACCTACAAGTTCCAGTGCGACCCGCATTCGGCGTTCATGCACGGCAGCTTCACCGTCGGCGACGTGCCGGGAACCGCGTTTGTTCCTCGGCTGAACGCGAAGGTGACCTCGCGCACGATCTCGCTCAAGACCGCGGCCGGGGCACGCGTCCGCACGCTTCGCGAGAACACCTACCGCATCGTCGTCAGCGACGCGACGAAGGCGCAGAACTTCCACCTCACCGGGCCCGGCGTCAACCGCAAGACGCGTGTCGCCGCCAGGGCGAAGCTCGTCTGGAAGCTCCGCCTCGCTCCCGGCAAGTTCGTCTACCGGTCTGACAAGAGCGCCAAGCTGCGCGGCACCTTCACGGTCAAGGGCGCGCCGCCGCCGGTCCCCTAGCGGCTCCTCCTGCACGGTCTCACCGAGGCTGAGTTTGAACCGGGCAGGGCGGGGAACACAGCTCAGAGCCCGTCTAGGGGCGCCCACAGAGGAGGTGCAAAACGTGTCACGCGCATTCTTGGCCGCTGCTCTCTTAGCGGTCGCGACTGCCCTGCCGGCCGCCGCAACCGCGCCGCAGAGCCCCTTCGTGCCACGTCTGGACGCGAAGGTGAGCGCGCGGGCTATCTCGGTCATCGACAGATCGGGCGCGCGCGTCCGTCTGCTGCCGCAGAACACCTACCGGATCGTCGTCAGCGACGCGACGAAGGCGCAGAACTTCCACCTCACCGGGCCGGGAGTGAACCAAAAGACGCGGGTCGCCGCGACAGGACGAGTGACCTGGGTGGTGCAGCTCTTGCCCGGGCGGTACGTCTACCGTTCGGACAGGAGCGCGAGGCTTCGCGGGAGCTTCGATGTCCAGGGAGTGCCACCGGCCGGTACGCGCTAGTACTAGGTCTGCACGCGGCGGGCGGCCCGACGGTCGAGCTCGCTGTTGAGCTCGGCCCCGAAGAGCACCGCCCACGCGGTGTAGTTCAGCCAGAGCAGGAGCACGATCCCGCCGGCAAGGGAGCCGTACGTCCTGGAGTACGAGCCGGAGAAGGCCGTGTAGAGCGCGAACAGGCCCGAGAGCGCGATCCACATCAGGCCGCCGACGAGCGACCCGGGCGTGATCCACTTCCAGTTGCGCTGGTCCGTGTTCGGCGCGAGGTAGTAGACGAGCTCGAAGAGGAGCAGCACGGCGACGAAGGCGATCGGCCAGCGGACGATGTCCCAGACCCAGGGGAATGCGCCGCCGAAGTGCCCTCTCGCCGCGATCGCGTCGCCGAGCTTGCCCCCGAAGACGATCAGCAGTAGCATGCCGGCCGTGACGAGGCTCGACGCGACGACGAGCACGAGCGAGATCAGCCGTACCTTCCAGTACGGCCGCGTCTCGAGCCGGTCGTAGGCCCGGTTCACGGCCTTCACGATCGAGCCCATGGCGCCGCTGGCGGCCCACATGGCTCCGAATGCTCCGAGCACGATCGCCGCCACCGAACCGCCGCCGCCCGAGTCCTCCTGGAGCTGCTGGACGATGTCGGTCACCGACTTCGGCGCGACCGGATCGAGGAAGCTCTGGAGCGTGTCGTAGGCGCCGATCAGCCCGAGCAGGCCGACGAGGAAGACCACCGCCGGGAAGAAGGCGAGAAGCGAGCTGTAGGCGACCTGCTGGGCGAGCCCGATGCAGTCGTCGGCCAGGAACTGCTTGAACGTCCGCTTGAGAACGGCGGGCCACTCCGCGGCGCCCAACCGCTGTCTCGCCTCTAGCGCCTGCGCCGGGCGAGCAGGCGCAGGGTCGCGCCGATACCGCCCGCGAGGACGAAGCCGGCTCCGAGAGCTCCGGCGGCGACGACGGGCAGCTTCGAGCGCAGCTTCGCGCCGATGTCGGTTGCCTCGCCGATCCCTGCTCGCAGCGTGTCCACGGCCTCGGCGAGCTGCTCGCGCTCCGCCTCGATGTCGCGGCGGACCTGCTCGGATGTGCGGCTGTTACCGCCTGCCATCGCTCTTCAAGGCCTCCGTGGTCAGCTTCGCCTCCTGAATCGCCTGCTCGGGCAGGGGCGGCGACCCCCGCTTGATCAGGACGATCGCGATCAGCCCGAGGATGCCGGCAACAAGGAGCAGCCCGAGGGTGACGATGAGCAACGCGAGCCAGGTCGAGAAGGCGTTCGCGAGCGCCGCGGCGATCGTTGCGAGGCCGAAGCCGAGCCCGAAGACCGTGAACACTGCCGCGGCGAGCCCGAGCCCGATGCCGATCCCGAGCGCCGTCACCTTCCGCTTCACCTCCAGCGCCGCCAGCTCGAGCTCGAGCCTGACGAGCGAGCTCGCGTGCTCGGCGACCTCCTTGGCCGAGGCGCCGAGGCCGTGCTGCTCAGTCGCGTCCGTAGGCACGGCTCCTCCAGTCGACGATCTTCGCGACCAGGATCCCGGCGGCGACCGCGAGCCCGATGATCAGGAACGGGCTCGGCCCGCGCCCGCGCGGCTTCGACCGCTTGCCGAGCTGTGGCCCTGAGGGGGCGACGACCCCCTGGCCCGGCTGCTGGCTCGTGGGCGCCTCGCCTTTTGCGCGTGCGACGATCAGGCTCGGCTTCAGCTTGCGGAGGAAGGCCGCGTCGTCCGCGAGCGGCTGCGCGAGCTTCGCGGCGACGCCGCCCTCGGCGGCCGCCTTGTCGGCGAGCTCCTGGAGTCGAGCGGCGGCCCGGTCGACGATCAGGTCCGCCTTCCTCATTTCTGCTTCACCGGCGGCTCCTCGCCCGTCGCCACCCGCCAGATGCGCGAGGCCGCGCGGCGGGCCGCGATCGTCCCGGCAGCGCCGAGCACGCCGTACAGCGCAGTCCAGAGCAGTTTCCGCAACACCGGTGCAAGCGTACCGCGTGGGGGCCGCCGTCAAACGTGGGAAAGCACCCGTGCATACTTATTCTTCGCCTATGCGGAGCGAGACGAGGCCTCTTGGCAAGCAGGAACGGCAGCGACTGATCACAAGCGTTGTCTCGCGCCGGCGCGTGGGCACGCAGCATGAGCTCCTCGAGGCGCTGGCCCGCGCCGGCTGCCGGGTCACCCAGGCGACCGTCTCGCGCGACATCCGCCAGCTCGGCCTCGAGAAGACGCACGACGTCCTCGGGCGGCCGCGCTACGTCGCTCCACAGGCGATGCGCCGCGCGGAGCCTCGCGACGCACTGGCGGGTGTCCTGTCGCAGTTCGGCCGGCAGGCCGTCGCTGCGCAGAACATCGTCGTCGTCCAGTCGGAGCTCGGCTCGGCGCCGGCGGTCGCGCGGGCACTTGACCGGCTCGACCACCCGCGCATCGTGGGGACGATCGCCGGCGACGACACCTGCCTGGCGATCACGCGCAGCCCACGCGACGCCACGACGCTCTCGCGGGAGCTCTCCAACCTCATCCCCTGACTGCCCCGGACGGGGGATCTTTCCCGCCGGGTCCCGCCCTGCCACGCGCAGGATCGCGCAGAAAAATCTTGTAAATACCTCTGTATCCTGCTTGTAGCTTTCCCTTCAAAACCTGAGGGATCGGACGATAGAGGAAGCAAGTTGCAAGCGCCGCTGTCATCTGCGAGGAGGTGGAGCTGATTCTGCGACTGCTGATCTGCGATGACTCGCCCCGGGCCCGGGAGGCCGCGCGCGTGAGCCTCTCGGGGCAGCCAGAGATCGAGATCGTCGGCGAGGCCGAGAACGGCGAGCAGGCGATGGCCCTCGCCGCCGACGTGCTCCCGGACGTCGTGCTGATGGACGTGCAGATGCCCGTGCTCGGCGGGGTGGAAGCGACCCGCCGGCTCCGCCGGCTGCTGCCGAAGGTGCGCATCGTCGCCTACGCCGGCTCGGACGACACCGAGGACGTCATGGCGATGATCGAGGCCGGCGCCGACGCATACTGCGTGAAAGGGGCGCCCCTCTGGGAGCTCGAGCGGGCCGTGGCCGGTGCGAGCGACCCGCTCGTGCGTCTCGCGCACGCGCTCGCGCGGTCGGTGAAGGGTGGGGCGGCCGACCTCGTCGCGCGCGAGTTGGCCGAGCTGACCGGGGCGGCGTTCGCGGCCATGTACCTCGCATCGCCGGAAGCCACGCTCTCGCTCGCTGCGCTGGCCGGCCCTGGGACGCCGGAGTCTCTGAAATCAGCGCCGAGCGTCGCGATCCGCGCCTTCTCCGAGCTGCGACTGGCTCACGCGGACGCGCACGAGCTCGGCGAGCTCTACCGGGCCGGCGCTGCCTGCGCCGACGCGGTCGCCGCTCCGCTCGTCGCCGACGGGAATCCGCTCGGCGCCATCCTCGTCGGCATGCCCGCAAACGTCCAGGTCCACGCCGATCCTGAGCTCGTCTCGGCGGTCGCCGATCTCGCCTCGGCCTCGCTCGCCAACGAGCGCCGGCTCGCGATGACCTACGCGGAAGCACGGCGCGATGCGCTCACCGGCCTTGCCAACAAGCGCAGCTTCGACGAGCACGTCGAAGCTGCGCTGCGCCGTGGGCGCGAAGGGGGGAGCGAGGTCGCTCTCGTCCTCTTCGACCTCGACGACTTCAAGCAGATCAACGACCGGGAAGGCCATCTCGTCGGGGACGACGTCCTGCGCGATGTCGGCCGAGTGTTGATGCGGGTCGTCCGCGTCGGAGACGAAGTCTTCCGCGTGGGCGGCGAGGAGTTCGCGGTCGTCATCGACGGCGGTTCGGAGCGGGCCGCGGGGGTCGCGGAGCGCGTGCGGCAGGCCTTCGGCGAGCAGCGCCGCGGCCGTCGCCTGCCGACGATCTCGGCCGGCGTGGCGAGCTTCCCGGCCGATGGGTCGGCGAGCGAGGATCTCGTGTGGAAGGCGGACGTCGCCCTCTACGCGGCCAAGTTCTCCGGCAAGGACCGCGTCCAGATCTTCAGTGGCGAAACCGAGCTGGCGCGAAGCCCCGAAGCGGGCCCGCCGGTGATCCTCGCGTCACCGCGCCTGTCCGACCCGCAGCGCGACGAGAACCGCGGGCTGCGCCTGCTCCTCGTCGACGACGACGCGGCTCTTCGCATCCTCCTCCGAACGACTTTCGAGGTCGTCGACATCGAGGTCGACGAGGCGGAGAGCGTTGCCGAGGCGAAGGAGAAGATCGTGGCGAGGACACCCGACGTCGTCGTGCTCGACGTCGCCATGCCAGGCACCGACGGCGTCACGTTCTGTCGGCAGCTGAAGGGCGACCCGGTGACGAGCGACATCGGGGTCGTCCTCCTCACGGGCTCGGACTCGGGCACCGAGGAGGCCGCGCGCGCGGCGGGCGCCGACGCCTTCATTCGCAAGCCGTTTAGCCCGCTCGAGCTGCTGAACGTCGTCGAGCGGATCGCAGGCGGCCTCTACGAGGGGCCGTTCCGCTCGGAGGGCGCGCCGCCGGAGGAACAGCTCATCCTCTACGCGCAGGATCTCCGCCGGCTGCTCGACGTCGAGCGCGGCCAGCGCGCGCTCATCCAGAGCGCGTATCACGAGACGGTGACCACTCTTGCAAACGCCCTCGAGTCGAAGGACATGGGCACCAGCGCACACTCGCAGCGGGTCCAGCGCTACGCGATCGAGCTTGCGCGGTCGATCGAGCCGAGCCTGCTCGACGACGAGAGCCTCGAGTACGGCTTCCTCCTCCACGACGTGGGCAAGATCGGGATCCCGGACAAGATCCTCCTGAAGCCGGGCAACCTGACGCAATCAGAGCGGAGGCTGCTCGAGACGCACACAGTTCTCGGCGAGCAGCTGCTCAGCGAGGTCGCCCTGCTGCAGGGGCAGGGGCTGCAGGTCGTCCGCCACCACCACGAGCGGTGGGACGGGCGCGGGTATCCGGACGGGCTCGGCAAGGCCGAGATCCCGCCCGGCGCGCGCGTGTTCGCCGTCGCCGACGCGCTCGACGCGATGACGAGCGACCGCCCGTACCGGCGGGCCGGCAACTGGGACGCGGCCGCCGCCGAGATCGTGCGCGAGGGCGGGCGGCAATTCGACCCCGAGGCGGTCGAGGCCTTCCGCGAGCGCCAGCCGTTCCTGCGCCGCATCCACTACGAGCTGGCCGCCCGCTGAGAGGCTCCAACATAATGACGCTTCGTCGCCGGGGCGAGCAGCGCGGCCCGGCGGCACAAGGCTCATTGTGTTGGAGCCTCTAGGCCGACGGTGTCGCCGCCCGCTCGGGACGGCGCTTAGCGGCGGAAGATCCGGTTCAGGAGCCGCCGCCACGGCGTCGGCGGCCGCGGACGATGCTCGGGGTCGGTGAAGGCACCGGTGACGCGGTCGGCGAGGCCCGCCTCCGTGCTCTCGATCTCGAGGCTCGCCGGCGGCTCCCCGAACTCGCCAAGATGCCTGAGCTGGTCGGCCGTCAGGGCGAGGCGTACCCGGCCTTGCGTGATCTCTTCGACCTGCTCCGAGGGGACGTAGCGCCGGCGGTCGAGGAGGCCGGTCGAGACGGCGAGCCCGTTGAAGATGTCATCCCCGCTGTCGCCGACGACCTCCTCCACCTTCCCGATCTCGCGGCCGTCGCCGCCGACCACCGTCCACCCAGGCTCGATCATGAGCCAGGAAACGGGGTCGCCCTCGCTCACACCGACCGCCCTTCCACGTACCAGACCGGCCCCTGCGTTGCGCCCGGGTCGGTGCCCGAGAGCACCCGCAGGATGCGCACCGCGCCGCGAATCCCCTCCACGTCGAGGCGCTCGAGGCAGCGCCGGGTCATCTCCGCCGACGCGCCGTAGCCGAAGCGCCGGGCGACCCGGAAGCGGAAGCCCGGCTTCCCTCCGTAGCGGGCGGGGTTCACCGGAGCGAGGAGGAGAGCGGCTCGGTCGAGCCAGTCGGTCGAGACGAGCTCGATCTCGGCATAGAGGTCGCTCCAGTCGGGCGGAAGAGCGGCGATCGCCGCGTCCCAGGAAGCCGCGAGAGTTGGCCGGCTGATCTCGGGCGCAGGTTCGGCCTCCGCCGACCCGACCAGCTCGAGCTTGCCGCGAATCCGCTCCGCGTCGAGGCGCTGCAGGAGGCGATCGATCGCGTCGGGCGAGGGCCCCGCGCCGCGTCGCGCACAGAAGAAGCGCAGAGTCTTTCCGCGCCGCCCGGGGTTCACCGGCGCCAGAAGCGCGGCGGCCCGGTCGGCGGTCCGTTCGTCCTCGACCCGGAGCTCGAGGCGGGCGTCGCCCCAGTCCTCGGGCAGGCCGCGCTCGATCTCCCGCCACTCGTCGACGAGGGTCACGAGCCTGAGCATAAACTCAAAGCCAAGGTGGCCAAGGTCGAGAAGAAGGGGGCCGTCTCCGAAGAGCTTCTGCGCGAGTTCTTCCGCGAGATGCTGCTCATCCGCCGCTTCGAGGAGAAGGTCGAGGAGCGGTTCCGCGCCGGCGAGCTACCGGGCTTCCTCCACGTGGCGATCGGGCAGGAGGCGTGCGCCGTCGGCGTCTGTCGCGCGCTCGAGGAGGGCGACGTGATCGCCTCGACGCACCGCGCCCACGGGCACACGCTCGCCAAGGGGACGCACCCGAACGAGGTGATGGCCGAGCTCTACGGGAAGCTCGAGGGCTGCTCGCACGGCTACGGCGGTTCGATGCACCTGTACGACATCGAGCGCGGCAACCTCGGGGCGAACGCCGTCGTCGGCGGCGGCCTGCCGGCGGTCGTGGGCGCCGCGCTCGCCTTCAAGCTGCGCGACGAGGCGCGGGTCGCCGTCGCCTTCTTCGGCGACGGGGCGACGAACATCGGCACCTTCCACGAGTCGCTCAATCTCGGCCAGCTATGGCAGGTTCCGGCCGTCTTCGTCTGCGAGAACAACCGCTGGGCCGAGTCGACTCCCGCGAGCCAGCACCTGCCGATCGAAGACCTGACGAAGCGCGCCGTCGCCTACGGGATGGAGGCGATGCGCGTGGACGGCCAGGACGTGGAGGAGGTCTACCAGGCCGCAAATGCCGCGCTCGACCACGCCCGCGAGGGCCGCGGCCCCGTCTTCCTGCTCCTCGAGACCTATCGCCTGACGGGCCACTACATCGGTGACCCGCAGGTGTACCGACCGAAGGACGAGCTGAAGCAGCTGCGCGAGACGCAGGATCCGATCGACAAGCTCCGCGCCCGGCTGAAGCTGACGGACGAGGAGCTCGAGGAGGCCGACCGCGAGGCCCGCGAGCTCGTCGAAGCCTCGGTCGAGTTCGCGAAGGCGGGCACCGACCCGAAGCCCGAAGACGCCATGAAGAACCTCTATGCCTAAAACAGCCTCGTCTGGTGCCAGGCACGGGACATGTCTGCCGGGCTGTGGAGGGGTCGATGCCTGAGCTGAGCTACCGCGAGGCGGTTCGCGACGCGCTCTCGCAGGCGATGCGCCGCGACGACGACGTCTTCATCATGGGCGAGGACATCGCCGAGATGGGCGGCTCGATGGGCGTCACGCAGGGAATGCTCGACGAGTTCGGCCCGGAGCGAGTCCGGAATGGGCCGATCTCGGAGATGGCGCTCGTCGGCGCGGGCATCGGCGCAGCGATTCAGGGGATGCGGCCGGTCGTCGAGGTCATGTACGAGGACTTCCTGACGCTTGCTTGCGAGCAGGTCGTCAACCAGGCGGCGAAGCACCGCTACATGTCGGGGGGTCAGCTGAAGGTGCCCCTGACGATCCGCACCCAGGGCGGCGCTGGCTGGTCACCCGGCGCGCAGCACGCCCAGCAGCTCGAGGCCTGGTTCGTGCACGTGCCCGGCCTGAAGGTCGTCTTCGCCTCGACTCCGACGGACGTCCGCGGCCTGCTCTGGTCTGCGATCTACGACGACAATCCCGTCGTCTTCTTCGAGCACCGCACCCTGTACGGGCTGAAGGAGGAGGTGCCGGACGAGCTCGAGCCGATCCCGATCGGCAAGGCGCGCATCCACCGCGAGGGCGAGGACGTGACCGTCGTCGCCACCGGCCGGCTCGTGCACGAGGCGCTCGGCGCGGCCGCCGAGGCCGAGGGGGAGGGAGTCTCGGTCGAGGTCGTCGACCCGCGCACGCTCCAGCCGCTCGACGAGCAGACCATCGTCGACTCGGTGAAGAAGACGAACCGCTGCGTCGTCGCGCACGAGGCGGTGACGCGCATGGGCTACGGGGCCGAGGTGGCCGCGATCGTCCAGCTGCAGGCGTTCGACTGGCTCGACGCGCCGGTCGAGCGCGTGGGGGCGAAGTTCGTCCCGATCCCGTTCGCGCCCGTGATGGAGGAGTTCGTCGTCCCCCACCAGGCGGAGGTGCTCGAGGCGATCATGCGCACGGTGGGCCGCAATGGCTCTTGAGGTCACGCTCCCCCGCCTCGGCCAGGGGATGGAAGCCGGCACGATCGTCCGCTGGCTGAAGTCCGAGGGCGATCGTGTCGAGAAGGGAGAGCCGCTCTACGAGCTGGACACCGAGAAGGTGACTCAGGAGGTCGAGGCCGACGCGAGCGGCGTCCTGCTCAAGATCCTCGCCCAGGAGGGGGAGGAGATCGAGGTCGGCAAACGGATCGCGGTCATCGGCGAGGAAGGCGAGGCCGTTTCGGACGCTGAGGCGCCCGAAACGGCTAGGGAAGAGGAGACCCCTACGGCAACCGAGCCGCCTGAGGAGCGCGCGAGCGAATCCGGGGCTCGAGATAGCGCGGCCGACGGCCGCGCCCTAGACTCGGCCACCGGCCGAGTCAAGGCCTCGCCCCTCGCCCGCCGCATCGCCCGTGAGCGGAGCATCGACCTGAGCAGTCTCACCGGCACCGGCCCCGAGGGCCGCGTCGTCGCGGAGGACGTCGAGCGCGCCGCCGCCGCGCCCGCCTACGCCCCCGCAGTCGCCGCACCGCTCGAGGCGGAGGTGGTGAAGCTCTCCTCGCTGCGGAAGACGATCGCGCGCCGCCTGACAGAAGCCTGGGAGGCGCCTGCGTTCCAGATCTCGATGTCGGCCGACATGACGCGCGCCCTCGCTCTCCGTGAGCGGCTGCGGGAGGAGAAGGTGACCGTCACCGACGTCCTGACGAAGCTCTGCGCGGTTGCGCTCCTCCGCCACCGCGAGGTGAACGCGCACTTCTCCGGGGATGAGCTCCGCATCTTTCCGAGCGCCCACATTGGTCTCGCCGTCGCGACCGAGCGCGGCCTGCTCGTCCCCGTCCTGCGCGAGTGCGAGCGCAAGTCGCTCACCCAGCTTGCTTCCGAGCGCGGGGAGCTCGTCACACGCGCCCGCGAGGCGAAGCTCACGCAGGACGACCTCGAGGGCGGCACGTTCACGATCTCGAACCTCGGCATGTACGGCGTCGAGCAGTTCACGGCGGTCCTGAACCCGCCGCAGGCGGCGATCCTTGCCGTTGGCGCGATCGAGGAGCGTCCGGTGGTCGAGGCCGGCGAGCTCGCCGTGCGACCACTGATGTCGATGACGCTCACCTGCGACCACCGCGCGGTCGACGGCGCGGTCGCCTCCGAGTTCCTCGGCACCGTCAAGGCGCTGCTCGAGGAGCCCGGCCTGGCGCTGTGATTCGCCCCGGGACGCGGCAGGACGCACGGTTCCTGCGGGACATGCTCAGGCACGCCTACTACTGGCGCGCGAGCGGGGCGGAGGACGAGACCGGCCTGCACCCGATGCGCTACGTCGAGAACTGGGGCCGGCCCGGCGACGCGGCCGTGATCGCTCTCGACGAGGGCTTCCCGGTCGGCGCCGCCTGGTACCGGCTCTTCAAGCGCGACGCTCCCGGCTACGGGTTCGTCGACGAGCAGACGCCCGAGCTGTCGATCGCGGTCGTCCCGAGCCGCCGCGGCGGGGGGTTCGGCGGGCAGTTGATGGACGCGCTGCTCGTGCGCGCCCGCGCCGAGGGCTACCGCGCGATCTCGCTCAGCGTCGCCAAGGACAGCCCGGCGGTCGGGCTCTACGAGCGCTACGGGTTTGTGAAGGTCGACGAGCGCGACGGCGCCTACACCATGCGCGCCGACCTAGGCTAGGCATATGTAGACCTGTCCTTTGTATGCCTTGCGCAACCTCGTCAGCGCATATACTGTCGGGGTGATCAAGCGTACGTCCCTCAACCTCGACCTCGACCTCATCGCCGATGCGCGCGACATCCTCGGCACGAACGGGACGACGGACACCGTGCACCGGGCCCTCGAGGACGTCGTTCGGCGGCAACACCTTCGCGAGCTCGCCAAGATGAGGTTCGAGGACCTCACGCCCGACGCGCTCGTGGAACTGCGGCGGACACGCACTGAACGCTGGCTCGAGGAGTAGTGCAGCTCGCCGATACGAGCGCCTGGACGAACCTCAGCAAAGACGAGGATGTCGCCTCGGACTTCGAAGGGCTCGTCGAAGCAGGTGAGATCGCAACCTGTGACATGGTCAAGCTCGAGCTCCTCTGGTCGGCGCGCGATCACGAGGGCTTCACGTTCGCGCGTCGGCGGCTGGACGACCTCGTCCTATGTCCGATCGAGGCGGCCGTATGGAAACGGGCGATCGCCGTTCAAGAGCTGCTCGCCGCGCGTGGCCCGCTCCATCACCGACAGGTGCCGATCCCCGATTTACTGATCGCCGCCGCGGCTGAGGCCGCAGGCATGCCGGTCTGTCACTACGACGCACACTTCGAGCTGATCGCGGAGGCAACTGGTCAGGCGATGCGCGCGATCGCGCCGCTCGGTTCTCTGGAGTAGTCGGCCGCCGCTAGGATCGCCTGCATGGAGTGTGACGTTGCCGTCCTCGGCGGCGGGCCGGGCGGCTACACGGCGGCGATCCGGGCCGCGCAGCTCGGCGCCAAGGCTGTCTGCATCGAGAAGGAGGCCGAGCTCGGCGGCACGTGCCTGCGGGTCGGCTGCATCCCGACGAAGGCCTGGGTGCAGACCGCGTTCGCGATGAAGGAGGCCGAGGAGACCTTCGCCAAGCTCGGCGTCCGCGTCGGCCAGCCGCAGCTCGACTTCGCCGTCGCGAACGAGTGGAAGGCGAACGTCGTCAAGCAGATGACCCAGGGCATCGCCGGCCTTTTCAAGGCGAACGGCGTCGAATGGGTCAACGGAACGGGCCGCTTCAAGGACGCGAACACGATCGCCGTCGAGGGCGGGGAGGACGTCAGCTTCCGCTCCGCAATCGTCGCCACCGGCTCCTTCCCCCTGCGCCCGCCGATCGAGGGGCTCGACTCGGCACGCTGCGTCGACTCGACCGGCCTGCTCGCCCAGAGCCAGGTTCCGCGCCGCCTCGTCGTCCTCGGGGGCGGCATCATCGGCTGCGAGTTCGCCTCGATCCTCCGCCGCTTCGGGTCCGAGGTGACGATCATCGAGATGCTTCCGAAGCTGATCCCGATGGAGGACGACGACGCCTCGGCCGAGCTCGCCAAGCAGTTCGGCAAGCGCGGCATCGCCCTGCACCTCGAGAAGCAGTGCACGAAGGTCGAGGAGACCGGCGACGGGCTGCGCGTCCACTTCGGCGAGGGCGAGACGGTCGAGTGCGACCTGATGCTCGTCTCGGTCGGCCGCGCGCCCTCCGTCGAGGGGCTCGGGCTCGAGGAGATCGGCGTCGAGCTCGACCGCCGCAAGGGAATCGCGGCCGACGAGCATCGCCGCACGACCGCCGCGCACATCTACGCAGTGGGCGACTGCGCCGGCTACTGGCAGCTCGCGCACACGGCCTTCCGCGAGGGCGAGGTCGCGGCCGAGAATGCAATGGGGCACGACGCCGTCGTCGACAACCGCGGGGTGCCGCGCCCGATCTACACCGATCCGGAGATCGCCGGCGTCGGGCTGACCGAGGCCGAGGCCCGCGAGCAGTACGGTGACGACGTCGCCACCGGCATGTTCCCCTGGATCGCGAATGCGCGGGCGGTGATGCAGAACGAGACCGTCGGCTGGGTGAAGTCGATCCACGAGACCCGCTACGGCGAGCTGCTCGGGATCGTGATGGTCGGCCCGCACGTGACCGACCTGATCGAGGCGGGTGTCGTCGCGCTCGACGCCGAGGCGACGGTGGAGACGGTCGCGGACGGGATGGCGGCGCACCCGACGCTCTCGGAGGCGGTCAAGGAGGCTGGGCTCGTGGCGCTCGGGCGGCCGATCCATCTGCCGCCGAAACGGCGCGCGAAGGCCCAGGCCTAGGCGCTTCGCAGCACGCGGAACAAGCCGGTTCCGCTTTTAAACGTCTAATCCGCGGGAATTGTCTGCTTAATTCTCCGCGAATTTACTGCGCGCTTTTTTGCACGGCATTGCGTGAGGATTTGCGCGGCAGGGGATCTTCTTCCCCGAGACGATGCACAGGGTGCGATCCCCTACCTGTGCGGCGGTCCTCACGCTTGCCTGCGGTGCGCTCGTCTCCGCGGCGAGTGCGGGCTCGCCTGTCATTCTGCCGCAGGCGACGGCCGAGTCGCAGGTTCTCACGCGCGTCTGGTCGCTCGAGGGCGAGCTCCTGACTGCGGTCAACCGATTCCGCGCCGCACATGGTCTGCGTCGGCTCCGTCCGTCCGCACGCCTTCGGGCCGTGGCGGCGAGGCACTCGGCCGAGATGGCTCGGTTCGGGTACTTCGACCACGCTTCGCCGGACGGGACGGCATTCTGGCGCCGCCTCGCCCGGTACTACCCGTCGCGGGGCTACCGCAGCTGGTCCGTCGGCGAAAATCTCGAATACGGCTCGCCCGCGCTGAGAGCGGCCGAGGTGCTCGAGGACTGGCTCCGGAGCCCGCCTCACCGCGCCAACGTCCTTTCCAGGCGGTTCCGCGACGGCGGGGTCGGCGCGGTCTTCGTCGCGCCCGGTCAGGGGGTCTACGACGGCCTTCCAACGACGATCGTCACCCTCGATGTGGGGTTGCGGCGCCGCTAGCGCAGCTCCCCACCCGGGTGGGGAGTCTTCCACCCGCCACCCGCGGCGAGTTTACCCCGAAGAGGCGCACAAAATCGCTCCAAAAGCGGCCAAAATCCGTCAACATGAGTCGAGTAGAGCGGTATCCCTGCCCGGAGCTCGACCGTTCCACCACCGTGGCCGCCCAAGACCGCAAGAATCTCCTGCCGGCGGCGTCTAACCAGACGGTGTCCCCTGCGCTTGCGCAACGCCCGCGCTCAGACCGCGCCTTCGAGCGCCTCTACCGGCGCCACGTGCACGCGGTTTACCGCTACGCGCTCGCCGTCCTCCACAACCAGGCCGACGCGGAGGACGTCACGCAGATCACCTTTCTCGGCGCCTACCGCGCCTTCTCCCGCGGCGAGCGCCCCGAGTCCCCGCACAACTGGCTGATCAAGATTGCGCACAACGCCTGCCGGCAGCGCTTCCGCGACTCCGCGCGCCGCCCCCAGGAGGTGGCCTTTGACGAGGGCCTCGCCGCCGCAGTCCCGCCGCCCGACGACGACGTTCCGAGCGCCGCCGAGATCCGCCGCTCGCTCGGCTTCCTCAGCTTCAACCAGCGCGCCGCGCTCGTCATGCGCGAGCTGGAGGGTCGTTCGTACGCAGAGATCGCAAAGTTCCTCGAGCTCTCGCTCGCCGCGACCGAGGCGCTGATCTTCCGCGCGCGCCGGGCCCTGCGCGAGCAGCTCGAGGGTGACCTCACCTGCGAGCAGGCCGAGCTGACGCTCTCCCGCCTCGACGAGCAGAAGCTCTCGGCCGCGGAACGCGGATCGCTTCGCGCGCACCTGCGCGAGTGCAAGGACTGCGCGACAATCGAGCGGCGCAGACGCGCACAGCGGGCCGCGCTCAGGCACGCCGCAACCGTCCCGCTCCCGGCCTCGCTGAGCTCATTCTTCGGCCCCGGTACCGTAGGGGGCGGCACCGCCGTGACCGGAGCAGGGTTCGGTGTAAAGGTCGCTGCCGTGGTCGCAGCGAGCGCCGTCGCGGGAGGCGTCGGTCACGAAGCCGTGAAGGCCGTGGCCGCGAAGGACAAGGTCCCCTCGGGCCAGTCTGCGCCCGCGCTCATCGACGGCAGCTACTTCTCGTCCGTCTGGGCGATCACCGGCGGGCGGGTCTCGGATCCGCTGGCTCAGTGGCTCGGCACGGGCGGGGACGCCGGCTCGAGGCGCGGCAGGGCCTCGGCCGTCTCGCGCCGTGGAGAGGCCGGCGCGTCTGCGGGGCAGGCCGGCGCCCCCCAGGGCGGGCAGGGCTCGAGCCGGGCTCTCCCCCCGATCCTCCCTCAGGTCCCCATCCCGCCGGTCACGGTGCCGCCTCCGCCGCCGGTGACGCTGCCCGTCCAGCTACCGACCGTCCCCGGGCTGCCCCTCCCGCCGCCGCCGCCGCCGCCGCCCCTGCCGCCGCCGCCGCCCCTGCCGCCGCCACCGCCCTTGCCGCCGCCCCCGCCTTTGCCGCCGCCACCGCCCTTGCCGCCGCCTCCGCCGCTGCCATAACGACATCCTCATGTTCTCGACCTACACTTACTGGAGCGCAAGAAACCGCCCGTTTCGGGCATCTTTTGAGATATGACGGCGATGCTCGCCCAACAACCGCGCATGGACCGCGCTTTCGAGCGGCTCTACCGTCGCCACGTCCTCGACGTGTACCGCTACGCGGTCGTCGTCCTGCGCAGCCGCGAGGACGCTGAAGACGTCACCCAGACGACGTTCATGAACGCCTACCGCGCGTACCAGCGCGGCGAGCGTCCGAAGTCGCCGCGGAACTGGCTGATCGCAATCGCGCACAACGTCTGCCGCCAGCGCTTCCGTCAGGCGGCGCGGCGCCCGCAGGAGGTCGAGTTCGAGGACGATCACGCGGACGAATTCGTCCCGGACGACGACACGCCGACCGCGGAGGACATCCGCCGCGCGCTCGGCCACCTCGCTTTCAACCAGCGAGCGGCGCTCGTCATGCGCGAGATCGAAGGCCGCTCGTATGCGGAGATCGCAGAGGTCCTGACCATGTCCGTCGGCGCCGTCGAGACGCTCATCTTCCGTGCGCGGCGCGCCCTTCGCGAGCAGCTCGACGGAGCGCTTACCTGCCACGAGGCCGAGCGCGCGATCTCGCGCCAGCTCGACGGCCAGCTGCCGCGCTCCGAGCGCGGCGCCCTTCGCGCGCACCTGCGCGAGTGCAAGGAGTGCGCGAGCTTCGCCCGCAGCCAGCGCGGCCAGCGCTCGGCGCTCCGCTCGTTCGCGATGGTGCCGCTGCCGACCTCGCTCGCCTCGTTCTTCGGCGGCAGCGCCGTCGGCGGGGGCACGATCGTCGCAGGAGGCGCCGTCGCGAAGGGAGCGGCTGTGCTCGCGACCGCGATGGTGGCGACCGGCCTCGGCTACGAGGGCGTGAAGTCGTCCCCGTGGAACCGGCACGCGGCGAAGCCGACCTCACGCGAGACCTCCGCGGCTCCGGCTCCGACACGGACACTCCCCCTGTCCGCGGTGAGCGCCGTCTTCCGGGCGCAGCCGGGTGCCGGCTCATTCGCCGGGGGCACAGGCGTACGCGGTGGCAACGGGCTCGCGCTCGGCAGACAGGGCGCGCCCCGAGGCCGACCCGCCGTACCGCCCGGTCTTCAGCGAGTCCCGCCGGGCCAGGCCGGGAGAGCGACCGTGCCTGGGTCCCGAGGCAGGGCCGTCGGCCGATCGCGGACGCCGCCGGGCCAGTCCCGGCGTCCGGCCGTCCCGCCCGGCCGGGCGAAGAGGCCGCCGCGTAAGCCCAATCCGGCGCCGGTCATCCCGCCCGGCCAGCTGAGGAAGCTGAACCCGACGCCTCCTCCGCCCATTGCGGGCAGCCAGAACAAGTAGCGCGCAAGTTCCACCCGGCGGGGGCATCTGTCTAGGCACAGGAGATCCGAGCCGAGTCCCTCCTCTCCGGCCGGGTCGACCTCTCTAACAGGACGCCGCTCGGGGGGCGGCGTCCTGCTTTAGGGCTTCTTTCAATCCGGGTTTACTGCGGAGCCGGGGACGGGTAGCCTCGTACCATGGGACTCGTGAACAGGCGCAACGCCGTCCTCGGCTGGACCGTCTGGCAGGTCGGCAAGCGGATGGCGAAGCGAAAGGCCAGGGGCGCCGTGCCCGGCCGGGTCGACGACTCGATGCGGCCGAACAAGGGTGCGATCGCGACGGTGCTCGCGGCGGTCGGGGGCGCGCTCTGGTTCTGGCGCCGCCGCCGCGGCGGCTCCGACGTGGGTGACTGACGGGCGGCGTGCGGCGCTGCTCGTGATGGCCCTCGCGCTCGCCGGCTGCGGCGGCGGGGGCGAGAGCCAGAAGGCGGACGTCCTTCCGCTCGCCAAGCAGGCCTTCGAGCAGGCGAAGGCGAACGGTGTCGACCTCTCGCGCGGGCCCTGCCTCGGTGTGATCGCCAAGGGGTGGGTGGCCGACGTCGCCCACGACCCGCGGCAACCGGTCGACGACCTGCCCGAGAACCAGTGTGAGGCGTTCCGCTCGGGCAAGGCGGAGCACTTCGTCGAGCTCGACCCCAACGGCGACGTCATCCGCACCGGCTGATCTGCGCTCTTTGCGCAAAGTTCATTTGAGGCCCCCAGGCCAGGATTTCGCAAAGTGCGAAAAATTCTTCGCCGAAGGGGGTTGCAAGCTCTTGCCGGACATCGTAGGTTGCCTCTTGCGCCGAGCACGGCGCGCGATTAGGTTGAAGCCCAGCCGGGCGATTGTAGGCGGAAGCCGAAAGTCGGTCGGAAGGGTGGACGAAAGCGAAACCGGCTCGGCGAAACTATGGTCCGGGACCGGGCCGGCGGCGCCAGGCAGCTGCGCCGACCGCGAGCAGCACCGCCTCCACGATCGTGATCGTCAGCCGGTTGAGGACGGTCGCGCCGAGCGCGACGCCGCTCGGGGAGATCGCACGCAGGAGGCCGTACATCGAGGCCTCCCGCACGCCGAGCCCCGAGGGCGAGATCAGCGAGAGGACGGCGACGATCGCCGAGACCGCCGCGACGCCGCCCAGGTAGGCGATGTCAGACGGCGCCGGGTCGCCCCCGACCGAGCGGAGGAGGAACCAGAGCGCCAGCCCGCCGACGAGCCACGTGAAGCAGTAGTACGCGACCAGCGCGAGCTGGAAGCGGTAGGGAAACGGCGGCAGGTCGGCGCCGCCCATGGGGCGCAGCAAGCGGCGCGCCCCGGGCGTGAAGACGCGGGGGTGCAGGCCTACGATCGCGATCAGCGCGAGCGCGAGCAGCGGCAGGACCGGCGCGTCGCTGAAGCCGACCGTGGCCAGCGAGACGAAGAAGACGAGGATGCCGGCGATTGCCGAGAGCCCGGCCTCGAGCACCATCGAGCTGAGGATGAGCGGCGTGTCGCGGACGCCGATGCGGCGCAGAGCGGCGACGCGGGCGGCCGGGACCCAGACCGTTCCCGGCACGTACTTGGCGAGGATCGAGGCCATCTCGGCCTGGAGGGCGGCGAAGTAGGGGATGCGGAGCCCCCACGCCGCGAGCAGCCGCTGCCAGCCAACGGTGAAGAGGAGGTAGTAGGCGCCGAGGATGGAGACAGAGGCGCCGAGCTCGACGAGGTCTGCGTCGCGAACGCGCGGCTCTGCCTCGTCCCAGGAACCGCGGAGCGCCCAGCCGAAGAAGAAGAGAAGCGTCGTGACCGCCGCGAGCTGGAGCACGACGATCGCCCAGCGGCGCCGTGCGATCGCCCCGATTGCCGCCCGCAGCCTCCCCACGGGCGAAGTGTCGCCAAATCGGCACACCTGGGCACGGACACGCGCGTCGTCCGCTGCTTTCATGGCAACGGTGGAGAAGAGGGACAAGCCCACCGTGCGGCAGGTCTACGCGCTCCCACGCGGCCGGGCATGATGCGAGCGTGATGCGGGCGAGCCTGATGCAGTTCGAGCCCGCGGGCTTCGGCTTCGTCGGGCTCGGCGAGTGATCGTCTCGCTGCACGTGGCGACCGGTGCGGCCGGCGGCGCGCTCACGCGCTCGCGGCGCGTGGCGATCCCGCTCGGGCTCGTCCTCCACGCGCTCGGCGACCGGATGCCGCACACCGATATTTCCTCGCGGCGCTTCGAGATACGAAGCGGCGTCGTCTGCGCGCTCGCGCTCGCCGCACGGCACGGCCTCTTCTCGCCCGTCACGCTCGGGGCCCTCGCCGCGTCGGTGCCTGACCTGGAGCACGTGCTGCCCCTGCCGCGCCCCGGCGGGCGGAAGCTCTTCCCCAGCCACCGCTTCCACGGCTGGCACCGTCCAGGAGGAGTGCCCGCCTGGGCGCAGCTCGTCGCGGCCGGCGCGATCCTGGGCGTGCTCCTCGCCTCGCCTCGCGACTGATGGGGCGCCTCGCGCTCGTCGCTCTCGCCGCGGTCGCCCTCGGAGCCGGTTGGCTCGCGTTCCGCCACGGGAGCTCGTCCGCGAAGAGCGCCGTCGTCGAGCGGGTGATCGACGGCGACACGATCGTGCTCGCTGACGGCGGGCACGTGCGGCTCGTCCAGATCGACACGCCCGAGGCCGGGGAGGAGTGCTACGCGGAACAGGCGACCGCGCTCACGCGCAGGCTGCTGCCGCCCGGGACGCGGGTGCGGATCGAGCTCGACCCTCGCCTCGACCACGTCGACCGCTACGGCCGCCGCCTCGCCTACGTCTTCGAGGAGGGCGAGAACGTGAACCTCGAGCTCGTCCGCGACGGAGCGGCGACCCCGTACTTCTTCGGCGGCCGCCGCGGCCGCTATGCGTCCAAGCTGCTGGCGGCAGCACAGAGCGCCCGCGGAGCGGACCGCGGGCTATGGGCCGCGTGCCCGGGGACGCGGCTCCAGCCGGACGAGTCCCTCTCGACCGGGCCTAGCTGAGCGCGACGACTACTGCGTCCCGACGAACTGGCTGGTGTGCGGCGGAGGCCCCGGCGGCAGGGGCGGCTTCAGGAAGAGCAGCACGCTGACGACGATCGTCCAGAGCGGGAAGAGGAAGACTACGGCCGCCCAGCCGATAGGAATGATCGCAAGGACGAGAGCGATCGCCAGGCTCACCCAACCGAGCCACACCGGCAGCACGCGCGTCCGGAGCACGAGCAGCCCGACGGCGGCGAACATCGCAATCAGCATTATCTCGGTGCCGCCGAAGAACGCCTCGCCGACCGTTCGGAGCGATTGTGCCGTGTCGGCGCTGAGGTCGTCCTTGTCGAGCGCGCCCTGCACGTTGGGCGCGACTTGGAAGAACAGGCAGAGCGCCGCCAGCATCCCGCTCCCGTAGGCGATCGCCGACAGGCGACCGACGCCGCCCTCCACCGAGTAGAGCCTGGCCCGCAGGCTGCCGAGAAACCAGATGAAGAAGACGACGCCGAAGGCAAAGATGATGCCCGCGGCGATGATCGTGTTCGAGTCGTGCTGGAGGACGGACAGTATTTCCTCCGGCGTGTCCTTCTCCGAATAGTTGGTGCTCTCCTCGATGATCGTGCCGAGAATCCAGAGCGCGACCGCGACGATGCCGGCGAGTGGCGCGAACCGTTCCCAGCGCGTCCAGTTCATGGGGCCCTCCTTTGCTCGCAGTAGAGCGATCCTATTGCGAAGTGCCGCCTCGGGCCAACGGCCGGGACGGCGAGCGCCGCCCCGGCCGCGGAGGTCAACTCAGGCCTGGATGAGCGGGCACACGAACCGAGTGCCCGTATCGACGAGCGACGAAGCGGCTGCGACGACAGCCTCGGCGTTCGTGAGCTGGGTCGTTATCCCGAAGGCCTGCACGACCCGCCAGCGCCCGCCGTTGTAGCCGGGGTGGCCGGGAGCGGCCTCGGAGACGGACGCGCACGACGAGCAGTCCGGGAAGACGTAGATCGTGTCGAACTGTCCTCTGTTGGGGAGCGACGTGGGCGTCGCGATCGTCTGGTACGCCTGGTCGAACGCGTAGATCGTCGAGCCCGGCGGGCCGAGCCCGTCGGCCATCATGGGTGCGGCGAGAACGGCGGCCGCGACCGCGGACGCCAGGCCGAGAAGAAGGAAGCGCCTCATCTCTCTCCTTTCGTGGGTTGTCCGACGAGGCTAGGCGCCGAAGCTTTCCGCGGGCTTACGCAGGCCTTAAAGGCCTGTTAATCCCTTAGCGCGCGTTGGCCGCAAGCATGCGTGAGGCGATGAGCGCGGCCAGCAGCCCGCAGGCGGCGGCCGTCCCGACCGCGAGGCGGGCCCCGCCGGCTCCGACGAGCACGCCCCCGGCGAGCATCGCCGCGCTGTACGCGGCATGGGCCGCCCCGTCCTGCGCGGCAAAGACCCGGCTGCGCACGGCATCGACCGTCCTTGCCTGGACGAGCGTCGTGTCGGCCACGTCACCGAGCCCACGTCCGGTGCCGGCGACGGCCATCCCCGCAAGCGCGACGGCAAGGACCGGCGCAAGGCCCGCGAGCGCAAGCCCGGCGCCGGACACGGCAAACGAGATGACGACGATCGCTGGCGCGCGCCCTGTCGTCAGCAGCCGGCCGGCGAGCGCCGCGCCGACGAGACCGCCGCCGCCGAGCAGCGACTCCATCGCGCCGTAGCCCTCCGTGCCTCCCCCGAGCCGGTCGAGAGCGGGTACGCCGCGACGTTGACGATCCCGATTCCGAGCAGCGACGTCATCGACGCAGCCACCAGCAGGCGCAGCACGCGCTCGCGCACGATCAGCCGCACGCCCGCGAGCACGCCCGGGTGCGACTCCGTGCCGCCCCCGGTTCCGAACGAGCGGCGGATGGAGGCAACGAACGCGGCCGAGACGACAAAGGTGCCGGCATCGGCCGCGAACAGCGTCGGCGCCGACGCGCCCACGCCCAGCAGCAGGCCTCCGGCAAGCGGGCCCAGGAGGTACCCCGCCGAGGTCGTGGCGGCAACGAGCGCGTTGGCTCGCGCGACGGCGTCTTCTCCGACCAGGTTCGGGATCGCGGCTGCCGACGCGGGCGCGAAGGGGCTTGTGGCGACCGCGAGCAGGCCGAAGAGGATCACGAGAGCGGCCGGCCTGTCGATGACGAGCGCCATCGCGCCTGCGACCGCGGCAGAGCCGAGATCGGTCGCGATCATCACCCGCCGCCGGTCGTACCGGTCGCCGATGTACCCGGCGGCCGGCGCCCCGATCACCGAGCCGATCACGCCGGCAAAGAGCGCAGCGGACACCCAGGCCGCCGAGCCCGTCCGCTCGTAGAGAGCGGCGATCAGCGCGATGTACGCCGCCGAGCCGCCCATGAGCGAGATCAGCCGGCCGAGCGCCAGCCGCCGCGCCGCGTCCATCTAGCCGGCGATCATAGGATTCCAGCGTGGAACTGGTCGAGGTCGTCCTCTACGTGCGGGACATGGAGCGGGCGATCCGCTTCTACCGGGACACGCTCGGCCTCGAGCTCGACTTCGAGAGCGATGGCTGGACGACGTTTCGCACGGGCGCGTGCACGTTGGCCCTGCATGCGAGCGAGCGGCGCGAGCCGGGCCGCGGCGAGCCCGATCCCGCCTTCCTCGTCAGCGACGCCGAGGCCGAGCGCGAGCGGCTCGCCGGCGCAGGCGTCGAGGTGACGGAGATCCGCGAACCGGCCCCCGGCCTCAGAGTCTTCGACGCGCGCGACCCAGAAGGGAACCGCTTCTCGACATCGACACCTCGTTCTGGGTCGGCCTGACCGGGCGAACCGATCAACGGCACGATGAGGCCGTCCGACTCTTCAGGCAGTACGGCACGCAGCCTCTGCTGACGTCAAATCACATCCGCGGCGAGACGTGGACGGTGCTGCGGCGGCGACGCGGTCACCGGGACGCAGTCGCCTTCCTCGACCTGATCGAACGAAGCGCCAGACTGACGATCGTGTCCGTTTCGGAGGAGCTCGAGCAGGAAGCCCTACGCTGGCTGATGAGACACGACGATCGCGAATACTCGTTCGTGGACGCGTCGAGCTTCGCGCTGATGCGTTCTCTCAAGATCCGCGACGCGCTCGCCTTCGACGGCGACTTCGCGGCCGCCGGCTTCACCGAGCTCAGATCAAGCTGAGCGAGTGGGCTAGGCGCTCGAGCCCGGTCTCGAGCACCTCGTCCGTGACCGCGAGCGAGAGCCGCGCCCAGCCTGCGCCGCGCGAGCCGAATCCCTCGCCGGGCGCGACGGCGAGGCGATGCTCGGCCAGGAGCCGCTCGGGCGTGAGGCCCTCCGGGAGCTGCCACCAGAGGTAGAACGAGCCTTCGGAGGTGACGTCGATCAGCTCCCGCACCCGCTCGCGCCGGCGCTTGTAGGTGGCGACCCGTTCCGCGACCGACGCCTGCGGCCCCGTCAGCGCCGCGATTCCCGCGTGCTGGACCGGCACGAAGATTCCGACGCGCGCGTGGTCGGCGAGCAGGTCGAGGCGCGAGACGATCTCCGCGTTGCCGACGACGAAGCCGAGCCGCCAGCCGGCCATCCCGTAGGTCTTCGACATCGAGAACATCTCCACGCCGACCTCGCGCGCGCCGGGCTCGGCGAGGAACGACTGCGGCACGTGCCCGTCGAAGACGATGTCGCCGTAGGCGAAGTCGTGGACGACCGCGGCGCCGGTCTCCTGCGCGTAGGCGACAGCGGCCGCGAACATCCCCTCGGGCGCGCAGACCGCGCAGGGGTTGGAGGGGTAGTTGAGGTAGACGGCGGCGACGTCGTCGCGCGGAGCGGCGGCGAAGTCGGGTGCCCAGCCCGAGCCCCGGTCGAGCGGCACGAAGCCGGTGCGAGCCCCGGCGAGCGCGGGCCCGGAGGGGTAGTCGGGGTAGTAGGGGTCGGGGAGGACGATCGTCGACCCGCGCTCGGCGAGCACGAGCGCGAGCTCGACGATCGCTGTCTTCGTTCCCGGCACGATCGTCACCTCGGCGTGCGGGTCGAGCTCGACCCCGTAGAGCTCGGAGTAGCGAGCCGCAATCGCCTCTCGCAGCGCGGGGAGGCCGCCAAAAGGCGGGTAGCCGTGCGCCGAGGGGTGGTTGGCCGCCTCGGCGAGGGCGTCGATCACGTGCTGCGGAGGCCCGACCTCGGGGTTCCCGCGCCCGAGGTCGACGAGCGGCTCCCCCTCGAGCGCCGCGTGGCGCGCGACCTGCGCGAGCAGCGCGGTGAAGTACTGCTGCGGGAGCCGTTCGAGCCGGTCGGGGCGGGGCCGCACCGGGCGATCGTAGTTTCCGCTACACGCGCTCGCCCAACTCCCTCGGCGTCAGCAACGCGATCTCGCGCTCGAGAAGCCAGGTGCGGAGCTCCTCGTCTTCGAGCAGGTCGCGGTCGCCGGTCACGATCGCGTCGGCCCTGCCGGCGACCGCGGCGGCGACGACGGGCGCGTCATCGGGGTCGCGGAGGTCGACCGTGACGTCCACGTCCGGAAGGTCGCGCGCGAGCAGCACGAGGAGATCGCGGGCGTCTTCCGCCGAAATGTCGTAGCGACGAAGCTTTGGCCGCCGCAGCACGGACGCCAACTCCTCGGCGAGCTCCCAGGACCCCACCGTCTCGATGCTGCCCTGGCGCACAGCGGTGAGCACCCGGCCGGGCGCACTCTCGGGGAGGATCAGCCCCGAGAGCCAGACGTTCGTGTCAACGACGACGCGCAGCTCTTGCTCGGCGCACTTCGCGAACGGCGTCCATCACATCGCGCTCGACCTCGGCCGGCTGGAAGCCTCGCTCCTTCGCGATGCGCGCACGGCGGGCGAGCAGGGCGTCGAACCGCTCCTCCCACTCGTTCGGGGACACCCGCCGCGCGTCCTGCGAGTCGAGCCAGGAGTCGACCGCCTCGCGGACGAGCTCGGCCACCGGCTTCCCACGCCGATCGGCGAGCCCGCGCAGCAGGTCGAGCTGCTGCTCCTCGAGATAGATGTTCGTTCGACGCATCGCCCATACATCATACATCACTGACGGACCTCACCGGTCAAGTGGGGATGAGCGATCATGCGCGCGAAAGGAGGCGCGATGGCAGACGTGACAAGCGTCCTGGACGAGGCCGGGGTCGACTACGACGTGCTCGAGCACGCGCACACCGAACGGGCCTCGGACGAGGCCGAGGCGCTCGGAGTCGCGCCAGAGGAGGTGGCGAAGACGCTCGTCCTCGCCACGCCGGGCGGGAACGTTCGCGCGGTGCTCCCCGCCTCGGAGCGGATCGACTTCCACAAGGCGGCCAGCCTCGTCGGGGCCCCGCACAAGAAGCTGCACATGGCGAGCGAGGACGACCTGAAGCGCGACTACCCCGAGTTCGCCCTCGGCGCCGTGCCGCCCTTCGGCGGCGCGCACCGCGATCAGGTGATCGTCGACTCGCGACTCGCCGAGCGCGACTCGGTCGTCCTCGAGGCCGGCTCGCACGAGCGCTCGGTTCGCATGAAGGCGACCGACCTCCTGCGCCTGACCGAGGCTCAGGTCGCCGACATCTGCAAGGAAGAGCGCGGAGCGGGTTAGGCCCTGCTGGCGTGGGCATGACCTTTTTGGACAACTTGACCAATTAGGCTACACTGGGACCGTGGCCACCGACCTCCCCTCCCTGGACTTCTCACGCGCAAAGTCAACCCTCTCCGAGGTGATGACCGAGGTCGTGCACAAGCACAGTCCTCTGGTCGTCAGCCGCCATCGCGGAAAGGAAGAGATGGTGCTCGTGGCGAGCGACGACCTCGCGCGCGTGCTCGACTCGTTCCGGTTCGACCCTCAGGTCACGATCGAGGGCGGCGAGGTCACGGCCGCGCTCTCGCAGCTCCGCCTGCTCGGCTTTGGGGAGACGCTCGAGGAGGCGATGGCCGACCTGCGCGACGAGCTCGCGGCCTACGCCCGCGACTTCTTCGAGCGCGCAAGCTTCTACGCGGAGACCGATCGCGCGGAGCACGCACCTTGGCTGCTGCGCTTCGCGCTCACCCCTCCCGACCAGCAACTCGAGCTGCTCTACGAGGACTCCCGGCAGGCGGTCACGCCGGCCACGTGAGAACGCCCACGTGGGGCGAGGTCGAGCGGTTCTGCCGCATCGACGGCTGGCGGGAGGTACGGCGCACGGACCACGTCTTCTTCGAGAAGGTGCTCGCCGACGGCATCGTGCTCCGGACGCACCGCTCGTTCGCAAGCGACAAGACGATGAGCCCCGGCCGGTTCAAGGCGATCCTGCGCACCCAGCTGCAGGTGAGCGAAGACGATTTCTGGCGCGCCCTCGAGACGGGCGAGCCGGTCGCCAGGCCCAGCGTCCCGCCGGAAGCCGAGGCTGCGCTTCCGGCCTACCGCGTCCGCGTGTTGAAGGACGAACTGCACCTGAGCGAGGACGAGATCGGCGAGCTCACCCCTGCCGACGCCGAGCGCCTCGTTCACGAGCACTGGTCGCGGCCGAAGGAGTAGGCCGGTTGTAGCCAGCCTCAGGCCGCGAGGGCGTCGAGGATCTCGTGTCGGGCTAGGCCCTGGTCTTCTGTCTCTTGCGCTTCTGCTCGATCCGCGCCGCGCCGGCGGCGGGGGCGAAGATGCTCGTGCGGCCGTCCTCCCAGCGCACCTGATAGCGCGGCGGCTGCTCCTCGAGCACCTCCTCGATCACGCCCAGGCGCGCGGGCGTAGCGACCCGCTCCGACTCGACGACGATGCGGTCTCCGATGTGTCCTTTCATAAGCGCGAGCCTAGCGTCTCTCGCGCCGCGGCGCGGAGAGGCTAGAGGTCGCCGGGAGGGGCGAAGCGGTAGAAGACCCGGCCGACCGTGACCTTCGCGAGCACGCCCAGGACGAACTCCTCGAGCGCACGCGCGTTCTCGATCCCGCCGATGCTCACGGGCTCGTAGCCGGCGTCGCGGATCAGCTGCTCCGCGACCTCGCCGGCTTCGACGTCGGCGGCGTAGAGGCAGCTCGGCCGCACGCGCTGCTCGCCGATCCGATCGTAGAGAGCCCCGAAGTTCGCATTGAACGCCTTCGCGACCGGGCCGTTCGTGTGCGCCTTCACCTCGTGTGAGAACGACTCGTACTGCTCGTTGCGCCCTGCGAACGCGTTCGTCGCGTCGATCGCGATCTTGCCTTCGAGCCCCGTCACCTTGCCGAGCGCCTCGGAAAGCGAGCCTGACGGAACGGCGACGAAGACGACGTCGGCGTCCGAAGCGTCGCCACCGTCGCGCCCGAGCGCCGTGACGTGGTGGCCTGCCTGCTCCCAGAAGCGGGCGAGCCCGCCTCCGATGGTTCCCCTGCCGATGGTGGTGATGTTCATGTCTTTCGGAACGCTCCCCGGACGGCGGGTATTCCTGAAGAGTTGTCGATTCTGGCTTAGAAGTTGCAATATGGGCGCCGAGATGCAATAACTCTCCGTCCTGCGGCTCCAACGAGGAGCTGATTCAGATGTCAGATCGTCCAGTGAAAGAGGCCAGGGAAGCTGAGGAGACCGGTGGCCGGCCGGGCCACGCGAACGTCGGCGGCAAGGTGAACGCGATCATCGAGGCGGCCGAGGCGGCCGCCGAGGAGATCGGTGACGTCGCCCGCCGGAAGGCGCTCGAGATCGTGCAGCGGGCGGAGAAGCAGGCCGCCGCGCGGATCGAGGAGCTCACCCGCGAGGCCGCGAAGACCCGCGCCGAGGCCGACCAGTACGCGCGCGACATCCGCGAGGCCGTCGACTCGTACGCGACGCAGCACCGCCGCAGCGCCGAGAAGGAGGCCCGCCGCGTCCTCGCCGAGGCGGAGGAGCAGGCCCGGTCGAAACAGGAGGCGGCGCAGAAGATCGCCGACAAGCTCCAGCGCGACGCCGGCCAGCGACACGAGACGCTCCAGAGGGAGGCGAAGATGCTCGAGGAGCGAAGGCAGCGCGTGCTCGAGAGTCTCCGTGACCTAGCAGCCCAGCTCCAGGATGCCCTCGTCGAGCCGGCCGAGCAGGCGCCTCAGGAGGAGGCGTTGCTGGACGCGCTCGACGTCGAGCGTCGCCGCTGAGCTAGCGGACCGTGTCGCCGGGAGGCGCGAGCCTCACGGGAACGCGTGCCGGCCGTGGAGGCGGACGAAGTGCGCGCCGCTGACCGACCGCACCCGGTCGAGCGCGCCGCCGCGCTTCTGGAAGAGAACCACGTCCTCGGCGCCGCCGGGCCCGAGCGGCTGCACGAGCCGCCCCCCATCGGCGAGCTGCTCTTCGAGAGGCTCGGGGACGGTCGGGTACGCTGCAGCAACGAGGATCGCGTCGAAGGGCGCGTGCTCGGACAGCCCCTCGCTCCCGTCGCCGGCGACGATGTGGACGTTCTCATAGCCGGAGAGCGCGGCGCGAGCAGTCTCGGCGAGGTCCGCGAAGCGCTCGACGCTGAACACCTCGCGCGCGAGCCGGGCGAGCAGCGCCGTCTGCCAGCCGTAGCCTGTGCCGATCTCGAGCACGCGCTCGTCGCCGTCGAGCGCGAGCGCCTCGACCATCCGCGCGACGAGCGAGGGTTGGGTGGTGACCTGCTCGTGCGGGATCGGAATCGGCGCGTCGATGTCCGCCCTTTCGGCGTACTCCGCGGGCACGAACTCCGCGCGGGGCACGGCCGCCATCGCGGCCAGGACCCGCTCGTCACGCACTCCCGCCTCGCGTGCGTCTGCGACCAGCGCGTCCACAGTGCCAGTATGCGCCAGGGCCAACGGAGACACTTGTGTAAAGACGAATCAGAGAATACAATTCAGGAAATGGCACAGTTCACGATTGCCGGCCAGCAGTTCGAGCTCGAACGGGACGGCGTCGAGCGTTCGCTCGATGACCTGCTTCCCGACCCTGTTCGGGAGCACTATGTGGTTGTGCGGGGCCGTCGGTTCCCGCCGAAGCAGGTTCTCTCGTGCGCGACCGGCCTCGACCGGGCCGACTTCACCACCCATCAGGCACGGCGAATCATGCGACGGCTCGGGTTCGTGGCGGCGCGTGTAACGCGCGACGAAGAGGACGCCGCGGCCGGCGGTGGCGATGGCCCTCGCGCCGGCAGGCAGGCCGAGGCGCTCCGGCCGTACGTCGGCAAATGGGTCGCGCTGGCCGGGCCGACCGACGTACTCGTCGCAGCCGACAGTCCCCAGGAGGTCGTTGCCTGGCTTGCCCGACACGAGCGCCGTGCCCCCTACGGCATGTTCCGAGTGCCAGTCTCGCCCGCTGAAGCGGAGGGCGCAGCGCCCGCGTGAGGTTCGAGTTCCTCGAGCTGCCCGGCGAAGGTTCGACACTCGTGCGCCCCGTCGTGCCGGTTCAGGTCGAGGACCTGGAGGAGGCGCCGCAGCTCTGCCTGGTAGACACGGGGTCGACCGCCAACCGCTTCGGTCTCTGGCTGGCCGAGGCGACCGGGATCGACCTGGCGGGGGCCCCGGAATCGACACTCCATGCCGGCGGGCTGACGACGACCGCGCGGCACGGCCGCGCCCACCTCACGATCGCCGGCGTGCGCTACGACGCGCCGGTCAGCTTCTGCGATCCCTGGCCGTTCGCCTTCAACCTGCTCGGGCAGGAAGGCTTCCTGCGGTTCTTCCGCCTGACCCTCTGCGCGGCCGAGTACTGGCTCGACGTGGAGGCCGAGCGGGCGCAGAGCTGACGTAGTCCTCGGCCGTCAGTATGCGCGCGTGCCCGCCTGGCCGCGCACGCGCGGGGAGCTGATCGAGGAGCAGCTGCTACTGGCCACGCTCGAGCCGGCGCCGTGGGTGTTCGGGCCCGGCGCGCGGATCGGCGGCGTCTTCGTCTGCTTCGCCCGCGGCGCCAGCGGTCCAGGCCATACGGGTGACCCAGCATGGGCGGCCGCGAGCGTCGGCCGCGAGACGGTCGTCGTCGCGGGCCGCGCGGGCGCGCCCTACGAACCGGGCCTGCTCGCCCTCCGCGAAGGCGCTCTGCTGGAGGCCGCCGTGCGCGCCTTACCGGAGCCGCCGGACGCGCTCCTCGTCGACGCCACGGGCCGCGACCATCCTCGCCGCACCGGCCTCGCCCTCCACCTCGGTGCGGACTTGGATGTCCCAACGGTTGGAGTCACGCACCGCCCGCTTGAGGCCGAGGGCGACTGGCCGCCTGACAAGCGCGGCGCCCGCAGCCCGCTCATGCTCGAGGGGGAGCTCATCGGATACTGGCTTCGCACTCGCGCGGGCACGCGCCCGCTGGCCGTCCACGCCGCCTGGCGAACCGGTCCGGCCGCAGGCGCGGAGGTCGTCCTCTCGACGTGCCAAGCGCGCACGCCGGAGCCGCTCCGCCAAGCCCGCCGCCAGGCCCGCGAGGCCCGCGCAGCGCCATAGGTGGTCTACGAGAAGTACCTAGACGCGCTCGAACAGAGCGCGTAGATCGCCAGTTGCGTCGAGCTGCTTCTCAGAGCGAAATCGGATCCTAGGCCGGAGCCGCGACCCGAAGCCTCTCGTACAGACGCGTCGCGTAGAAGTCGAGGATCGTCTGCTGGAAGTCCGGCTCATCGAGGATCCGCTTGAAGATCTCCTCGTTGTCGTCCATGCGCCGCACGACGGTGTCGAGGAAGGTGCGGTCGAAGACCAGCCGGAAGTTCGCGAAGTCGTTGTTGCGAGCCCGCGCGGCGAGGCTCTCGTCTGCGGCCCACGTCTCCTCGAACTGATCGAAGAGCAGCTGATCCGCCTCGCCCAGGTCTAGGCCGAAGCGCTCGTTGATCACCTCGACGATCTGCGACAAGTGCTCCTTCTCGAGGTCGTGCTCCTTCCCGCGGCCGGAGAAGATCGCGACGACCTCTCCTCCTCCCTCCTCGAGCGACCCTGAGCCCTCGTAAGTCTGCGCGATCTTCAGATGCGTGAGCTCGACCTCGCTGCCGAGGTCGAGCCGGTCGGCCGCCTGTCGGGGCAGGTAGGCAAGGAGCGCCCGCGCGTAGAGGTAGTCGCGCTCGAGCCCGCGGTCGACGTAGGGGACGATCTGCGAGACGAACGAGTACATGTTGACGAAGCGGGTGAGGACGTCCCGGTAGGCGTCCTGTACCTCCTCGTCGAGCTCGCCGAACCTGTCGCGCGCCGGATCGAGCAAGGCGTAGACGGCCCCGTGCCCGGTCGTCTTCGTGACCGCGAGGAGCGCTTGGACGCCGGCTTCTACCTCCTCCTCGCGCAGGACGCCGAAGTCCCACATCGCCCGGTGCGTGTCGTAGAGGAGGTTCGGGTCGGTCGGCACCGCCTCCGTGCGCTCGTACCAAGGCCGAAAGTCCTCCTGGATCTCCTCCAGCTCGTTCCGAAAGTCGAGCACGAAGGTGTCCGACTTCTCTGGGTGGATGCGGTTGAGGCGGCTGAGCGTCTGCACCGCATTAAGCCCGGTGAGCACCTTGTCCACGTACATCGTGTGCAGGAGCGGCTGGTCGAAGCCCGTCTGGAACTTCTCGGCGACGACGAGGACCTGGTAGTCATCTGACCCGAAGTGCTCGGCCGTCTGCGACTCGGGGAAGCCGTTCATGCTCGGCTCGGTGAACTCGTCCCCCTCGTCGATCACCTTGCCGGAGAAGGCGACGAGCGCGTGCACGTCCGGATAACCCTTCTCGGCGACGTACTTTTCGATCGCCAGCTTTGTGCGGACGGCGTGCAGGCGCGAGCTCGTTACCACCATCGCCTTCGCCTTGCCCCCGATCTTCTTCGCGGTGCGCCCGCGGAAATGCTCGACGACGATCTCGGTGCGCTGTGCGAGGTTGTGTGGGTGCAGCGTGACGAAGCGGGCGACTGCTCGCTTGGCACGCGCCGGGTCGTACTCGGGGTCCGCGGTGATCGCCTTCTCGATCCGGAAGAAGGTCTTGTACGTCGTGTAGTTGGAGAGCACGTCGAGAATGAAGCCCTCCTCGATCGCCTGACGCATCGAGTAGAGGTGGAACGGGACGTAGCGGCGCTCCTCGCCCTCGCCGACTGGCGTGCCGAAGAGTTCGAGCGTCTTCGCCTTCGGCGTTGCCGTGAACGCGAAAAAGGAGAGGTTCTCCGGCCGGCCGCGGCCCTCGAGCGAGCGCGCAAGCAGGTCCTGTGAGTCGCCGCGCTCCGCCTCCTCGGCAGCGTCCTCGGCCTCGGCCGCCTCGAGCCTTTGCTGCTCCGAGCCGCCGGCGAGCGCCCGGCGGAGATCGGCCGCCGCCTCCCCCGTCTGCGAGGAGTGCGCCTCGTCGACGATCACGGCGTATCGGCGCGCCGGCAGCTCCTCGATCTTCTCGATCACGAACGGGACCTTCTGCAGTGTCGTGACGATGATCTTCGCCTGCTCGCCGGCGAGCGCCTCCACCAGCTGTGACGAGTGCTGGTCGATCCGCTGGACGACGCCGTGCGCGTGCTCGAACTGGTAGACGGTGTCCTGCAGCTGACGGTCGAGCACGAGCCGATCGGTGATGATCACGACCTTGTCGAACACCTTCCGGTCGGCGGCGTCGTGGAGGCTCGAGAGGCGGTGCGCGAGCCACGCGATCGAGTTCGACTTCCCCGAGCCCGCCGAGTGCTCCACGAGGTAGCTCTGCCCGACGCTGTGCTCGCGCGCGTGCGCCGCCAGCTTCCGCACCACGTCCCACTGGTGGAAGCGGGGGAAGAGCACGCGCGTCTTCGCCCGCCGCTCGGCCGCCGATCCCTTCTCCGGCCGGACGACGTGCACGAACCGGGCGAGCAGGTCGAGCCAGTTGTCGCGCTGCCACACCTGCTCCCAGAGGTACGCCGTGCGGTGGCCGTCCGGGTTGAGCGGGTTGCCCGTCCCGCCCTCCTCGGAGCCGCGGTTGAAGGGCAGGAACTCCGTGGCCCGGCCGGCGAGCTTCGTCGTCATCGCAACCAGCTCGGGATCGACCGCGAAGTGGACGACGGCGCGGCGGGAGAGCGTCACGTTCGCCGGGTCGCGGTCGCGCCGGTACTGCGCGATCGCGTGCTCCACCGTCTGACCTGTCAGCGGGTTCTTCAGCTCGGCCGTCGCGACCGGGATCCCGTTCAGGAGCAGCGCGAGGTCGATCGTCTTCGTCTCGTCCGCCGCGTAGGCAAGCTGGCGGACGAGAAGGAGCCGGTTCGCTTCGTACCGGGCGACCAGCTCGGGCGTGAGCCCGTGCGCCGGCTTGAAGTACGCGAGCCGGATCTCGACCCCGAGGTCCTTGACCCCGTGGCGGAGCACGTCGACCGTGCCGCGCTCGTCGAGCTCCGCAGCGAGCCGCTTGAGGAAGTTGGCGTCGGCCGCCGCCTCGCCACCGTGCCGGGCGACGAGCATCTCCCATGCCGTCTCCTGCGTTGCCCGCACGAACGCGAGCACCTCGCCGGGGTCGAGCCCGAGCGTCCGGTCGAACCCATCCGGCTCGCTCTTCGCGTAGCCACCGTGCTCGAGCAGCCACGCCTCGATCGCGCCCTCGAACTTGCGCTCGGTGACGCTCACGCCACGGCCTTCGCGACGTCGAGCTGGCCCGTGACGGCGGCGGTAATGAGCGCCTGGCGGTGCTCTTGCAGCAGGTTGACCTGTCTATCTAATGCTTTGGTCAGCTGGTCGACCCGCGCCTGCGCCTGATCGAGGCGATCAGCGATCTCAGTTTGGATCTTGATCGACGGCAAGGGGACTCGTACTCCACCAATGGCATCAGTACGAAGCCCGAAGCGAGTAACGCCAGTCGCTGCGACGGTGCACTGCTGGCGCACAAGCTGCGAGCGAAGCGCCCAGTACAGATAGCCACCTTCTGCCCGGCGCGTACGCGGCTTCAAGACCGCGAGGTGATAGCCACACACTACTCCCGGTAGATCCGACGGCACGTGCGCCGGAACGGCGATGTCATCTGCTGTCTCAGAGTCCTTCGTGATCAAGACATATCCGGCTCGCAGGCCCAGCTTTCTGACCTGTTCGTTGGTTGCTGAGGCACGCATGAACTCAAGGTCATCCGTGATCTGACGGTGGTAGGCACGTCGGTGTAATTGCAGAGCTGAATAGGCTGCTGCCCTTCCGTTGTCAGCTTGTCGACGTTGCTGACGACGATGTCAACAGCGTGCTTCAGCGGCTCAAGCGGATAGTGCATCAGTGCCTCGTCGACAAGCGCCTGCTGGCGCCCGTCACAAAGATCAATCATCCGCTGCTTCTTCTCGATCAGCGCGTCGATCCGCGTTGTCTCGGCATCGAGGAAGTCAGCGACCTCGCGCTGTTCCTCGATGGGCGGTACTCGAACGCGGATCTCGCCGAAATCGTCGGTGTTGATCCGTGGCGTGCGCACGTTGCCTTGGTCTGAGCTGCCTATCCCTCTCAGGCGGGCGGTCATCTCCCCCACGAACCAGGTCGATCTGAACAGATGATGGAAGAAGCGAGGCTCGACGTCATCGAGCAGCCGGAGCACGAGGTAGTCCGGGCTAACAATTCCGGCCTCAGGCGCAATGCCGATCCCGCCTTGAAATGCTCGCATTCGGTTGATGACGACGTCGCCTGGCCGGCAACGTCTGTAGAGACTCAGATCATCTGCTCGAGCTTCGTCGGCGGTTAGCGAGTCGCGAGGCACAACGCCGTGATGGATCGAGACGGAGAGGAGCGGGAGGTCATCGCTCCCGGCCCGGTCATCGATCACTCCGTAGAGGTGCTTGGCACAGAGCGGCTGCCAATGCAGCGGAATCACGCTCACGTAGTGACCTCGCCAACGAGCTCTTGGATCTCCGCTTCAAGCGCCCGGATCTCGGCGTCAATCTCCTCAAGCGGGCGCGGGGGCACGTACTTGTAGAAGTGCCGCGTGAGCGGTATCTCGTAGCCGATCTTCGTCTTTCCGTGGTCGACCCAGGAGTCCGGCGCGTACGGCAGGACGTCGGCCTCGACGTACTGCTCGACGGCACGGCGGTACGGCTCGCTCGCGAGCCGCTCCGACGGGTCGGGCTCGAAGGTAACCGGCCTGGGCGGGAGCGGGACGTTCTCCTGGTCTCGCAGCTCCGGGTCGGGCTCGGATGCGCCGCCCGTGCCGGCGACCGGCGACGCGTCGGGGTCGCGGACGGCGAGCGCCTCGAGCAGCGCCTTCTCCCCGGCCTTCGACGGCTTCCCGTTCACCTCGGCGGCAGCCACGACCGCCTCGCGCGGATCAGTCGTCGATAGGCCGGCGAGCGACGCGACAGCTCCGGCGACTTTCTCCCGCTCTGCGTCGGCGAGCTTCGCGAACGCCTTTGACGCGTCGAGCCGCTCCGGCGCGCCCTCGCCCGTGTAGCGCACCCGGAGCGGACGCTCGACGGTGATGCGCTGGTAGCCGAACTCCTCGTTCGAGAAGATCTTGACCCGCTCGTTCTCCTCTAAGGTGGACAGCCTCCGAGATGTGCCGACAGGTGCTGGCGCTCATCTCGCCTCCATCTTGCGCGCACCGTAGACGATGTCCGCAGGCACGCGGCCTCGCGTGAGCCGGCCGGTGTGTGCGCGCTCGA
>Ga0137368_10000202_pt1 | contig 51155 bp, 59 predicted proteins | sample SagtaG_13_FD_104917 | JGI IMG/M metagenome (GOLD analysis project Ga0137368, IMG submission 104917) | Vadose zone soil microbial communities from Sagehorn Ranch, Mendocino, California, USA - Sage1_L_100_16 metaG | ecosystem: Environmental > Terrestrial > Soil > Vadose zone | place: USA...
AGCTCGACGAGCTTCGGGAGCTGCTCTCACACGGTCGGGTCGTTGCGGTGGGCGAGACCGGCCTCGACTTCTACCGCGACCGTGCGTCGCCGGAGGCACAGAGGCGACTCTTCTCGCTCCAGCTGGAGCTGGCGAGGGGCGTTGGCCTGCCGGTGGTCGTCCACTGCCGGGCCGCCGAGCGAGAAGTGGAGCAGGCCCTCACCGCCTTCGACGGCACGGTCGTATTGCACTGTTTTTCCTCACCTGAGCTACTGCCCGCCGCGCTCGACCGTGGCTATTACGTCTCGTTCGCGGGCAACGTCACCTACCCGAACGCAGGCGACCTGCGCTCCGCTGCCGCGCGTGTCCCGGCCGAGCGCTTGCTCGCAGAGACGGACAGCCCGTACCTGTCTCCCCAGCCGCGCCGCGGGCGCCCCAACGAGCCTGCAAACGTAGTTCACACCGTGGCCGCGCTCGCGGCGGCGCGAGGCGACGATATCGACCAGCTCGCCGCCCTCATAGATGCGAACGCAACTGAGGCGTTCGCCTTCCCGTGAGCCGCCCGCCCATTACGCCGAGCAAGGTGTTCGGCCAGCACTTCCTGGTCGACGAGAACATCCTGCGGGTCATCGATCGTCTCGCCGAGTTGGACGACCGCGACGTCGTACTCGAGGTAGGCCCGGGGCTGGGGGTGCTCACCGCGTTCATGGCGGAGCGAGTGGCGCTCGTCCACGCGCTCGAGATCGACCGGGCGCTGGAGCCGCACCTCGCCGACCGGCTGTCGGCGAAGGAAAACGTTCGGCTCCTGTTCGGAGACGCGCTGCGGGCCGATCTGGCCGCACTCGATCCCCCGCCGACGAAGCTCGTCTCCAACCTGCCGTACAACATTGCTACGCCCCTCGTCGTCGAGAGCCTCGACGGCCTACCGACGGTCGAGCGCTGGTGCGTCATGGTCCAGCGTGAAGTCGCCGATCGCTTCTTCGCCGAGCCGGGCACGAAGGCGTACGGAGCCGTCTCGGTGCTCGTCCGGCTCGCGACCGAGCGAACCGGCTTCCACCCAGTGTCGCGAGCCGTGTTCCGCCCGCGACCGAGGGTCGATTCTGCGCTGGTCTCGTTTCGCCGCCGGCCGCTTCCCCGCGACTACGCGCACGTGAAGCGGGTCGTCGAGGCGGCGTTCTCGCATCGCCGCAAGGTCTTGCCCAACTCGCTCGAGCTCGCCGGCCTCGCGAGCCGTGAACAGGCGGCCGAGGCGCTCTCGGCGCTCGATCGTCGTCCGTCTACTCGCGCGGAGGACCTCTCTCCGGAGGAGTTCGTTGCTCTTGCCGAGGCCCTCCGGTGACGCGGCTGTCGGCTCCGGCGAAGCTCAACCTCGCCCTCGTGGTCGGTCCGAGGCGTCCCGACGGCAAGCACTTGGTGGTCACGGTGTTGCAGCGCATCGACCTCGCGGACCGGGTCTCGATCGAGCCCGCGGAGGGCCTGCGGGTTGACGGCTTTGCAGGTGACACCCTGGTGAGGAGGGCACTCGAGCTCCTGGCCGACGCCGCGCGGGTCGACGCCCGCTGGGCGGCACGTATCGAGAAGCAGATACCCGTTGCAGCCGGCCTGGGCGGCGGCAGCTCGGATGCAGCCACGGCCCTACGACTCGCGAACGAAACCCTCGAGCGTCCACTCTCGCTCGACGCCCTTCGCGTGCTCGCCGCCGGGCTCGGCGCCGATGTGCCCTTCTTTCTCTCACCGGGCCCCCAGCTCGGAGAGGGCGACGGAAGCGAGCTCACACCGCTCGAGCTCGCCCAGGACTACTGGGTCGTCTTGTGCCTGCCCGAGGGAGCTCGGAAGATCTCGACGGCCGGCATCTACGAGGCGTTCGACGCGCGTGGGGGAAAGGCGGGCTTCGACGAGCGGCGGCGTGCCCTCTTGGCCGCGCTGGAAGACGCTCGCCACGCACGCGATCTGGCGGCGCTCCCCACCAACGACCTGGCCTCCTCACCGCTCACGCAGGAACTGCTCGAGCTCGGAGCCTTCCGGGCCGACCTGAGCGGCGCCGGACCCGTCGTGTACGGCCTCTTCGAGCAGGAGCCCGCCGCCCGGGCAGCCGAGCGCTCACTGCGTCGCCACGGCCGGACTTGGACGCGCGTTCCAGCGTGGTACGGTTGACCGCGTGAGCGACGAGGCGGTACGCCGGAGAGGGCTCTTCTCCGACACGCGCGTCAAGATCGCGCTTGGGATCGCGGTTTTCGAGGCACTGATCACAGCGATCAGGACCGATTGGACGAAGTGGACGATTGTGATCATCGCCATCCCGATCATCCTCTTTCATCTGCTGGCCGGGCGGAATCTGGAGTCGAGACTGGCCCGGAACATCTCGTGGACGGCTGCCCTCTCGCAGGCATTCGCCGTTCTGGCGGCGCTCATCGCGATCTTCATCGGAGCCCTCGTCCTGATTCTCGCCGGCGTATTCGCAGCGGTCGCCCTCCTGTTGATCTGGATGGACAGGCCGGCGGTCCGCTCGAAGTAGGTAGGAGATGCCACACTTGACGCGGTTGGGCGTAGCCAAGTGGTAAGGCAGCGGGTTTTCACCGCGGGGGAAACCCATGGTTTCCCGCGCACCCCCTCCTTCGTCGTCGGAGATGCCACACTTGACGCGATGGGGCGTAGCCAAGTGGTAAGGCAGCGGGTTTTGGTCCCGCGATCCCAGGTTCGAATCCTGGCGCCCCAGCAATCTCCCGCGTGAACGCGAAGCCCACTCCTCTTGCAGCGGTGGTCATGGCCGCGGGGCTCGGCACGCGGATGCGGTCGTCGCTACCCAAGCATCTGCACCCGCTGCTCGGGCGACGCGTGGTCGACTGGGTGATCATCGCTGCGCGCGGGGTTGGCGCCGAACCGCTCGTCGTGGTGGCCTCGCCTGAGACGCGTGAGCTCTACGAAGGAGTCGTGGTCGCCGTGCAGGAGGAGCCACGCGGCACGGCCGACGCGGTGGCGGCCGCCCGGACCGCTCTCGAGGCTTTCGCGGGCCACGTGCTCGTGCTGGACGCCGCCGCCCCGCTTCTCACCGCCGAGCATCTGCAAGGCCTCCTCGATCAGCACGTCCGGGAGGGCGCGGCGGTCACCCTGCTCTCCTTCGAGCCAGACGTTCCGCTCCCATACGGACGGGTTGTGCGCGACGCGGCGGGCGCCGTGCAGGAGGTCGTAGAGGAGAAGGACGCCGGGCCGGCCCAGCTCGCGATCCGTGAGCTCAACTCCTCGATCTACGTGTTCGAAGCCGCACTGCTCTGGGACGCCCTCGACCGGGTCGACGCGAACAACTCCCAGGGGGAGCTGTATCTGACGGACGCGATCGCCGGGATCGTCGGCGCGGGCGGGCACGCCGGAGCGTACGTCTGCCCGGATCCCGTCGCGCCGCTGGGGATCAACACCCGGGCGGAGCTCGCTTTTGCGGCGGCCGTGCTGCGCGACCGGATCAACGAGGCGCACATGCTCGCCGGCGTGACCATCGTCGACCCGACCTCCACCTGGATCGAGGCAGACGTGGTCGTCGCGGCCGATGCGACGATCCATCCGTTCTCGCTGCTCCGCGGCGTGACACGTGTGGGTCAGGCGGCTGAGATCGGCCCTCACGCGGTCGCGCGCGACGCGGTGATCGACGAGGGTGCGACCGTGGGCCCGTTCTGTTACCTTCGCCCCGGCACGGTCCTCGAGGCAGGCGCGAAGGCGGGCACGTTCGTGGAGGTGAAGAACTCGCGTATCGGCGCGCGGGCGAAGGTGCCCCACCTCTCGTACGTCGGGGACGCGGAGATCGGAGAGGACACGAACATCGCAGCCGGAAACATCACCGCCAACTTCTCTCATCGCCCCGAGCGCGGCAAAGGGCGAACCACGATCGGCCGTAACGTCAGAACCGGAGTCGACAATACGTTCGTCGCACCTGTCGACATCGGCGACGACTCGTGGATCTATCCAGGCACTGTGATCACAGACGACGTTCCGCCCGGCTCGCTCGCGGGGTTCCCGCCGCGCCAGGAAACCAAAGAGGGTTATGTCTATCGAGATCGCGACGACGACTGAGCTCGCCCGGCTGCCCGGGTTCGAGCACGGGATCGAGAGGCCCGAGGTGAAGCCGGGCCACTGGATCGAGCGCGGCCCGCAGAAGCGCCTGATGGTCTTTTCTGGCCGCTCGCACCCCGAGCTGGCACAGGGGATCGCAGAGCACCTCGGAGTCGAGCTCGGCGAAATCGAGCTCAAGACGTTCGCGAACGGCGAGACCTACTGCCGCTACGGCGAGTCGATCCGGGGCGCCGACGTCTTTCTCGTCCAGACCGGTTGCGATCCCGTCGATCGCAACCTGATGGAGCTGTTGCTCATGATCCAGGGGGCGAAGCTCGCCTCCACGAAGCGGATCACGGCCGTGGTGCCCTGGTTCCCCTACTCGCGGCAGGACCGCAAGGCGAGGCCACGGGAGCCGATCTCGGGTCGTCTGGTCGCGGACATGCTCCAGCTCGCGGGCGCGGACCGGATCCTGACGATGGACCTGCATGCGGGACAGATCCAGGGCTTCTTCACCATCCCCGTCGACCACATGACCTCGCTGCCGCTCTTCGCGCGTCACTTCCGCGATCTCGGCCTCTCCGGGGACGGCGTGGTCTCGGTTGCGCCCGATGCAGGTCGTGCGAAGCACGCTGTTCGCTTCGCCGAGATGATCGGCGCCGACTTCGCACTCATGCACAAGACGCGGCCCGCGCACGACATCGCGTCCGTGACCGAGATCACGGGACGGGTTCGCGACAAGATCGCGATCGTGGGCGACGACGCGATCATGACTGGAGGAACCCTGCTCGCCGGCGCCCAGGCACTCAAGGAGCAGGGGGCGACGGACGTCTACGTGTTCGCGACCCACGGGCTCTTCTCGGGGGGTTCCCTCGAGCGGTTCGCAGAGGCGGACCTGGCGGGCATCGTGGTCACGGACACGGTTCCGATCGATCCGCGCGGCCGGCCGGAGAAGATGACCGTGCTCGGGATCGGCGGTCTGCTCGCAGAGACGATCATGAACGTGTTCGCCGACGATTCCGTCTCTGCGATCTTCGGCGGGGAGAACCAGCTCTTCTAGATCACCGGCCGCTACACTTCGCCGCCGTGGCCGGAGAGCGCATAAAGCTCGAGGTACGCGAGCGCGAGGATCGCGGCTCGCGCGAGTCGCGGCGCCTTCGCCGGCAGGGGCTCATTCCAGGCGTTCTCTACGGGCGGGGTAACAACCCACATGCCATCTGCGTGGCGGAGCGCGAGTTGCGCCGGGTGTTGACGGGCGAGCACGGCCTGCACGCGATTCTCGACGTGGTTCTCGACGGTCAGAAGAGCACCCACTCGTCGGTGCTGAAGGAAGTCCAGCGCGACGCGGTTCGCGGCACGATCACGCACTTCGATCTCCAGGAGGTCCGGCTCGATCAGCCGATTCGCGCCCAGGTCGTCATTGAGCTGGTCGGGGAGGAGCCGCCGGGTGTGACCGAGGGCGGCGTCCTCTCGCAGGTGGCGCGCGAGGTGACGGTCGAAGCGCTGCCGATGGAGATGCCCGACCGCCTCGAGCTCGACGTCAGCTCTGGCGAGATGGGCGCGACGTTCCGTGTCGCGGACGTGAAGGCGGAGGGCGCCACAATTCTCGATGACCCCGAGACCGTGCTCGCCACGATCACGGCGCCGACGAGGGTGGTCGAGCCTGAACCCGAGGTCGAGGAGCTCGAGGAAGGCGAGATCCCCGAGGGCGAGCTGCCCGAGGGGGAGGTGCCCGAGGGGGAGGCCGCGGAGGAAGGCGCGGAGGCGCCTGCCGAAGAGGCCGCCTCGGGGCCCGAGGGCGAGCCCGGCACCACCAAGGGCTAGTCGTGCCCCTTTTCCGTCGGGGCCGGCACGCCTCGACGCTCGACCTGCTCGTGGCAGGTCTCGGGAATCCGGGTCGCGAGTACGCGGGAACCCGCCACAACGTCGGCTGGATGGTCGCCGACGAGCTGGCGCGTCGGCACGAGGGCTCCTATCGCGGCAAGTTCTCCGGACAACTGACCGAGGTGCGTGTCGACGGGCGACGCCTCGCGCTGCTCAAGCCGGAGACGTACATGAACGAGTCGGGCCGCTCGATCGGAGCGGCAGTTCGCTTCTTCAAGGTTGCGCCGGAGGCGCTCCTGGTCGTGCACGACGACGTCGACCTCGAGGAGGGGCGCCTCCAGGCGCGGCTCGGCGGCGGCCTCGCCGGTCACAACGGCCTCCGTTCGATCGCCCAGGCGTTGGGCACCCAGGACTTTGTTCGGCTTCGGATCGGCGTCGGTCGGCCCGGGCGCGGCGATCCCCGCCCGGTCTCGGACTACGTGCTCTCGCCGTTCCAGCCGGAGACGGACCCGGACGCGCTTGTGGCGCGAGCGGCGGACGGGGTCGAGGCGATCGCCCGTGAGGGCCTCGAGGCCGCGCAGCAGCGCTTCAACTGACACGCGCCCGTTCGGGTTGCGTTGCACACTCGCGACGATCTCGCCGATACGATCGCAGCGGCGAGGATGGAGGCCCCGGATGGAGGCCTCGCAGTCTGTCCCTTCGAGACAGGGCTAAACTGGCCCCCGCGGGACGCCTGTCCCGTCGTTCGTCATGGACCGTCCCGTACTGCACGTCGTCGCCGATGAGCTCGCTGAGAGCGAGCGCCTACGCGCCTTCGCCGATGCCCTGCCGACGCCCGCCCGGGTCTCGGAGCCCGCGCTTCCGCTGCTGCTGGCCGCCCTCCATCTGCACCTCGAGCGGGGACTCCTCTGCCTCCTGCCCGAGGATGCCGACGCCCGCGATGCGGCCGAGGCAGCGGGCTGGTTCCTGGGCGAGGACCAGGTCGCGTTCATGCCCGGTCGTGGAGTGGCGCTGGATTCCGGGCTCCAACCGCCCCCGCATCTCGTGGGCGAGCGCTTTCGTGCGCTCGACACGCTCGCTCGCGGCGGACTCGTGTGTGTCTCGGCGACCGCTCTCGCCGAGAGCCTCCCGCCGGCCGGGCGGCGCCCGCCCAGGCTCGAGGTCCGCGTGGGCGACGAGCCTGGAATCGACGAGCTCGCGGAGAAGCTTGCGCTGGCCGGCTACGACCGCGTCGAGCGGGCGGAAGAGCGAGGGCAGTTCGCGGTACGCGGCGGCATCGTCGACGTGTTCCCCACCACCGGGCGGGAGCCGGTCCGGGTCGAGCTCTTCGGCGACGAGGTGGAGGCGATCCGGGCGTTCTCGCCGTTCACCCAGCGGGCGCTGCATCCGCTCGAGGAGGCGGCGATCTATCCCGCCGCCGAGCGCCGTCTCAACCTGATCGAGCCTGGGCAGAACGGGATCACGCCCGACGACCTCGTCCCGGCGCTGCCACGGCACCCGGACCTCGTGTGGCAGCCCGACGAGGTGCGAGCAGTCTGGCTGGAGGAGCTGGGCGAAGAGCTCCCGCTCCCGGGTGCCGCCGAGCTCGAGCCGCTGCCGAAGGGGCAATCCTTCTCGTTCGACGCCCAGCGCCCCGCGCTTGCCGCCCGCGGGCTCGCCGAGGCCGAGAACGAGCTCAACGCGATGGTCCGGGCAGGGCTACGCGTGATCGTCGCGTTCCCGCACCGGGGGGACGCGCTCCGGACGCAGAACGTGCTCCGTCGCATCCAGGCCGAGCTGCTGGAGCCAGGCTCTCACCTGCCCCGCGAGGCCGAGCCGATCTTCGCCGTCTCGCCTGCTCGACGCGGGTTCGTCTGGCGGGAACTGGGTGTCGCGCTGCTGCCGGATACCCAGGTCTTCCGAAAACGGGCGCCGCGCGGCGCGGTCCGGCTGGGCCGAGCGCTCCAGTCGTTCGCGGACCTGCGGACCGGCGACCACGTCGTCCACGAGGACCACGGGATCGGCAGGCTCCTCGGCTTCGAGACCAAGACGGTTGCGGGCGTCACCCGCGACTACCTCTTCCTCGCCTTCAGGGGTGACGACCGGCTCTACGTCCCGCACGAGCAGATCGGGAAGGTCTCGCGCTACATCGGTGCCGACGGCCGGGCGCCTGCTCTTTCGAAGCTCGGCGGCAAGGCGTGGCAGCTGCTCAAGACCCGGGCCCGGGAGTCCGTCCGCGAGCTGGCGGGCGAGCTGATCGCGCTCTATGCCCGCCGCCAGAACGCCCCGGGCGTCGCCTTCGAGCTCGACCAGGACTGGCTCGAGCGGCTGGAGGCGAGCTTCCCCTACCGCGAGACGGACGACCAGGAGCGCGCGCTCGAGGCGGTGAAGGAGGATCTCGAGTCGCCGCGGCCGATGGACCGGCTCGTCTGCGGCGACGTCGGCTTCGGCAAGACCGAGATCGCGATCCGCGCCGCGTTCGCCGTGGCTCTGAACGGCCGCCAGACGCTGATGCTGGTGCCCACGACCGTGCTCGCGCAGCAACACTGGAACACGTTCCGCGAGCGCTACCAGGACTTTCCCGTGCGCGTCGAGATGGTGTCGCGCTTCCGGCGCCCGGCCGAGGTGAAGGCCGTCTTGCGCGACTTCGCGGAGGGCAAGGTCGACGTCCTCGTCGGGACCCACCGGGTGCTCTCTCGAGACGTGATCCCGCAGAGCCTCGGGCTGGTGGTCGTGGACGAGGAGCAGCGGTTCGGAGTGGCCCAGAAGGAGCTCCTCCGCCAGCTCCGGCTCGAGGTGGACGTGCTCTCGCTAACCGCGACCCCGATCCCGCGCACCTTGCACATGTCGCTCTCGGGCCTACGGGACATCTCGCTGATCGAGACGCCGCCGGAGGGACGGCGGCCGATCCGCACGCACGTCGGCGAGTACGACGAGGAGCTGATTCGGGCCGCGCTGGTCCGCGAGGCCGAGCGCGGGGGGCAGTCCTTCTACCTCCACAACCGTGTCGAGACGATCGACGAGGCCGCGGCCAAGCTCCGGGCTCTCTGCCCGGAGCTCCGCTTCATCGTGGCCCACGGGCAGATGCGCGAGCGCGAGCTGGAGGACCGGATGCTCTCCTTTCTGCGAGGGGACGCCCACGTGCTCGTCTCCACCACCATCATCGAGTCGGGTCTTGACATCCCCCAGGCGAACACCCTGGTCGTCGAGCGCGCCGACCAGCTCGGCCTCGCCCAGCTCTACCAGATCCGCGGTCGTGTCGGCCGTTCAGACGTGCCGGCGCATTCCTACTTCTTCTATCCCTCCGCACAGGAGCTGACCCCCGAGGCGCGCGCGCGCCTGGCCACGCTCGCGGATCACACCGAGCTCGGGGCGGGCTTCTCCATCGCGATGCGCGATCTCGAGATTCGCGGCGCCGGGGATCTGCTGGGGGCGGAGCAGTCCGGGCACGTGGCGGCGCTCGGCTTCGAGCTGTACGTCGAGCTCCTGAACGAGGCCGTCGCCGAGCTCAGCGGTCAGCGGCGGGTCGCGGTCCGGCCGGTTCGGGTCGACGCGCGCATCGACGCCTACGTGCCGGCGAGCTACGTCGCCTCCGAGGCGCTCAAGATCGACCTGCACCGGAGGCTCGCGCTCGCCGAGTCCGACGACGAGCTCCGCGAGCTGCAGGCGGCGATCGAGGATCGGTACGGGCCGATGCCGGAGCCCGTCGAGGCGTTGTTCGCCATCCAGGACGCCAAGCTCAAGCTCGCGCGGGCCGGCGCGGATTACCTCGTGTATCGCGGCGGCCGACTCACGGTCGGTCCCTTCGTGCTCGGCTCCAGCGACCTGCGCACGTTGCGAGCGGCAGTTCCGATTGCGGTGTACGAGACGGGCAGGCGAGAGGTGTCCCTCCGGGCCGCCAGTTACCGCGAGGGGCTCGACTTGCTCGATGCTATCCTCGACCTGCGCCTGGCAGCATAGAAGTGGCGCCTTTTTCGTCAGATGAGCCTCCATCGCCCCGTCTTTGTCCTCGGCCTGCTCGCAATCGTCGCGGCGCTGCTCGCAGGCTGCGGCAACTCGAGCTCGAGCTCCGGGGAGACACCCGAGACCAACCTCGGGAAGGGCGTCGTGGCGCTCGTCGGAGCGACGCAGGTCACGCAGACCCAGCTCGACCAGGCGCTCGAGAACGCCAAGAGCCAGTACAAGGCCTCGGGCCGCCCGTTCCCTTCAGCCGGCTCACCCGAGTACAAGCAGCTCCAGGACCGGGCCGTCGATCTGCTCACGCAACGGGCGGAGCTCACGGAGAAGGCGAAGCAGCAGGGCCTCGTGATCACCGACAAGCAGGTCGAGGATCGGCTCGACCAGATCAAGAAGCAGTACTTCGGCGGCAGCGACAAGCGCTACAAGGCGCAGCTGAAGAAACAGGGTCTCACGGACGAGCAGGTACGTGACGACGTCCGCGGCACGCTCGTCTCGGAGGCGCTGCTTCAGAAGGCCGAGTCGAACGTTCGCGTCACGGAAGCCGAGGTCGAGTCCTACTACGATCAGCATCACGAGCAGTACTCGACGCCGCAGACCCGCGTCGTCCGCCACATCCTCGTCAAGTCGAAGACGCGGGCGGACACGCTCTACCGGCAGCTGAAGAACGGTGCAGATTTCGCCGCGCTCGCGAAGAAGGTCTCCCAGGATCCCGGAACGAAGAGCCTCGGCGGCAAGCTCACGATCACGCGAGGCCAGACGGTACCGCCCTTCGACAGGGCCGCGTTCGCGCTGCCCACAGGCGGTCTGTCGAAGCCGGTGCACACGACGTACGGGTGGCACATCATCAAGGCCGTCGCCCCCGCGACGCCGCGCCAGGTCACCCCCCTGAGCAAGAAGCTGCGAGCCTCGATTCGCCACCTCCTGTTCCAGCAGAGGCGCAACCAGGCCGCGACGGCCTGGCTGAACGGACTGAAGAAGGAGTTCTGCAGCGGCAAGCTGAAGTTCGCCACCGGGTTCAAGCCGGATCCGGATCCGTGCGCCAAGACATCGGGTACGTGACGCTCGAACAGGCGCTCCTCGATCTGCAGGAGCTGGCCAGGAGGCTCCGCCGCGACTGCCCCTGGGATCGCGCCCAGACCGCGGCGACGATCGTCCCACACACGATCGAGGAGGCCTACGAGGTCGCCGACGCCGCCCAGTCGCCCGACCGCGCGAAGCTGGTGGACGAGCTCGGCGATCTGCTCTACCAGGTGTACTTCCTCGCGCTGTTCCTGGAGGAGGAGGGAGCCGGCGATCTCGAGGCCGTCGCGCGCTCGATCCACGACAAGCTCGTCCGACGGCATCCCCATGTCTTCCAGTCGGCCACCGAGCTTGGCTCGGCGGGCGAGGTCAAGGAGCGCTGGGAGGATCTGAAGGCCGAGCAGGAGCAGCGGGCGGGGGTTTTCCACCACGTCCCCGAGACGCTTCCCTCGCTCCTCTTTGCCCGCAAGGTGCAGAGACGCGCTGCGGCGGTCGGCTTCGAGTATCCGGACGTCGCCGGGGCGCTCGCCGATCTCGAGGACGAGCTGCGCGAGCTCCAGGAGGCGATAGAGGAGCAGCCGGCTTCGGCACCCGAGACGGAGCCGCATCCGCGCCACGTCGAAGAGCTGGGCGACGTGTTGTTCGCGGCGGTCAACGTCGCACGCCGCCTGAACGTCGATCCCGAGCTCGCGCTGCGCCGGATGACGCGGCGCTTCGTCGCCCGCGTCGGGCGTGCGCAGAAGCTCGCCGAAGAGAACGGGCGCGACTTCGCCACGCTGTCCCTGGAGCAGCAGGACCGCTACTTCGATCTGGCCAAGGGGGAAGAATGAGCTCCCCGATCCGGCACGTCCACGCCCGCCAGATCCTCGACTCGCGGGGAAATCCCACGGTCGAGGTCGACATCGGACTGGAGTCGGGCGCGTTCGGTCGTGCCGCCGTCCCCTCCGGGGCGTCCACCGGCGTCCACGAGGCGGTCGAGCTGCGCGACGGAACCGAAGGTGCCTGGCTCGGCAAAGGGGTGAGCAGGGCGGTCGGCAACGTGAACAGCGAGATCGCCGCCGCGGTCGAGGGGCTGGACGCGGGCGCCCAGCGTGCGCTGGACGAGCGTCTGTGTGAGCTGGACGGGACCGCGAACAAGTCGCACCTCGGCGCGAACGCGATACTGGGCGTCTCGCTCGCCGCCGCCAAGGCCGCGGCTGCCGAAGCCGGCCAGTCGCTCTTCCGCTACCTGGGCGGCGAGGAGGCGCGCGTGCTGCCGGTGCCGATGCTGAACGTGATCAACGGGGGCGTGCACGCCCAGAACTCGCTCGACCTGCAGGAGTTCATGGTCGTGCCGGTCGGCGCGGAACGCTTCTCCGAGGCGCTGCAGGTCGCCGTCGAGGTCTTTCACACGCTCAAGGGCGTCCTGCACGGGCGCGGGCTCGGCACCGGGGTGGGGGACGAGGGGGGCTTCGCGCCCGACCTGCCGTCCAGCGAGGAGGCGATCGACGCCGTCCTGGAGGCAGCGGAGCGCGCGGGGCATCGCGAGCGAGTGGCCCTCGCGCTCGATCCGGCCGCCACGGAGTTCTTCGCCGACGGCATCTACACCTGGGAAGGCCGGTCGGGCAACGCCGACGAGCTGATCGCCTACTGGGCGGGGCTCGCCGATCGCTATCCGATCGTCTCGATCGAGGACGGCCTGGCGGAGGACGACTGGGCGGGCTGGAAGGAGCTCACGGAACGGTTCGGACGGCGGCTCCAGCTCGTCGGCGACGACGTCTTCGTCACCAACGTAGAGCGGCTGCGCAAGGGCATCGACGAGGGCGTCGCGAACGCGATCCTCGTCAAGGTCAACCAGATCGGCACGCTGAGCGAGACCCTGGACGCGATCGCGCTGGCGCACGACTCGGGCTATGCGGCGGTGATGTCGCACCGCTCGGGCGAGACGGAGGACACGACGATCGCCGACCTGGCGGTGGCGACCGGCGTGGGACAGATCAAGACGGGTGCTCCGTCCCGTACAGACCGGGTAGCGAAGTACAACCAGCTTCTGCGCATCGAGGAAGAGCTCGGTGAGCGGGCGGTCTATCCCGGCTGGGACGCCTTTCCGCGCGCGAGCCGGTAGCCACGCCGGCCGGCCGCTAGTCTGACGGCATGGCTGCCACGCAGCCTCGCCGCACCAAGATCGTCGCCACCATCGGCCCGGCGTCGTCCACGCGGGAGGTTCTGCACGCGCTCATCGACGCGGGCATGGACGCGGCCCGCCTGAACTTCTCGCACGGCACCTACGAAGAGCACGACGAGCGCGCCCACCTCGTACGCGAGGCCCAGGAGGAGAAGGGCCGCCCGCTCGCGCTGATCGCCGACCTGCAGGGCCCCAAGCTTCGCATCGGCGACCTCCCGGCCGCGGTGACGCTGGTCCGCGGCGAGGAGATCGTGGTCACGCCGGACGGCGCGGCCGGTGGCGGTGAGCTGCCCGTGCTGCCGGCGGTCGTCGGGGACGTCCTCGAGCCCGGGCACGAGGTGCTGATCGACGACGGCCTCGTCCGTCTTCGGGTCGAGGAGGTGCAGCAGGGCCGCGCCCGCTGCTCGGTGCTCGTCGGGGGCCCGGTCGCGGCTCACAAGGGCGTCAACCTGCCCGGGATCGCGCTGCCGATCCCGGCGCTGACCGAGAAGGATCTCGACGATCTCGAGCACGCGCTCGAGCTCGAGGTCGACTACATCGCGCTCTCCTTCGTACGGTCGGCCAAGGACCTGCACGGTCTGCACGAGCGGATCGCCGCCGCGGGATCTCACGCGCACGTGATCGCCAAGATCGAGAAGGCGGAGGCGCTCGACTCGCTCGACGAGATCGTGGCCGAGACGGACGCGGTGATGGTCGCGCGCGGAGACCTCGGCGTGGAGATCGGTCCTGCCTCGGTGCCGCTCCTCCAGAAGCGGATCATCCTCAAGTCGCTGGAGAGCGGAAAGCCGGTGATTACCGCCACCCAGATGCTGGAGTCGATGATCCACCACCCCGATCCCACCCGGGCCGAAGCCTCGGACGTCGCCAACGCCGTCCTGGACGGGACGTCGGCGCTCATGCTCTCGGGCGAGACCGCCGTCGGCGAGTACGCGTTGGAGGCCGTCGAGTACATGGACCGCATCGCCCGCGTGGTGGAGCCGAGCCTCGGATACCGGCACCAGCTCCCCGACCCGGCGGAGCAGCCGACGATCGGTCAGGCGATGTCGAACGTGGCGTGCGACCTTGCCGAGGCGCTCCGGGCGAGCGCCCTGCTCGTCCCGACCTACAGCGGGCGGACTGCCTCGGCCGTCGCTCGGCTGCGGCCGCACCGGCCCATCCTGGCGCTGACACACAACCGTTACGCGGCGCAGCAGCTGGCGATCGAGTGGGGCGTGGAGCCGCTCATGATCCCGGAGTGCCGCGACGTCGAGGATCTGTGGGCGCGGTCGCTCGAGGCCGCGCGCGGCACCGGCCTCGTGGAGTCCGGGGATCACGTCGTGATCACCGCCGGGACCTCGGTGAACATCCCGGGGTCGACGAACGTGATCAAGGTCGATGTGGCCTGATCGTCGCCGGGGCAGGAAGGCCGCGACGGGTCGCGAACGAAGACGGCCCGTGTCGTCTCGACTTCGATCCAGATCCATGCGCCGCTCGAGGCGCCGGCTCTGGTTGCTCGTGGCCGGTGCGGTCCTTGCCGCCCTCCTCTACTACCGCCCGGTCCACTCGTACCTGAAGACCCGTGACGCCCTCGCCGACAAGCGGGCCGAGGTGCGGGCCCTGGCAACCGAGAATCAGGCGCTGGCCGGCCGGCTGGCGCTGGCCGGGAGCGCGACGACCCTCGTTCGCCGGGCCCGGAGGCTGGGGCTGGTCAAGCCCGGGGAGCGAGTGTTCATCGTCAAGGGCATCGCGGCCTGGAGGAAGGCGAGGCAGTCGGTGGGCCCGTCGCGCTAACGTCGGCTGGATGGACGATCGTGCAGTCGTCGAGCGGCAGCTCGGCCGCCCGCCGCGCGCGTTTCGCCGAGTGGCCCGGCGGTGCCCGTTCGGTCGCCCCGCCGTAACCGAGCAGGCGCCCTACGACAGCGCGGGCGAGCCCTTCCCCACCACGTACTACCTAACGTGCCCACATGCCGTCGCGGCGGTCTCGCGGCTCGAGGCGGCGGGCGGAGTCGAGCGCTGGAGCGAGCGCGCGGAGGCCGAGCCCGTGCTGGCTGCGAGTCTTGTCAGCGCTACCGAGCACCAGCGCGCGATCCGCAGGCGCCTCGCAGCCGGCGTCTCCGGTGGCGACGGCGGCGCGTCGCTAGAGCTTGGAATCGGCGGAGCCTCCAGGCCCGAGCGGCTCAAGTGCCTCCATGCCCACGTCGCCTTCGCTCTTGCGCAACCCGGGTATCTCCTCGGCGAGCGGGTCCTCGCTGAGCTCGAGCCGCTCTGGCCTTCACGGTGCTGCACGCCATCCGACTAGCATCGCGCGGGTGTCCGCGGTCGAGCTCGCGCGTCAGCAATGGGAGGAGGGCTTCCGGCGGCTCCAGTCCGCTGCCGGCGACCGGCCCCGGTACGGACGCCTATGGCAGCAGGTCGAGGTGGTGATCGAGGAGCTCCGCCGCCGCGTGGGTGCCACGTACACACTCGCCGAGCTGGCCGACCAGTACCAGGGCGCCGATACCTGGACGGCTCAGGTCATCGGTGAGCGCTCGCACGGCGTGGGTTGGATCGGTTCCGCCTCCACCGCGGCCGACGCGGCCTTCCATCTCTACTCGCGCGGCGCGCGGGACTATCGGCCGTGAGCCCGGCCGTTCCAGGCCCGACACGGCGTGAGCGGCGGCGACGCCAGCGCCGTGCTGTCGCCCGCCGCTGGGGAATCCGCCTCGTCGCCGCCCTCGCGGTGCTCGCGCTCGGCGTGGCGCTCGGGCAGGCACTTCACGACAATCCCAAGCCGGGACCACCTCAGACCGTCGTCCGCACGCTTCGCCCGTTGCCGCTCGCGCCGGCGACCGTCACGGTTACCGCGCGACGATGATCGGGCTCGACCGGCGGGTCGAGCACTGGGTCGTCACCCACCGCCTCGCCCCGCTCGACGAGCTCTTCGTCTGGCTGTCGCGGGTGGGCACGCACGGGCTGGTCTGGCTCGTGCTCGGCGCGGTGGCTGCGGTCGCGCTTCGGCGTCCGTACCTCCTCCTGCTCGTCCTCCTTGCGGACGTCGTGGCCGAGCTCGCGTCATCCGGCCTCAAGGAGGCGGTGGGCCGCCCCCGCCCGCACGATCCGCATGCCCTGGTCGGTCCGTCGGCAGGGCTGTCGTTCCCCTCCGGGCATGCCGCGACGAGCTTCGCCTGCGCCGCCGTGCTCTCGGCGGCGATGCCGCGCCTGGCCGTTCCCCTCTTCGCGCTCGCCACTGCGATCGCGTTCTCGCGGGTCTACGTCGGAGTGCACTACCCGCTCGACGTGTTGGCCGGAGCAGCGCTCGGGATCGCCGTCGCTACAGCTCTTCTGCTGCTCGTACGAGCCCGCCGAGGATCACGACCAGCCCCGCCGCCAGGCTGATCCAGATGCCGATGCCGCGCCCCGCCGTGTCGGCAAAGGTGTCGGGAATCGAGATCAGCCGGATGAGCACGAGGATGGTCGCAAGCGTCCCGAGCCCCACGACGACCAGGCTGTCGGGCACGCTCGGCGGCAACTCGGCGCCCGCCGCCCGCACGATCGCCAGCGCGACGACCGCGAGCCCGATGAAGAAGACGAGCTTGCCCAGGACGCCGGTGTGCCAGCCGATCACCGAGATGGTCGGACCTTCACCCGAGCCCGAGTACCACCCCATGAAGGACGAGAGCGCGAGAACGAGTCCCGCCACCCAGCTCAGCTCGGTGCCGATGCCGAAGATCCGCGGAGCCCTCGTCGGCACGAGGCCCACTGTTCGTGCGCGCCGCGCCGGAAGGGCCGGCTCGGCGGTCTCGGGCTCCAAAGGCTCGGGGCTCTCCACGAGGCGCTTGGTCACACCTTCTAGATGCCGAAGAGGTGCTTGACCTCGACCCAGATGGTGACCGAGAGGACCACGCAGCCCAGCAACAGCCAGCCGAGGATGAGCCAGAAGCGCAGTCGGGCCAATCGACGCTCGTGCCGCCGGGCGAGCTTCGCGTTGCGCTTCGCGCGATGGATGCGGTAGGCGCGGCTGATCGCGGTCGGGTCGAAGACCGGGGGCTCATCGAGCTCGGGAGGCGTCCGCGCCGGCTGAGCCATGCGAACAGTCTAGTGCGATTACCCCCGCAAATGCGGTTCCTCCGCCGCTTTCGGGATACTGCACGCGGTGGAGCTGCGGGCCGGGCGGGTGCTGCGGGTCGGGCACAAGGGAGCCGCGGCGCTCGCTCCCGAGAACACGCTGCGCTCGCTCGAGCTGGCCGTGCAGCTCGGCTGCGACCTCGTCGAGTTCGACGTCCTTTCACTGGACGACGCGACCCTGGTCCTGGCCCACTCGGACAATCTCGGGGAGGTGAGCCACGGGATCTCGCGCGGTCGCGTGCGTCCGCTCGCGCTCGCGGAGCTCCGGGCAGCCGCTCCTGAGTTGCCGACGCTGGACGAAGCGCTTGCCTTTCTGGACGAGCGGGCCCCTCGCACCGGCATACACCTTGACCTGAAGGCGCCGGGAGACGAGCGCCAGGTGATCGAGACGCTACGCCGCCACGGGGCAGTGGAGAGGGCCGTCGTCAGCACCGTCCATGCTTCCAGCGTGCGCGCCGTCGGAATGATCGAGCCCCGCCTCGCCCGAGGCCTGACCTACCCGCACGACAGGCACGGCATCGGGCGGCGGCGCTTGCTCTGGCCCGCGGCGGGTGCCGGGCTCGCGTTTCTCCGGCGCTCGCTCCCCTCGCGCATCGGGCATCTGCTCGCCCGCGCCGACGCCTCGGCCGCGATGCTCCATCACCAGGTGGTTTCGCCGGCGGTCGTGGCCCGGGCGCATGCCCTCGGTGCCGCCGTCTTCGCCTGGACGGTGGACGACGAGGCCACGCTCGACAGGGTCGTTGCTGCAGGAGTCGACGCCGTCATCACAAATGACCCCAGGATCTTCAGGGCTACACTTCGCCAATGAGACGGGCCCGGCTCGGAATCGCCGCATTCTGCCTCGCCGTCGCAGGGGGAGGCGCGGCGTCGGTGCTCGTCGGCACCTCGCTCGGGAGCGGAGCGATTGACAGCACAAGCACGCTGACAATCTCGTCCACGTCTCCGCCGAAGCCCAAGCCCGGGCCGAAGAGCGATCGCATCCCGGCCGGTGTCTCGGTGGGCGGCGTCTATGTCGGGGGCCTCGAGCGGGACGCGGCGGTGGGCGTCGTCCGCGCCGCGTTTGCCTCGCCGCTGGTGCTGCTCGTCCACGACCAGCGTGTCAGGGTCTCGCCCCAGAAGCTCGGGGCGCGAGCCTACGTGAAGCCTGCGGTCGCCCGCGCGCTGGTCGCCCGCCCGGGCTCGGCCGTGAAGCTGGTGGTGTCCATCCGGGGCGCCGACGTCCGAGGCTACGTCAAGCGCCTCGTCGCCACGTACTCCCGCAAGGAGGTCGACGCAGACGCCTTCTTGCGCAACCTCAAGCCCGTGATCGCGCCCGGACATGCCGGGCTCGTCGTCGACCGCCGGGCAACGCTACGCAGGATTTTCAGGGCGCTGCGTGAGAACCGGCGCGGCCCGCTCGTCCTTCCGTCGCACGTGTTGCGGCAGAGTCGCACCGAGCGCGACTTCGGCGCGGTCGTCGTCATCCGGCGCGGGTCGAACCGGCTCTACTTGTACCGGGGCACCAAGTTCTGGAGGCACTTCACCGTCGCCACCGGCCAGGCCGCGTATCCGACCCCCGTTGGACGCTTCGAGATCGTCGTCAAGTGGCGAAATCCCTGGTGGTATCCACCGCCGTCGCCGTGGGCGCAGGGCCTGAGGCCGGTTCCCCCGGGCCCCGGGAACCCGCTCGGCACACGGTGGATGGGCTTGAGCGCGCCGGGGGTCGGCATCCACGGCACGCCCGACCCGGCGTCGATCGGCTACTCCGCCTCGCACGGCTGCATCCGGATGCTCATCCCGAACGCGGAATGGCTGTTCAACCACGTGGAGATCGGCTCGCCCGTCTTCATCGTGGCGGCCTAGCCCGTCGTGTCACTGAGGGTCGTCGCTCAGGGGCTTGCCCTGGCGCTCGTGGCCGGCCTGCTGTCCCTGCTGATCTGGAAGCTCTTGCATGACTCTTCACGGAAGCTCGAGGTCGGTCGCCGGGTGCCGAGCTTCACGCTCTCACGTGTCGCCGCGCCGGGCGAGCTCTCGCTCTCCTCGCTCCGGGGAAAGGCGGTTGTGCTCAACTTCTGGGCGTCGTGGTGCATCCCGTGCAAGGAGGAAGCGCCGCTCCTCGAGAGCGCGTCGAGGCGCTGGCGATCTCGCGGGGTCGTGGTGCTCGGGGTCGACTCGCGCGACTTCACGGGCGACGCGCGCCGCTTCATGCGCAAGTATCACCTTGCCTACCCGGTCGTCCGCGACGGCTCGGGCAGCCGCGCAGATTCCTACGGGGTCGACGGCTATCCGGAGACGTTCTTCATCGACCGCAACGGCCGGCTGACCCGCCATCTCGTGGGCCAGATCGCGAGCCGAGCCGAGCTGGACGCCGGCATCCGGGAGGCGCTGCGCGGATGATGCGGTTCGCGGCGGCGGTCGTACTCGTGCTGGCGTTCGCCGCGCCGGCGCTCGCGAGCGAGCGGCATCCGAGCCTGGCCGAGCTCGAGACAGAGCTCATCTGCCCCACGTGCCACACCACGCTCGACCAGTCGAGTTCTCCGATCGCTGACCGCATGAGGGCGTTCATCCGCACGCGCATCGCGGCCGGGGACACGAAGAGCCAGATCAAGTCGAAGCTCGTCGCCCAGTTCGGCCCCGCGGTGCTCGCCTCGCCGCCGAAGGAGGGCCTCGACCTCCTGGTCTGGCTGTTGCCGCTGACGGGGGTCGTCGTGGGCGCGGTCGTGCTGGGCGTCCTCGCCCGCCGCTGGAGCCGCGGTCGCGCCGACGAGGCCCGTCCGCCTGGAGACCCGGGCTCGAACGGCCGTCCTCCGCTCGGGCCCGACGTCGAGCGTCGTCTCGACGACGAGCTCGCGCGCTTCGACTCGTAAGCCTATGGCCGAGCGGCTCCCGATCGCATTCCTCGCCGGCCTCGTGTCGGTGATCACCCCCTGCGTCCTGCCGCTCGTGCCGGGCTACCTGTCGGCCGTCTCCGCTGTCGAGGCGGGACGGCTGGGCGAGCGTGGAGTGTCGCGGCGGATCGCCCTAGCCAGCGTGCCATTCATCCTCGGGTTCACCGTCGTCTTCGTGGCCCTGGGCGCGGGGGCCGCGGCACTCGGAGGTGTGGTGGACACGCATCGCAGAACGGAGATCGCCGGCTTCGTGCTCGTTGTGCTCGGGCTCGTCTTCATGGGGCTACTGCCCTGGCCCGAGCGGGTGATGGCGCCCGGGCTGCTCGAGGGCGCGCGAAGGCGTGGCTCGAGCGCGCTGCTCGGGGCGGCGTTCGCGGTCTGTGCGGCTCCGTGCATCGGGGCTGTGCTGGCCTCGATCCTCGTCCTGGCGGGCGACTCGTCCACCGTGCTGCGCGGCTCTCTGCTCCTAGCGGCGTACTCGGCCGGGATCGGCGTCGCCTTCCTTCTGGCCGGGATCGCCTTCGCCCATGCCATGGGCACATTTCGCTGGCTCCGCGACCACTACGTCTGGATCCGGGTGGCGAGCGGCGCGACGCTCGTCGCTCTCGGGCTGCTCCTGTTCTTCGACCGGGACTGGTGGCTGCGGGTGCTGCTGAACCGCGTGCTCGAGGCCGTCGGCCTCGGGGACGTGTAGACCGCTAGAGCCGGACCGGCGGCAGGTCGAGCGAGCCGGCGTCCACCCGCTCGCCGGCGGCCTCCACCTGCCGCAGCACCTCTACGACGTCCACGCCTTCGTGCACCGGCGCGTACGGCTGCAGACGGCGCGCAGCCTTTTCGAGCTGGCGCCGGCAGCCCGGACGGTTGCCCCGCCCGGCCTGGTACCAGGCAACCGCCACGTGGACGAGCCCCTGGAAGAAATCCCGCTCCTGCGGGTCGGCGGCGCGCCAGGCGGTTTCCAGCTCCTCGTGGGCTGCGAAGAACTCGCCGCGGCGGATCAGGTCGAGACCGCACTCGAGCTCTCCGGCCACGGCCGGCGACGCTACCAGCCGCTCCGCGGCGGTGTTACGCTCAGGCGGTGGCGACGATCCTTCTGGCGGGGGTCGACGTGTTCTTTCGGGGAAAGCTCGAAGCGCTTCTGCCGGGGCATCATTTCGTCACCACAGACACGGCCGAGCAGCCCGAGCTCGTGATTGCTGACATCGCCCGGATCGATCCGGAGGAGGTGGCCGACGCCTATCCGGATATCCCGATCGTGGGCTTCACGAATCACACCGACACGTCCGGGTTGCGCCGAGCGCATGCCGCAGGCTTCGACCAGGTTCTCGCCAGGTCGGCGCTCTCGGAGCGCGCTCCTCAGCTGGTTAAGGAGCTCCTGGCATCGGTAGAGTAGGTCGCGTCGACCCGCCAACGAGGCTGGGCCCAGTGACGTACATCATCGCCGAACCCTGCATCGACATCAAAGACAGGTCGTGCGTGGACGTTTGTCCCGTGGACTGCATCCACGAGTACGAGCGGCTCCTCGTCATCGATCCCGAGGAGTGCATCGACTGCTTCGCCCCTGAAGAGCGGCTGATCACGAGCCGGGGCGTCCGGTCCTTCGCGGAGCTCGAGAACCAGGCCTGCCGAGTTCTCACGGACCGGAGCTACAAGTCGGCGGTCGTCAAGCGGTTCCGGCGTAAGCCGCTCGTCAAGATCGAGCTGGCGCCGGCGTTCGAGGAGCGCGATCGCTACGGTGGTACGCGGCTCACCACCCGCAATCGTTCGAGGTTCAGGCGCGTCGTGCGCGCCACCCCGACGCACAGCTGGGTCCTGGTCGACGGAGAGCGAACCGATGCTCTCGCGCCCGGTCAGTTCGTCCCGTCGATGCGGGCGCTTCCGAAGCGCGACTCGGAGAGCTACCGCCTCGGTGTCGTCCACGGGCTTGTCTTCGGCGACGGGAGCTGGAACAAGCAGGAGATTCGCTCCGGCGAGCACCTTCACTACGTCCAGCTCTACGGCGAGCGGGTTGCGAAGTTCCGCGATTTCTTCGAGCAGGTGAACTTCTCGCCGTGCCTCGACGTGCACCCGGGCTATGCCGGAACCGGCGTCGTCCGCTCATCCGCCAACCTGAAGAGGCTCCTTCCGGAAACGAGCGATCGGGAATACATCACGGGGTTCATCGACGGCTGGCTCGCGGCCGACGGAGATCCCGTCAAGGCAGGGTCTTGGCGCTTGCGCTCGACAGACCACGAAGCGCTTGCGTGGCTCAAGCAGGCTGCCGTGGTGGCCGGCTACGTGGCGGTCGGATCCGGCGAGGAGACAAACGTCGAGACGAACTTCGGGGTTCGAAGCAGGCCGATCCGGTGGCTCTACCTCGCGACGCGGGAGGTGTCGTGGCGCGTCATGAGCGTCGAGGCCGAAGAAGGCGACGCCGCTGAGACGTTCTGCGCCATCGTCCCCGGCAAGAACGAGTTCACCCTCGCGGGCGGCATCTACACGCGCAACTGCGGCGCGTGCGAGCCGGAATGCCCGGTCGAGGCGATCTTCCCGGAGGACGCGCTCCCCGAGAAGTGGGAGCCATTCGTGAAGATCAACTACGCCTATCCGGACGCGGACGTCATCAACCGATTGACGGACGAGTACGCGACCGAGCACAACGTCCAGAATCCGCCGCTCGAGTAACAAGGGCAGCGGGCCACGCGCAGGCCGGGCGGCGGCCGGTATCAATTAAGCATGCAGCTCCGGAGCCTCGACCACGTGGCGCTCTGGGTCGCCGACCGCGACCAGATCGCCGATTTCGCCGGCCGGCACCTCGGTATGCACGAGATCGAGCGCACGGATCGCTTCACGCTGATCGGCAGGGACGCCCGCCGGGGCAAGCTGACGCTGTTCGCTGCTGAAGGCCCAAGGGAGCCGGGAGCCCTGGTTCGCGTCGGCCTGCGAGTGCCGGACGTCGAGCGAGCACTCGGGTCCCTCCCGGGGGGCTTCGGCGAGGAGTTCGAGATCTCGGAGGGGCTGCGAGTCGCGCTGGTGGAGGTCCCCGGCGGGGCCGAATACGACCTCGACCACGTGGCGGTGACTGTGTCCGACCCTGAGCAGGCCTCGCGCCAGTGGGAGCGCCTCGGTTTCGCTTCGGCCGCGGCTCGAGACGGCTCTTCGCGGGTCGAAGTGGCCGGCGCCTACCTCGAGCTGCACGCGGGCGACCCGGGCGAGACCGACCGCCCGCTTCTCAACCACCTCGGCGTCCTCGTCGACTCCGCAGACGAGTGGCGCAAGCGCGCCGAAGAGGCGGGAGCGGAGGTTGCCGACGTGGTCGACGCGCCGAATACGTATGCGGTCTTCGTCTGGGGCCCGGAGCGCGTGAAGCTCGAATACGTCGAGCACAAGCCGGGCTTCTCGCTCACGTAGCTCGTTGGTCACGGTCGCGGGGGCTGGGATGGGAGGGCTGGTTGCCGCCACGCGCCTGCGCGAGCTCGGCGTGCCCGCGGTCTTGCTCGAGAAGGGCGACCGGCCGGGCGGGTCGATGCTGCTCTCGAGCGGGATGATCTGGCGCCACCGAACGTTCGACGAGTTCCACTCCGAGTGCCCGGGCGGAGACGAGGAGCTGCAGCGGCTCGTGTTCGATCGGCTCGACGAGTCGCTCGAGTGGCTCGAGCGGCTGAGTGCATCCGTTCTCGACCGGCAGACGGGGAATCCGCGCACCGAGGGCAAGCGCTTCGACCCGCGAAGCCTGACGGGGGCACTGGTCCGGGCCGCGGGCGGCGTTCGGCTGCGCGAGCCGCTCGCCGCTCTCGACGAGGATCCGGTGGTCCTGGCGACAGGAGGGTTCGGCGCCAGGCTCGCGCAGGAGCGCGGATTGCTCCTTCGTGCCGCTTCGTGGAGCGAGGGGGACGGGCTGTCGCTCGCACACGCCCGTGGGGCCGCCGAGACGGACGGTATGGACGAGTTCTACGGCCGCGCCATGCCCGGGCCGGTGCCAGAGGAGCTTTACGTCGCGGCGGCGCAGGTCTACGGGCGCCTTGCGCTGCGACTCGACGACGAGGGCCGGGAGTTCTTTCCCGGCGAGCCGTCCTGGTCGGAGAACGACCTCGTCCAGGCGATCGCCCGCCTGCCCGGCGGCCGGGCGTGGTACGTGCTGGGCGAGGCTGCGCTCTCCGAGCGCGTCAGGGAGCGGAAGGTGGCGGAGATGGTCGAGGCGGCGCGGGCGGCCCGGGGCACCGTTGTCCCCGCCGATCCTTTCGGCTATCCGGGCCGTCTCGCCGTCCGGGTCTACGCCGCGGTCACCCACACGATCGGCGGCCTGCGCGCCGACGCCCGCGGCCGCGTGCTGGACGTGAGCGGATCGCCGGTCCCCGGGTTGTACGCGTGCGGCGTCGACGTCGGCGGCGTGGCCACGGGCGGCTACGCGAGCGGACTGGCAGCCGCGCTTGTACTCGGCCTCACCGCCGCCGAGTCGGCCGCCTCCGGCATCTGACCTCTAGCTCAGAGGCTGCAGGTACGCGCAGCGCCGGGTGTCACCCGGAAGCGGCGAGGGCGCGAGCTTCGTGACCGTGAAGCGCGAGCCGTCTTCCTCGATCTCGCTCCCGACCTGCGGCGGCTCGCCGTCGCGCTCGTGCAACTCGTAACCAGTGGTCTTCCAGACGAACACGACGTACCCCATCGCGGGCGCGATCTTAATGGTTGACCGATGGATGGGTTACCTGCGTGCCGTGTACGGGGGCAGGACGACCCGGACGAGGGTTCCGCCTCCCTCACCCTGTTCGACCGTCACCTGCCCGTTGAGCGGCACAGCGCGCTCCTCGATCGCCTCCACGTTCGCGCGCCGGCGCTCGCCCGCCCCGTCGTCCGCGATCACGGTCTCGACCGAGCCGTCCTCGAGCTCGGCGATCGCTATCGAGATGCGGCTCGGCGGACCGCGCCGGGCCGCCTGGCTCAGGGCCTCCCGGATGGTCTGGTAGAGGGCCACCTGCGCGCTCTCGGCGAGACTTTCGCCGACGTCGACGTCCAGGTCGATCCGGATCTGCTGCGAGATGCCCAGCCGCTCGGCCAATCCCTGCACCGCGGGCCCGAACCCCTGGTCCCGCAGCACGACCGGCTCGATGTCGAACGAGAGGTCACGCAGGGAGCGGATCGCGTCCCGGTGCAGCTCGAGCGCGGAGCCGAGCACCTGCCGGGCGTCCTCGAGCCGTCCCTCGTCGACGGCCGCGAGCGCTGCATCGAGCATGAGCGCGATGCCGGCCAACGACTGCACCGGCCCGTCGTGCAGGAACAGCGCGAGGCGCCGCCGCTCGTCCTGCTCGGCCGTGATCAAGCGGTCGGCGAGAAGGGCTTGGGCGTCGTGGTCGTCGGCCACGGTCCAATCCTCAGTCGATGATCGCCTCGCGCAGCGCGATCGCCACGGCGTGGGTGCGCGTGTCGGCTTCGAGCTTCGTGAGGATGTGCCTGACGTGGCTCTTCACGGTCTCCTGACTGATGAAGAGCTTCGCGGCGACGTCCGCATTCGACATGCCGTCGGCGAGCAGCTGAAGGATCTCGCGCTCGCGCGGGGTGAGCAGCCCCTCGCGGTCCTTCGCCGCCAGCACCGACGGCATCAGCGCGGGATCGACGAAGCCCTCGCCCGCGGCGACCCGCTCGATCGCGCGCAGGATGGTGTCGTGCGCCGCCTCCTTGAGGAGGTACCCCTTCGCGCCCGACTCCAGGCCCCGCGCGAGCAGCGCCCGGTCGCTGTAGGCGGTGAAGACGATCACGGCGCTCTCGGGCACGCGCTCCGAGATCTCCTTCGTCGCCTCGAGCCCGTCCATGCCCGGCATGCGGATGTCCATCAGCACGACGTTGGGCCTGCGTCGTTCGGTCAGGGAGACTGCGCTCGTGCCGTCGGTCGCCTCGCCGACCACGCGCACGTGGGTGACGCGCGAGAGCGCCAGCCGCAGTCCCTCGCGAACGACGGCGTGGTCATCGGCGATCAGGCAGGTGATCTCGTCGGGCATTGTGCCGATTCTAGAGCCGACTCCAGCTGGTCCCGGCTAGAGCGCGAGGGCGAGCTGGGTTGGCTCGGGCGGTGGGTCGAGCCGCTGAACCCGCCGGTCGGCGATCCGGTGCTTGCGTCGCAGCTCGGCGACGACCGTTCTCACCGGCTCCGCCGTCTTCGCCGGCAGGTAGGCCCGGTCGGCGTAAAGCCGCTCGTAGAGCGGCAGGAGCTCCGGCCAGTCCTGCGCGAGGCGCGAGAGAAAGTGCTCGCGGGTCCCGGGCTTCAGGTACAGCAGGTTCGCCCAGATGTGCGTCGCACCGCACGCCCGCGCCTCCGCGATCATCGCGGCGAGCTGGTCCGGTCGATCCGACAGGCCGGGCAGGATCGGAGCGAGTGAGACGCCCGCCTTGATACCAGCCTCGACCAGCCGCGACACCGCGCGCAGACGCTGGCGCGGAGGCGGAGTCCCCGGCTCCGTCCGCCGCCAGACCTCCTCGTCGAGCGTCGGCACGGAAAGGGTCACCGACACCTCCGCGCGGCACGCTGCCTCTGAGAGCACGTCGAGGTCGCGGACGATCATCGGGCTGCGCGTGATGATCGTAAAGGGCGTCCGTGCGACGGCGAGCTCGCGGAGACACCAGTGGGTGAGGCGGTAGCGACCCTCGGCGGGTTGGTAGGGATCGGTCGCGGCACCGATGGCGACGGGCTCCCGTCCCCAGGACGCGCGGGAGAGTTCGGCCCGGAGGACCTCTGCCACGTTCACCTTCACACGGATCGTGCGCCCGTAGCCCTCGCCCGCCGCTCGGTCGGCGCGACGCTCGAAGGCCCGCACGTAGCAGAAGGTGCAGCGGTGCGCGCAGCCCATGTAAGGGTTCAGCGACCAGCGGAACGGCATGCCGCGCACGCGATTGAGGGCGGACTTGCAGGGCTCCTCTCGGTACTCGACCCGCACCACGCCCATGATAGAACACATGTTCGTCTCTCCGCAAGCCGCGTCCGGCGGCCTCAGGGGCGTCGCCTATACTTCGACGCTCGTTGGAAGACGAGCTCCCGCCTAGTATCGCGGCCCCCAGGACGGGGGCATGACGATTTTCCTCCAGCTGGTTGCGGTCCTCTTGATCGTGCTGGGGAACGCATTCTTCGTCGCGGCGGAGTATGCGCTCGTGACAGCAAGGCGCTCCCGTTTGGGCGAGCTCGCAGATGCCGGGAGCCGGCGCGCGCGGATCGCACTCCGGATCATGGACAGCCCGATTCGCTTCATTGGAACTGTCCAGCTCGGCATCACCGCCTTCTCGATCCTCCTCGGCGCCGTCGGCGAGCCCATCGTCGAGCACTGGTTCGACGAACCCCTGCTCGCGACCTCGATCGCGTTCCTGATCGCCTACGCCTTCGTCACATATCTCCACGTCACGCTCGGGGAGCTCGTTCCCAAAGCTGTGGCGCTCCAGAAGAGGGAGGAGACGGCGCTGTGGGTGGCGCTCCCGATCGAGGCGGTCTACATCCTCTCGTATCCGCTTGTCTGGATCCTCCAGGAATCTGCGAATGCCTTTACTCGTCTCTTTGGGATCGAGCCCGCCGCAGCAGGCGTCGTCGCTCATACGGAGCAGGAGATCCGGATGATCGTCGCCCACGCGGAGGAGACGGGCGAGATCGAGAAGGACGAGCGCGAGATGCTCTACAAGGTTTTCGACTTCGCGGACAAGGAGGTGTCCAACGTCATGGTTCCGCGGCCCGAGGTCGTCGCGCTCTCGATCGAGCTGCCTGCCGAGGAGTGCCTACGGGCGGCAATGGAGGCACCGTTCACGCGCTACCCGGTGTACCGGGGCACGCTGGACGAGATCGTCGGAGTCCTCCACATCCGCGACCTCTTCCGGGAGGCCAACCGGGTGGGCGGGTTTGCCAACGTCGAGATCGAGGCGCTCGTGCGTCCGCCGCACATCGTCCCGGAGACGAAGGATCTGGCCGCGCTCCTGCACGAGTTCCGGCGCGAGAAGGAACACATGGCGATCGTGGTCGACGAGTACGGGGTGATGCAGGGGATCGCCACCCTCGAGGATCTGCTCGAGGAGATCGTCGGCGAGATCGAGGACGAGTTCGATCTCCCGGACGAGTCGGTCGAGCAGCTCGCGGACGGGCGCATCCGTATCGACGGCACGTTTCCGATCGACGACTTCAACGAGCAGTTCGGCGTCGAGCTACCGGTCGAGGACTACCATACGATGGCGGGCTTCGTCTTCGGGCAGCTCGGACGCGCCCCGGACCCGGGAGATGCGATCGAGCACGACGATCTGCGCTTCACGGTAATCCAGGTCGAGGGCTCGCGGATCGAGCGGCTCGAGGTGGAGCTCCCACCCCCGGACCGCCAGCGCGAGGCGGAAGAGCCCCGCGCCGCCGAAAGCTGAGAGTTTTGCGAGGTCTCTATACCGTAGGGGCGGCCGGGCGGCGGCCGCCCGGCCGCCCGTTCGATCGGCCTGAATAGACTAGGCCGTCGTGAAGGCCGTGGTGATCGAGCGCCCCGAGGAGGTCGCGTACCGCGAGGTCGAGACCCCGGTCTGCGGACCGAACGACGTGCTGGTGCGGAGCCGACGCGCCGGGGTCTGCCGGACCGACCTCGCAGTCCTGCACGGCGCCCTCGACCGGCGTTGGGTCCGCTACCCCTGCATTCCCGGGCACGAGTGGTCCGGCACGGTGGCCGAGGTGGGGGAGAACGTGACCGATCTGGCACCCGGTGATCGGGTCGTGTGCGAGGGCATCATCCCGTGCCTGCGCTGTGTCCGCTGCAAGGCCGGCGAGACGAATCTCTGCCGGAACTACGACCAGCTCGGTTTCACGCGCGGCGGGGGCTACGGCGAGTACGTGCTGGCGCCGCGGCGCGCCGTGCACCGGTTGCCCGAGCACGTCTCGCTCGAGGAGGCCGTGCTCGTCGAGCCGGCCGCGGTCGTCCTGCGTGGGCTCGAGCGCGGCCGCTCGGTGCCTGGCGAGCGCATCGGCGTCGTCGGAGTCGGGACGCTCGGTGCCCTAACCATCAGGCTGCTCCGTCTCTCCCCGCCCGCTCAGCTCGTTGCCTACGGGATCCGGGAGGAGGAACTCGCCTTCGCGACCAGCCTCGGTGTCGACCGTGCGGTCAACCTCGCGACCGAGGGCCCGGAGGAGGGTCGTCTCGACCTCGTCGTCGAGTGCGCAGGCGCCGTGCCCGCGATAGAGCTCGCCTCGCGTCTCGTCCGGGAGGGCGGACGGGTCGTCCTGCTCGGGATCTCCGGCGAGGGGAAAGCGTTGGAGCTTCCGGCCGACCGCATAGCCCTACGCGATCTTGAGCTGATCGGCAGCGTCAGCTACACGACGGCGGCCTGGACGCGGTTGGTCTCGCTGCTCTCCTCCGGCGTCGTGAGTCTCGACGGCATCGTCACGCAACGCTTCCCAGCGAGCGAGTTCGCGGCCGCCTTCGCTCTCATGGACGCGCGCGACGGAGTCGTGGGGAAGGTGGTGCTGGAGCACGGCCCCGACGAAACGGAGTGAGGCTCGACCGCAAACAACTGGTCGGGCGTGTCGCAGCCGGCACGGGGGCTGCGGCCCTCGCCGGGCCAGACGAGGCACTCGCCGCTCTCGGTGAGAACCGGCGGAAGGCGGGCTTTCCGGCGCATCCGCGCTGGAAGTTCATCTTCGTCAGCCATCTCACGACGAGTCCGCTCTTCGTGCCGTTGCAGTATGGGATCCAGGACGCCTGCGCGCTCGTCGGCTGCACGTACCGCTGGGTGGGGTCGACGCGCGCAGACACCGGAAAGGTGGTCGAGGCGGTGAGAGCGGCGGTCAGGGCGAGGGTCGACGGGATCGCGCTGCCCGGGCTCGACGCGAAGGCGCTCGCGGGGCCGATCGCCCTCGCGGTCCGCGCGGGCATCCCCGTCGTCACCTACCACGCCGAAGCGGCTCGGGCCGGCGGAGGCCTCGCCTTCGTTGGACCGGACTCCTACGCCGCGGGCATCAGGATCGGCGAGCAGATCGCGAGGCTCGTTCGGAGGGGTGGCGTGACGCTCTTGATCGCCGAGCGTGGCGTGAACCCGGTGGAGCAGCGCCTACAGGGAGCTCTGGCCGGGATCAGGCGCTCCGGAGCGCGCGTGCGCGCCGGCGTCCTGCTGACTACGCGTGATCCGTACGAGGCTGCCGCGCGCATCGACCGCCACGTGGTCTCGCGCAAGGGACTTCGAGGTCTCTTCGCGCTCGAGCTCGAAGCGAGCGAGGGCGTCGGCCGTGCGGTCGTGAGGCGCAAGCTGCGCGCGAGAGGCATGCGGGCCGGCGGCTACGGGGTCCTGCCGGCGACGCTGGAGCTGATCAAGGACGGAAAGCTCGACTTCACGCTCGACGAACAGCCTTACCTGCAGGGCTTCGTCTCAGCGATCCAGCTCTTCCTGGCCCGGATCTCGGGCGGTCTGCTCGCGCCCTCCGACGTGGACGTGAGGCTCGTCTTCGTGACTAAGGTGAACCTCGCTGCCTATCTCGCGAAGACGCGCTACGAGGGCTCCTCCAGCAGGCAACGGTATCCAATCTCCTGAGCCCGTTAGCGTGAGAGGCTCCGCGAGGATCCCTCTTGCGGCATGACCGCTGAGACTGCGTCGAAAGTGCCCTCCCCTTCATGCGTCACCTGGTGGTTCGAGATTCCAGGACGACGTATCGACAGCGTGAGCGGCTTGTGTTCGCCCGGCCCGCGCAAACAGGCGGCGTGAGACAGGTGCGCAGCGGCGGGCCGGGAGCAGAACAGCTGTTCTTCCGTCGCGGAAGCATGACGCGAGCGTCGACGTGGTCCGCGAATTCGTTCTGCGGCATAAGTGATCCAGACTTTCGGCCGCCCGCGCATCGGATTCCTGCCAAGCGGCATCTACCTCGAGCCTTGCCGCCGAAAGTCCAGCGCGTAAGCGAACTGGACTTTCGGCGCCTACTAGGCGCCGAACGCGCTTTCGAAGTTTCTCGCCGTATCGTCGAGCAGGACCAGCACGGCTCTCTCGGCCGCGTCCGGATCGCGGGCCTGAACGGCGTCGATGATCGCGCCGTGCAGCCGCGCGGCGCGCGTTAGGTGCCCCCGCGGCCTCGAGCTGACGGTGAAGAGGGTGCGAAGCACGGCGCCGACGATCTCCACCAGGTGCTCGAGCACCTCGTTGCCGCAGGCCTCGAGCAGGGCCGCGTGGAAGCGAAGGTCCGGCTCCATGAAGAGGTCCATGTCCTCGCCCGCCGCTTCCATCTGCTCGTGTGCGAGCGCGAGCGCCGCCACCTGGTCCTCGGTCGCCCGCTCGGCCGCGAGCCGCGCCGCCTGCGGCTCGATCAGGCGCCGCAGCTCGAGTGCGTCCTCGAGAAAGCGCCGGTCGAGGCCGGCCTCCAGCTGCCATGCGAGCACGTCGGGGTCGAGCAGGTTCCAGTCGCGGCGAGGGCGCACGCGCGTGCCCGTCTTCGGCTTCGACTCGACGAGCCGCTTGGCCGCGAGAACCTTGACGGCTTCGCGGAGCACGGTGCGGCTGACCGTGAGCTCGCCGGACAGCTCTTCCTCCGGAGGCAGCGAATCCCCGGGAGCCAGCTCGCCCTGGAGGATGCGAAGCCCGATATCGTGGACGACCGCCCCGTGGAGACCTCGGCGCGGGTAGGTCCGCGCTTTCGTCATACGATAACTCTATAGCTGGACACCCCTTGGGAACGGTGTTAGGCTCGCCCGCCAGGACACCGTTCGAAGCGGAAGGAGGGTCTGTGGAGAACGAGGAGCTCATTGACCTCGAGGGCACGGCCGGCATCGACCGCGCCAGCTTGCTCAAGCGGATCGCGGCGGGTGGCGCGGCGCTCTCGATACCGGCGTTGCTCGAGGCGCAGAAGGCTGTCGCCGCGCCGGCGCTTCCGGCCGGAGGCGGCGGCGGCAACTATCCCAGCCACCCGAAGTGGAAGTTCGTGTTCGTCAACCACGTCACGACGAACTCCTTCTTCGTGCCGACGCAGTACGGCGCGGCCGATGCGTGCGCGCTCGTCAAGTGCACCTACACGTGGACCGGATCGGCCACGTCCAGCGTCGGCGAGATGATCAACGCCTTCAACGCCGCGATCAGTTCCAAGGCCGCGGGAATCGCCGTTTCCGTCATCGACACGAAGGCATTCGAGGCGCCGATCAAGCGCGCACTCGGCAAGGGCATTCCGGTCGTCTCGTACAACGCCGACGGGGCGCGAGGTGGCACCAAGGCGCGTCTGGCGTATATCGGCCAGGCGCTCTACGACTCGGGGTTCGCGATGGGTCAGCGCATCGCGAAGCTCGTGCCGAAGGGCGACGTGGCGCTCTTCATCGCGACTCCGGGCTCGCTCAACATCCAGCCGCGCATCGACGGCGCGATCGCGGCGATCAAGGCCTCTGGCAAGCCCATCAACGCCAAGGTCGTCCCGACCGATGCCGAGCAGAGCAAGGAGCCCGGGCTGATCGACGCGTACTACCTTGGCCACAAGAAGCTGAAGGGGATGTTTGCCGTCGACGCCGGCGACACGCAGGGCGTGGGGCAGATCATCCAGAAACACGCCCTCAAGGGCAAGGTCAAGGGAGGCGGCTACGACCTGCTGCCCGGCACGCTGAAGCTGATCAGCCAGGGGTTCCTGGACTTCACGATCGACCAGCAGCCGTACCTTCAGGGCTTCTACCCAGTGCTCCAGCTGTTCCTGTACAAGCTGTCGAGCGGCCTGGTGGCCCCGTCCGACACCAACACAGGCCTCCTGTTCGTGACCAAGGCGAACGTCAAGCCGTACCTGACCACGAAGACCCGCTACGAGGGCTCGTCGAGCAAGCAGAAGTACCCTGTTTCATAGCGACTGATGGCCGTAGCTTCATAGCGACTGATGGCCGTAGCGGAAGCTACGACCCCTGAGCGACGCGCTGGCCTCGGCTGGCGCGTCGCCGGCGCATTCATCCGGCGCCGCGAGGCGAGCATCTTCGTCGTTGCCGTCGGGCTGGTGATCTTCTTCTGGATCAAGGCGTCCGGAAACGTCTTCGTCCAGACCGACAACATCAGGAACATCAGCGAGTCGATGTCGGCGACCGCGCTGATCGCCGCCGGTGAGGTGATGCTGCTCATCTGCGGTGAGATCGACCTCGCCGTGGGGCGGGTTTACGCGCTCGCCCCCGCGATGGTGTACGTCGTCTCCTCCGATGAGCAGCATGGCCTCCCGATCTGGGTCGGTGTCCTCGCCGCTCTGGGGGTCTCGGCCGCCGTCGGGCTAACCAACGGGGCGATTACGACGTACCTGCGTGTGCCCTCGTTCATCACGACGCTCGGCATGCTCTTCCTGCTGAACGGGATCACGCTGCACCTCTTGGCGGGAACGCAGGTTTTCATGCCCGGGGGCTCGACGTTCCAGAGCATCTTCGGCTCCCAACCCGAGTCCTACAAGCTGTGGCTGAACTCGGAGTTCTTCTGGGTGCTCGGGCTTGTCCTGGCCGTCCAGTTCGTGCTCACCTGGACGCGCTGGGGCCTGCGCACCGTCGCGACCGGAGGCAACCTGATCGGAGCCGCCGAAGCCGGCGTCAACGTCCGCTGGATCAAGATCGGCAACTTCGTGCTCGCTAACGTGCTCGCCGGCTTCGCCGGCATCCTCGACGCGACGCGGTTCACCACCATCACGCCGCTCCAGGGCGGCCCGGACATCATGTTCGCAGCCGTCGCAGGCGCCGTGATCGGAGGAACGTCGTTGTTCGGCGGCGTCGGCACCGTGATCGGCAGCTTCATCGGCGTAGCGGTTCTGATCATCTTGCAGACAGGCCTCAACCTGATCGGCGTGAGCGTGTTCACCTACTTCATCATCATCGGACTGGCTATCCTGGCCTCGATGATCGCGAACGTGCAGGTCGCCCGGCTCAGGAACCTCGGGAAGCTGCAATGAGCACCGATGGCAGGCAGGAGGCGATCAGGGCAGAGAGCGTGGCGAAGAGCTTTGGGGCCGTCACCGCCCTCGTCGACGTCTCCATGCACCTCGATCAGGGTGAGGTGCTCGGGCTGATCGGCGACAACGGCGCCGGGAAGTCGACGCTGATCAAGATTCTCACCGGCTACCTGCGGCCCGACTCAGGAAAGATCTTCGTCAACGGGGAGGAAGTGACCATTCGTTCCGTCGACCACGCCCGGTCGCTCGGCATCGATACCGTCTACCAGGACCTCGCCCTCGTGCCGACTCTCTCCGTCGCACACAACATGTTCCTGAAGCGCGAGCTGACGTACGGCGTGGGCCCTTTCAAGATGCTGAACAACCGCGACATGCGCCGACGGGCCCGCCGGCACGTCGACGACATCGGGATCGGGACGCTGCGCACGGTGAACTCGGAGGTGGCGATGCTGTCGGGCGGCCAGCGCCAGGCGATCGCGATCGCCCGCTCCGTGCATTCGGGCGCAAAGACGCTCCTCCTCGACGAGCCGCTCGCCGCGATGGGCGCGAAGGAGGGTGAGATCATCCTCGACCTGATCCGCGACCTGAAGGCGCAGGGGCACTCGATGATCGTCGTCGCACACAACTACATCCACATCGTCGAGATTTGCGACCGCGTCAACCTGCTCCAGCACGGACAGATCACGTTCGACAAGCCGACGGCCGAGACGTCGGTCGAGGAGCTGACCGACCTCGTGGCCGCCGAGTACCGCACGTCGAGGAAGGAGAAGGTCGGCTAGCTCGCCGCCAGGTGCGCCCGCACCGAGGCGCCGAGCTCGGTCGTCCACTCCGGATATGGGCCGAGCCGGTCGTTGGCGAGCTTCGTCAGCTCCCAGAGATCGGTGGTGCCTCCCGCAACCGCCTGACGCACGAGCGCCTCGAGCCGCTCGGTGAAAGCAAGAGCTTCGTCCAGCCATGCGCGCGCCTCGTCGCGTGCCATGACCGGGTAGTGCGCAGTCAAGAGCAGCTCGGGCTCGACCGCGCGCAGCCGGCGGATCGTGTCCTGCTGAGCGCGCGCGTCGTAGTAGCGGGGCGGGATCAGCTTGTTGCCTGCCCGGTCGTAGATGCCGTCCGAGAGGACTGCGTCGATGATGATGGCCGCCCGGCTGCGCGGGTCCCAAATGGCGACGTGCCCGAGCGTGTGCCCGGGAAGGTGCAGGACCTCGATTCGCCAGCCGTCGCCGAGACGGATGGTCTCGCCGCCGCGGAGGCCGACGTCGATCGGCGTATCGTCGCCGCAGTCAGCCAGGATCTGACGGCGTGCTTCCTCGTCCGGCTCGTCGAAGCCGTGCGGCTCGTGCCAGAGGTAATTCTCGTTGAGGAGCGTTGCGTTCGATTCGATCCAGCGGCGGTCGAGCTCATGACACATTAGCAGCGCCTGCGGGTACCGCTCGCGCATAGACCGGTCGCCGCCGCAGTGGTCGACGTCGGCATGGCTGATCAGCACGAAGTCCGGCTCGGCGCCGACCTGCTCGAGGTAGGGGACGAGCACCTGCATGGGCGTCTCCGCCAAGCCGGTATCCACGACTAGTACGCGCTCGTCTCCGATGAGCGCGTACTGGCACATGAACCGCGGCCCTAGGTCGGACTCGATGCGATGGATGCCGGAGGCTATCTCCACTGGGTCACTCCTTCGTGGGTTCTGGACGGGAACCGCGGGTGATCGTGTAGCCGCCGTCGACGCGCAGCACCTCGCCGCTGACGTGATTCGACTCGTCGGAAAGGAGCCAGGCGACGCCGGAGGCGACATCGGCAGGAGAGGCGAGGCGCCCGAGCGGCGTATCCGATACCGCGAGCTGGGAATCGAGCGGCCCGGGAAGCCGGCCGTCGAGCCAGCCGGGCGCCACCGCGTTCGCGCGAACTCCCCGGGGGCCGCCCTCGATCGCGGCCACCCGGACGAGCGTCTGCAGCGCGAGCGCTCCCGCTCCGGCGGCTCCGCCCCCCGGGAAGGCCTGCGTGCTCAGGATGGACGTCACCGCGACCCACGAGCCCGAGCCCCGCTCGAGCGCCTTGGCGAGCCAGCGCTGCGCCCCGAAGAAGGACTCCTCCGCCCAGGCCTCGAACGTCCGAAGCCAGGCCTCCGGCTCCAGCTCTGCGAGAGGGACGAGCTCGAGGGGAGGCGGGACGGTGACGAGGTGTCTTGCATCCGGATTGTCGGCCGGCTCCCAGCCCAGCCGGACCAGCTCCTCGTCGAGCCACGAGCCCCCGACGCGGCATACCTCCATCAGTACTTGCCGATCACGAGGCCGCCGTCCACCCTGAGGTAGGCGCCGGTGGTGTACGTGGCCTCGGCGAAGTAGGCCACCGCCTCGCCGATCTCGCGCGGATCGGCCGGTCGGTTTCCGAGCGGGATCGTCTCACGCACTGCGGCCCGCTTCTCCTCCGTCGCGAAGTCGGGCGAGGCATCGTTGATGTTGGTGTCGACCCAGCCCGGGCCCACGTGATTGACGGAGATGCCGTCACGCGCCCACTCGCGGGCCATGACCCCGACCAAGAGCCCGAGAGCGTGCTTCGACGCTCCGTAGACGCCGAGCGGGCTGAAGGGCATGACCGCATTCACGGACGACGTGACGATCACGGCCCCTCCCGAGCCCTGCCGGCGCATCTGGGCGGCCGCCGCCCGGCAGCCGAAGAACGCGCCGTGCAGGTTGACTCCCATCACGAAGGCCCAGTCTTCGCGGCCGACGTCGACGAGGGGTTGCCACCGTGCGACTCCCGCGTTGGCCACGAAGACGTCGAGGCGGCCGAAGCGCTCGACAGTCTCCGCCACGAGCCGCTCGTTCTCCCCGGGCTGCGACACGTCGGCCTCGACAAAGGCCGACCGGCGGCCGAGCGCCTCGATCTCGGTCACGCGTCGCGCGGCCTCCTCCTCGTGCTCGCGGTCCGAGACGACGACGTCCGCGCCGCGCTCGGCAAGGACCAGCGCGATACCCCGCCCGATCCCGCGGTCGCGCGCCGCGCCCGTGACGAGCGCCACCATGCCTGTGAGTGCTTTCGCCACCCTAAAGGACCACTCTGATCTCGCCCTCCTGGACGCGAACAGCGAAGGTGCGGATCCTGATCTCCGGCAAGGCCACGCATTGGCCCGTCGGGACGTGGAACTCGAGCCCATGCCATGGGCAGGTCACCACCTCGTCCTCCCAGATCCAGGCGAGCTGCCACTCCGTGTGTGGCCCGTAGTCGAGCGTGCCCGAGACGGCCCCCTCGCAGAGCGGCCCGCGCTGGTGGGGGCAGAGGTTGGGAATCGCGTGGTACTCGCCGCGGATGTTGAAGAGGCCGAGCTCGCGGTTTCCCGCGCGCACGACCCGGTGCGTGCCCTCCGGAACGTCCTGCGCGGGGGCGACGGCGTACTCGCGCGGCTCGCGCGCCCTAGCCGGCTCCGCCATCCAGCTCGAGCCCGAAGAAGCGGATCGCGTTCTCGCCCATGATCTTCCGGCGCGCCTCGCGACCGAAGGGCAGGCCGAAGACGTACTGCGGGTGGTCGAAATCGTGATGCGGCCAGTCGGACGCGAACATGGCCTGGTTCTCCCCATCGAAGAGCTCGAAGAGCTTCACGACGTCACCCGCCTGCTCGGGCTCTTCGATGGGCTGCGTGCCGTAGTAGAAGCGCTTGACGTAGTGGCTCGGGCGCTCCTGCAGCAGGGGTACCTCGCGCCGCCGCTCGATGTACTCCTTGTCGAGGCGGTTCGCAACCCAGGGGACCCAGGAGGTACCGGCCTCCATGAAGGCGATTCGGAGCTCCGGGAACCGCACCGGGACGCCTGTCTCGAGTATCGAGACCATGTTGGCGACCATCGCGAGTGGGTGCGCGAGCGCGTGCACCGACAGGGAGGTGCGGAAGTCCTGGAGCTGGAAGGGGAACGTGGGGTAGACCGCCTCCACGCTGTGGATCACGACGGGCCGGCCCGTCTCGACCGCCGCCTCGTAGACCGGGTCGTACCACTCGTGGCCGTAGAGGATCTTGAGGCCCGAGGCCGGCAGGTAGACGCAGACGAACTCGGGGTGTTCGGCGTGGCGGCGAATGTCCTCGGCGCCGGCCGCCGGATCCTGCGGGGCGATCACGAGCGCGCCCTTGAGCGTGGGCTCCTCGAGCAGCCAGCGCTCGTAGAGCCACTGGTTGTACGAACGGGCCAGCGTCCGCGCGAAGGAGGGATCGCGCACCATCGCGAGCGAGAGCAGGTGGTCGGGGAAGAGGACGGCGAGGTTCACGTGCAGCTCGTCTAGCCCCCGGCGCATCTCCGCCGCCGAGGTCGCGATCTGGAGGCGATTCGAGCCACCCGGGAAGGGAACGCGGTACTCGGCACGGGGCGAGATCCCTGGGAGATCGAGATAGCGCTCCTCGACCTTGGCAATCTCGCGCAGGCCGACGTCCCACGGCGGCTCGGCGTACTCGGCCAGCTCGGCCGGATCCTCGTGGACGTGGACGTCCACGTCGACGATCGTGAGCGTCTCGAGCGTCTCGCGGCGCCCGCCCGCCCTCGCCTCGGTCTCGATCGTCACAGGCGCACTTCCCGGTCTCGGTCCGATCCTAATACGATACGACCGATGCCTGGCGGGAAGGCCGCGGCCGAGGAGGGAGGGCTCACCGCCTTCCACGTTCACCCCGGGCACGCCTTCGAGGGCTTCAGCATCGAGGAGCGCCGCGGGACGACCATGCTGGTCGCGACGTGCGCCTGCGGAGCCGTCTTGGGCGTGGCCGACGCGGTCTTCTCGCCCTGCCCGGACTGCGCGGGGAGGGGAGGCGCATGCATTCGCTGCGGCGGAACGGGCCAGGCTGTCGACCACGCCGCGCTCCGCTGGCGGTTGCCCGACGAGAGGGGAGATCCACGTGGGGACGATTCGTAACGGTCCTGGCTACCAGGGAGGGGACGGCCTCCGCTCGAGCGAGTGGTTCGACCGGCGCGACCTCGACGGCTTCCTGCACCGCTCCTGGCTGAAGTCGACCGGGGTCACGAACGAGACGTTCCGGGGCCGGCCGGTGATCGGCATCTGCAACTCCTGGAGCGAGCTGGTCAACTGCAACGTGCACCTGCGTGCATTGGCCGCAGCCGTCAAGCGCGGGGTGCTGCAGGCGGGCGGATTCCCGCTCGAGTTCCCGGTCATGTCGCTCGGCGAGTCGCTGATGAAGCCCACGACGATGCTCTACCGGAACCTGATGGCGATGGACGTCGAGGAGTCGATCCGCTCCTATCCGCTGGACGGGGTCGTGCTCCTGACCGGCTGCGACAAGACGAACCCCGCCTCGATCATGGGCGCGGCGAGCGCGAACGTGCCTGCGATCATCGTCACCGGCGGCCCCATGCTGAACGGCCACTGGCGCGGCAGGGAGCTCGGATCGTGCTCGGACTGCTGGCACTACCACGAGGAGCTGCGCGCGGGGCGGATCACCGAGGCCGAGTTCGAGGAGATCGAGAACTCCATGTCCCGCTCGCACGGCCACTGCATGACGATGGGCACGGCCTCGACGATGGCCTGCGTCACCGAGGCGCTCGGCCTGACGCTGCCGGGAGGCGCTGCGATCCCGGCCGTCGACTCGCGGCGCGCGCAGGTGGCCGAGGGCGCCGGACGGAAGATCGTCGAGCTCGTCGAGCGGGACATCAAGCCGACGGACATCCTCACCCGAGAGGCGTTCGAGAACGCGATCCGGGTCCTGCACTCGATCTCGGGCTCGACGAACGCGATCCTCCACCTGATCGCGTATGCCGGGCGGGTCGGCGTCGACCTGCCTCTCACCCTGTTCGACGAGCTCTGCGCGTCGACTCCCTGGCTCGTCAACCTGAAGCCGGCCGGCGAGCACCTGATGGAGGACTTCTACTACGCGGGCGGTCTACCGGCGGTGATGGCGCAGATCTCGGATCTCCTCTAACTGGACGCGCTCACGGTCTCCGGGCAGACGGTCGGGGAGAACATGGAGTCGGTGCCGACCGAGATCGTGAGCGAGGACGTGATCAGGCCGCGGGAGCGGCCGCTCGACGAGGGCGGCAGCCTCGTCGTCCTCTACGGCTCTCTCTGCCCGGACGGAGCCGTGCTGAAGGTCTCGGCCGCCGACCCGGCTCTGCTCCGGCACGAGGGCCGCGCGGTCGTCTTCGAAGACATCCACGACCTCGCCGAGCGCGTGGACGATCCGGAGCTGGAGATCGACGCCTCCTGTGTGATGGTGCTGCGCAACGCCGGGCCCGTCGGCGCTCCCGGCATGCCGGAGTGGGGCCACCTGCCGATCCCGGCGAAGCTGCTCAGGGTGGGCGTCGCCGACCTCCTGCGCATCTCCGACGCCCGCATGAGCGGTACCTCCTACGGGGCGGTGGTGCTGCACGTCGCGCCGGAGTCGGCCGTCGGCGGGCCACTCGCCCTCGTCGAGGACGGAGACCTGATCCGGCTCGACGTCGAGGCGCGCCGGCTAGACCTCGTGGTCGAGGAGACCGAGCTCGAGCGGCGGCGCGGGGCCTGGGAGCCGCCCGCGAGGAAGGACGACCGGGGCTACCGGCGCCTCTTCGAGGATCGCGTGCTGCAGGCCAACGAGGGCTGCGACTTCGACTTCCTGCGCGGTCGCTCGCCGGTGGTGGCCGACGCCGTGACCTATCTGTAGTGCCGCAGGTCGTCGTCGCGCTGCTGACGCCGCACGGCCGGCCCGAGGCTCTGCGCGAGCACGTGGACTTCCTCGTCGAGGCCGGCGTCGACGCTCTCATGCCCTGCGGGACCACCGGGGAAGGGCCGCTGCTGACGGACGACGAGATCGTGAAGGTCGTTCACGCGACGATCGACGCAGCGGCCGGGCGCGTGCCGGTCTTCGCGCACATCGGGCGGCCCGACACGTACACGACGATCGCGCTCGCGCACGAAGTGCTGAGTGAAGGGGCGGCAGCAGTCTCTGCGCTCGTCCCGTACTACTACGCGTATTCAGAGGACCAGATCGTCGGACACTTCGCGGAGCTCGTCGGGTCGGTCGAGCCGGCGCCCGCGTACGCGTACACGATCCCGGCGCGTACCGGGAACGAGCTTTCCACGGACGCTGTCCGGAGGCTGGGCGCCGAGGGCCTGACAGGGGTCAAGGACTCGACCAAGTCCTGGGAGCGGCACCTCGAGTACCTGGAGACCGGCATCGACGTGCTGATCGGGACGGACGCCATGGTCGTCGACTCGTTCCGCGCCGGCTCCGCCGGCTGCGTCTCGGCGCTCGCGAACGTTCGCCCCGACCTGCTCTGCCGGGCGCGGGACGGTGAGGACGTCCAGGAGGAGATCTCCGCGCTGCGCGCAGAGCTCCCGTTTTCCAAGCTGAAGGCCGCGCTCGCCGAGCGCCTGCCCGGCTACCCGACCTCCTACCGCGCTCCCCTTGGCTAGCGTCCTCACGGCGGGCGAGACCATGGCGCTGCTCGATCCCGCCGAAGACGGCGAGCCCGGCGCCGGCGCGGCCTTGACCCTGCGTTTCGCAGGCGCCGAGTCGAACTTCGCAGTCGGGCTGGCGCGCCTGGGCGTGGACGTGGCCTGGGTCTCGCGGCTCGGGCGGGACCCGTTCGGGGACATGATCGAGCGCGGCCTGGCCGAGGAGGGGGTGGACGTGCGCTGGGTGGAGCGGGCCGACGCGCCCACGGGCCTCTTCCTCAAATGGCGGAGCGGCGGACGCAGCCACGTCGGCTACTACCGTCGCGGCTCCGCAGCCTGCGGGCTCTCGCCCGCCGCCGTGCCCGACGAAGCCCTCGAGGGAGTGCGGATCGTCCACCTGACCGGTATCACGATGGCCATCTCCTCCAGCGCTGCGGAACTCGTCGTCGACCTGGCGCGGCGCGCCCGGGAGCGGGGCGCGGTCGTCCTCTTCGACCCCAACTTCCGTCCTGCGCTCCCGGACACGCCGGAGGCGGCCCGCGAGCGGCAGCGCGCCGTGCTGCCGTGCGTCGACTGGTACCTGGCCGGAGCCGAGGAGGCGCACGTGCTCTGGGGCGACGAGGCCCTGCCCGTGCGCACCTGCCTGCGGGTCGGCGAGCGGGGGGCGCTCGTGGACGGCGAGGAGGTGCCGCCGCCGCGCTCGGCCCGCGTCGTGGACGAGGTGGGGGCGGGCGACGCGTTCGCGGCCGGCTTCGCCTACGGGCTCTTGCAGGGCTGGCCGCCCAGGGCCTGCGCGCAGGCCGGCAATCTCGTTGCCGGCTACGCGCTCGCCGGCACCGGCGACTGGGAGACGTTGCCGCGCCTACCCGAGATACTGCGCGCTCTGCAGCCGATCGGAGGAGGTGGGAGATGAAGGTGCTCGTCACCGGAGCGCACGGCAAGGTCGGTCGCGCGCTGGTGCCCGCGCTCATGCGGCGCCGCCATGACGTTCGGGCGACCGATCTCACGCGACCGGACTTTGATCGCGTGCAGGATCCTCGCCGGGCCCGGGATTACGTGCAGGCGGACCTGACCGACGCCGGCGCCTGCTACGCGCTCGTCCGGGGCTGCGACGCGGTCGTGCATACGGCCGCCATCCCGCAGCCGATCCACAACCCGCCGCACGTCGTCTTCGGCAACAACCTCATGTCCACCTTCAACGTGCTGGAGGCGGCGATCGCGGCCGGGGCGCGGCGCCTGGTCAATTTCTCGAGCGAGACGGTGCCCGGCTTCATCTTCGCCCACCGCGCCTTTGAGCCCGAGTACCTGCCGATCGATGAGGAGCACCCGATCCGCCCCCAGGATCCCTACGCGACGGCCAAATGGTTCGGCGAGCTGCTGATGGAGCGCGCGCCCGAGCGGGCCGACATCGCCACGATCTCGATCCGGCCGTGCTGGGTGCAGGACATGGGGAGCTACGAGCGCAACCTGGGCCCGATCGTGCGCGACCCGTCCGTCCTCGTCGAAAACTTCGGCAGCTACATCGACGTCTACGACCTCTGCGAGGCGACGATCCTGGCGCTCGAGTCCGACCTTCCGGGCCATGAGGTCTTCTACGTCGCCTCTCCCGACACGATCGGCGGCCATCCGCTCGAGGAGGTGGTGAGGCGACACCATGGGGCGAAGAACGTGCAGATCCGGCCGCTCGACCGGCCGGACGCGTCGGCGATCGACTGCTCGAAGGCTCACCGCATGCTCGGCTGGGAGCCCACGCGCTCCTGGCGCGATTACCTGGACGACGAGGGAAGGCTGAAGGCGGCGGTCGAGGAGCCTTGGTGAGGCGCCGCCTCGGCTCGCAGGGTCCGGAGCTCACGTCTGTCGGCCTCGGGACCTGGGCCATGAGCGGCCCCTACGAGTTCGGGTGGGGCCCGGCCGACGACCAGGAGTCGATCGCCGCGATCCGGCATGCCGTCGAGAGCGGCGTGAGCTGGATCGATACCGCGGCCGCCTACGGCTTCGGGCATGCCGAGGAGGTGGTGGGCAAGGCCCTCGAGCCGTTCCGGGCCGGGGAGGACGTGCTCGTGTTCACGAAGTGCGGGCGCCGGTGGGCCAGGCCTGGTGGGGAGTTTCGCTACGACCTGCGCCCCGAGTCGATCCGCGAGGAGTGCGAGCAGAGCCTACGGGAGCATGGTGATGGCCCCCAACATCGGGGAGGACTTCGTCGGCTGGAATCCGCCCACCGGTGGCGACAGAGCGCTGGGAATGGTTGATTTTTCGATGTTTCCGCACCTGGATCACGAGAATATGCCGGACAACTCCATGGCCAACGCAGAAAAATGGGCCGCCGGCCTGCCGGTGCCGGGGTACGCGATTGACGATCAGACCGCGATACAAGTGACCGACGGCACCGTCGAAGTCGTCTCCGAGGGGCACTGGAAGCTGTTTACCCCCTAATACCGAGAGGCTCAGCGGATTCGCTCGCGATCTTTGGCCTTTGTGGCTGAAATTGGGTGGGTCCGAAGAGTTAATCAAAGTTCAGATTCAAACTGACCCACTACCGCCGGACACAAAGCGCCGACCTGGGTCGACTGTCCTCTCACTCGACCGGGCGTGGGCCTCGAGCTCAAGAAGTTGGACGGTGCTCGCTAAGAGTCGCGACGCGCACACGCACGGCGGGAACCTTGCGCGGGTTCGATTCCCGCCGCCTCCATGCCCGCCAGGGGAGACCGAGGTTTCCCCCCTTCAGGATCCCCCCTTCACCCTCGCTATGCGCTATCGCGGGGCTTCTAACGCTCGGCGCACGCCTCCGCGCCGAGCTCGCGCGTGATCGATCTGGACTCCTTGTTGAGCGCCTCGTTCTTCGAGACGAGCTCCTGCACCTTCGCGACGTCGTTGCTCTTCGCAGTGTCGATCAGTCCGCCGATCACGTCGCGCTGCTGGTCTGCGAGATCGATCAAGCGATCCGTCTGATCGGCGATCTCGTCGGGCGCTTTCAGGTTCGCAACCTTGTCGGCAATCGCCTCCTCGAACGTGTCGAGAATCCGCGGGCCCTTCTCAACAAGATCGGCGAGCGTCTGCGGCTCGCCGATCTCCTTCTCCTTCTTGCTGAAGTCCTCGCACATCGCGTTCAGCTTCGAAACGTATTGCTCCTTGCTGAGGGCTCCGTCGCCGGAGCAACCCGGGGTGAGCACCGCGATGAGGATGCCGAGCACGCCACCCAGCAAGATCCTCTTCTTCACCCGTGCGGGCTACCCCGGTTGCGCCATGCGGAGGTGGTTGCCCGATGGGTCGCGGAACCCGGCGTCGATCCCGTATGGCTGTTCCGTCGGCTCCTGCAAGAACTCGACGCCGCGCCTGGAGAGCTCCTCGTAGCTGGCCTGGACGTCCTCGGTGGAGAAGAAGAGGCCGCCTGCGGCGCCTTTGGCGAGCAGCGCCTGGATGTGAGCGCGCGTTTCCTCGTCGAAGACGGGCGGGCCCGGCACGGCCATGAGCGTGATGGCGACGTCGGGCTGCCCGGGAATACCGACGCTGAGCCAGCGGAAGTTGCCCATCTCGGGGATGGTGACGTCCTCGCGAAGCTCCATCCCGAGCTTCTCGGTGTAGAAGGCGAGGGCCTCGTCCTGATTGTGCACCCAGACTTGCGTGTGCGTGAGCCGCTTCAGCATGGTCATCCTCCGGTGTCGTGGACAGTCGGCGGCGACGTTAGCCGGGCTAGGCGCAGCTGTCTTCTCCAAACGTGCTGGACTGTGGGCGCGCATACGCCTGGAGGACGCAGGTCGGAACGCGCACGCGTCCGGCTGCGGGCGGGTGGGCGGCACGGTAGGCAGTCGGGGATAGTCCGAACGTCCGGCCGAACGTCGTTGTAAACGACCCGATGCTGCGCAGCCCAACAGCAATACAGATGTCCGCCACCGTGCGGTCGGTGTTGCGCAGCAGCGCCGCCGCGCGCTCCATCCGGCGGGTGAGGAGATACCGGTGCGGCGCGCCGCCGAAAGCCCGGCGAAACTCGCGGCTGAAGTGCGCGGGCGAGAGGTGCGCCGCGCGGGCGAGCGTCGGGACGTCGAGCGGCTCACGGTAGCGGGCGTCGATGAGGTCCTTCGCGCGGAGCAGGTGCCGGACCGGATGGACGGGCGTCATCAGAGCTGAGTATGCGTGTCGAGCGCGGCGCCCGCAGTCGCCGGGTTGCGCTCGGAGGGTGCCCTGGTGCAGGCTATCGGCAGCAAGCCTGCGACCAGACGCTCTCGCCACCCGGTAAGGAGGAGCCGTGAACAAGCTTTCGGAGATCCTCGACGAGAAAGGCACCGAGGTGCTCGAGATCGAAGCAGACGCCTCCGTGTTCGAGGCGGTGAGGAAGATGGTGGACGCGAACGTCGGGTCGCTGCTCGTCACGGAGGGTGGCGAGATCGCCGGGATCGTCACCGAGCGGGACTACCTCCGCCGGGTGACGCTCGAGGGACGCACAGACAGGGAGATCGCGGTGCGGGAGATCATGTCGTCGCCTCTGGTCGTGGCCACGCCCGAGACGACAATCGACGAGTGCATGGCGATGATGACCGACCGGCGGATCCGCCACATTCCGGTGGTGGAGGGCGGCGAGGTGGTGGGGGTCGTCTCGATCGGCGACGTGGTCAAGTTCAAGTCGAAGCAACAGAGCTTCGAGATCCAGTACCTGACGGATTACATCACCTCGCGCTGAGCCGCGGTCTCTCCGCACTCGTCCACCGCATCCGGCCACCGGACGGCGATCCAGCGGGAGCACTGGTCCTCTTCCACGGCCGCGGGACCGATGAGGGCGACCTCTTCCCGCTTCTCGACGCGCTCGATCCCGAGCGACGGCTGCTCGGGTTGACGCCGCGCGCGCCGCTGCGGCTGCCGCCCGGCGGGGCGCACTGGTACATCGTGCGTGAGCTCGGGTATCCCGATCCCGACACCTTCCTCGCCAGCTATGCCGCCGCAAGCGGCTGGCTCGACGCGCTCGCCGAGGAGACCGGCATCACTCCGAGGCGAACCGCGCTCGGCGGTTTCTCGCAAGGCGCGGTGATGAGCTACGCGCTCGGCCTCGGTGCGGACCGGCCGCGGCCGGCGGCAATCGTCTCCCTCTCCGGCTTCATCCCGACCGTCGAGGGCCTCGCGATCGACCTCGAGCGGCCGCTGCCACCGGTCGCTCTCGGACACGGTGTCCACGACCCTGTGATCGGTGTCGAGTGGGGGCGCCGGGCAAAGGAGGTTCTCGAGGGGGCCGGGGCCGACGTTCTGTACCGGGAGTCGCCGCTTCCACACACCGTCGATCCCTCCTTCATCCACGACCTGGTGGCGTGGCTGGCCGAGGCGTGGGCGGCGGGGCCGTGTAGAAGGAAGAACTCGACTTTCAGCCCTGTCTTGTGTACAAGGCACAAGACAGGGACGGAAGGGAGGCAGACGTGAGCGCTGAGCGGGAAGACCGATCGGCCAAGGCGTTCGAAGACCTCGACCTGACCGAGACCGACGCGGGGAGCGTCAAGGGCGGGCGTTACCCGATCGAAGGACGAGACGCGAGCTCTTCGGGCTTCAGTATGGGCAGCGTCAAGTGGACGATGCGCCGCCGAAAGAAGAAGGCAGGTGGGTCCACCGGCGGAGGACGGCCCGTCTGAGGCGCGTCCGCGATACTCCGACACGAATCGACTTCCGAAGGGAGGTGTGACATGGGCGAAGACAAGGGCAACGAGGATCTCGAGCTGAAGCAGGGTGATGCCGAGCGCGTCAAGGGGGGAATGCTCGGCGAGCCGGGAGGCGGCGGTGGCGGTACCGCCGGCTTCGGCAAGAAAAAGAAGAAGAAGAAGAAGCAGCAGATCGGTCCGTACCAGGGCAAGCACTAGCTCCTTGCCTGGGGACAGCTCTCGGCGACCCGCCGCGCGGTCTATCGTTCGACGGGTCGCCGTGGATGCACACACTGCGCGCCAGAGGCCGCTCTTCTCGGTCGGATCTCAGACGTACTGCTGGGACGACGTCGTGCGCCTCGCCCGCCTGCGAGGCGACTGGGATGTCGTGGCCCGAGACGTGCGCACGGGCGTGGCCGCGCTCAGGGAGCTCGAGCTGCACGGCCTCGCGCTCGACGACGACGAGATCGAGGCGGCCCGGCGCGAGTTTCGCTACGCGCGAGGGCTGCTGTCCGGCGACGACCTCGCCGCCTGGCTCGACCAGCACGGTGTGACGCTTCCGGAATGGCACGCGTACCTCGAGCGGCGCATCGCCCGCGGCAAGGTGCCCGAACCGGCGTCGACGTCCGAGGTGGCCCAGAGCGAGGTTGACGCCTGCATTTGGCCCGACGCTGTTTTCTCCGGTCGCCTCGGCGAGTTGGCCGAGGCGCTCGCCCGGCTGCTCGCGATCGCGCCCGAGAAACCGCTCGAAGCCCTGGAAGAGTCGTTCGAGTCGTTCTGTCGCAGCATGATCAGCGACCGAGCTGTGGCGCACGAGATCGAGGTCCATCGACTCGAGTGGATACGGCTCGAGTACGAGACGATCGCGTTCGACGACGAGGATGCGGCGCACGAGGCATTCTTTTGCGTCCGAAGCGATGGTGATTCGCTGGGCACCGTCGCGGATCGAGCGGGCGAAGTGCTCGAGCGGCGCGTCGACTGGCTGGAAGGCATGGAGCCGGAGCTGGCCTCGAAGCTTCTCGCGGCCCGGCCCGGCGACCTGGTCGGCCCGCTGACGACGCAAGGACGACTACGGCTGGCGCTCCTGCGCGCGAAGATCCCGCCGTCGCCGGACGACGACGCCGTGCGTGCCCGGGCGGCCGACGCGGTCGTCGAGCGTGCGGTCGAACACGTGACGAACGAGCGGGTGGTCTGGCTTGAAGCTCCCTGAGCTCGTCGGCGCGGAGGAGCTCAGAAGCGTGCTCGCCGAGCTGCCCGGTTTCCGCGCGATGCCCGACGACGTCCGGAGCCTCGTGCTCGATGCCTTCGAGCCGGTGTCGTTTGCCTTCGGGAGCGTGATCGTCCGTGAAGGAGACGACGCGGACGCGTTCTACGTCCTTGCGTCGGGCACGGCCCGCGTGGTGAAGCGAAGCGAGCAGGGCGACGAAGTGCCGCTGAACGTCCTGCGGCGGGGAGACAGCTTCGGCGAGATAGGTCTCCTTAGCGACTCGACCCGAATCGCGACGGTCCGCGCCAGCGGCCCGGTCGAGGCCCTTCGGCTCGATCGTGGAATGTTCAGGGCGCTCACCCGCCGCGACCCGGCGGTCCGGGCGTCGTTCGAGCAGCTCGCACGCTTCCGAACGGTCCAGAACTTTCTCCGTCTGTACTCGGAGTTCGATTCGCTGCCGGTCAGCGGATTGGCAATCATCGCCTCCTCTCTGGAGCCGGTGGAGGTCGCCGCCGCCGAGATCGTGGTGCGCGAGGGTGATCCGCCCGGCCCGATGTACGTGGTCGAGGAGGGCCGCCTCCGCATCTATCGAAAGCGCAACGGCGCGCGAGAAGATCTCGAGTACCTGCGCAAGGGCGACTTCTTCGCGGAGTTGTCGGTCCTGCACGGCGAGCCGAGGACGGCGAGCGTCGAGGCCGTGACGCCGTGTCGGCTGTTGGCTCTGTCGCCGGAGTTGTTCCAGCACCTGCTCAGTACGTATCCGGAGTTCCGGCAGCGGGTCGAGGAGCGGGCCTCGCAGCAGCAGTTCCGGCAGGTGGCATGCATACCGCTCGACTTCGCCGAGGAGCTCCTTCCGGCGGAGGTCGAGGCCGTGGAGAAGGTCGGCCCGGACCAGGTCCAGGCGGAGGCGGCTGTGCCGGAAGAAGTGGCCGAAGCCTTCGACGAAGAGGCGGAGGCGCCGCCCCGCAAGGGCCGCCGGCGCCGCCTCCCGCACGTGTACCAGCTCGACGAGATGGATTGTGGCGCCGCCTGCCTGGCGATGGTGACGCGGTACTTCGGCAAGGCCGTCTCCTTGCCCTGGATTCGCGAGCTCGTGCACACGTCGACCGACGGTACGAGCCTGCTGGGGATTGCGCGTGGGGCGGAGGAGCTCGGGCTCTCCGTGCGGACCGTTCGCGCCTCCAAGAGCAAGCTCGATCGCCTGCCGCTGCCCGCGGTCGTCCACTGGGAGGGAAACCACTGGGTCGTTCTCTACGACGTCGACGGACGCAACGTCAGGGTCGGGGACCCCGCCCGGGGCGTCCGCAAGGTCCCCCGGCAGGAGTTCGACGAGAAATGGACGGGCTACGCCGCGCTGCTGGACCGCACCCCGGCATTCGAGAGCGTCGCCGAGCGCAAGCCGAGCTACGGGTGGCTCAAGCCCTTCCTGCTGCCGCACTGGCGAACGCTCGTGAAGGCGGGAGTTCTCGCGCTGATCGCGGCCGGCCTAGAGCTGCTCATCCCGATCTTCACGCAGAAGGTCATCGACGATGCCGTTCCGCACAGCGATCGCCAGCTGCTGTTATTCATCTTCATAGCTCTGCTGGCCGTCTTCGGCGTCATCATCGCGACGACGATCATCCAGGGATACATCCTCAGTCGCGCGGCCGTTCGCATCGACACGCAGGCGCTCGACTTCCTCACGGGCCGGTTGCTCTCCCTGCCGATGTCGTACTTCACGACGCGGCGGACCGGGGACATCGAGCGTCGTCTCGGCGGCATCAGTCAGGTTCGGCAGTTCCTCGTCGAGGGCAGCGTCGGGGCGCTGATGGCGTCGATGCAGCTGGTCGCCGTCCTCGTGCTCATGTTCGTCTACAGCTGGCAGCTGGCCCTCGTCTACGTCGTGCTGGCGCCGTGCTATGCGCTGCTCATGCGCTACTCGGCCATCCGGCTGAGACCGATGCTGGAGAGCCTGGAGGAGGGCTACGGCAAGTACGAGTCGCAGCAGATCGACGCGATCCGCGGCATCGAGACCGTGAAGGCGCTCGCCGCCGAGGAAGGCTTCCGCCGCGTGATGCTCGCCCGCTTCTCCCAGGTCGCAGACCGGATGTTCCGCTCGGAGTTCCTGATCATGAGCTACCAGGGCGCCATCCAGCTCGTCACCTTCCTCTCCCTGGCGCTCTTCCTGGTCGTCGGGGGCCTGCTCGTCATCGAGCATCGCCTCACGCTGGGCGAGTTCGTGGCCTTCAACGCCCTAGTCGCCCTCGGCAATGGGCCTGTGGTGCTCCTGCTCTCGCTCTGGGACGAGCTCCAATACAGCCGGGTGATGCTCGACCGGCTGAGCGACGTGGTCGAGCACGAGCCCGAGCAGGGGTACGCGAAGGAGCACCTGCGGACGGTGACGACGGTGGAGGGAGCGATCCGACTCAGGGACGTCGGCTTCCGCTACGGCGGTCCGGAGTCGCCCGCGATTCTCGAGCAGCTCGACCTGACCGTCGAACCTGGCAGGACCGTGGCGATCGTAGGCCGAAGCGGATGCGGCAAGACGACGTTGATGAAGCTGCTGGCAGGCCTGCTGGAGCCGACGGAGGGAGCGATCGAATTCGACCACGTCGATCTGCGGACGCTCGACTACCGCAGCGTGCGGCGGCACGTCGGCTTCGTCCTCCAGGAGAACTACCTGTTCGACGACACGATCGCCCGCAACATCGCGTTCGGTGAGACGCCGGAGGACGCGCGGGTCGTCTGGGCGGCCACGGTCGCGAACGCGCACGAGTTCGTCCAGCGTCTGCCACTCGGGTACGAGACGCGGATCGGGGAGAGCGGGCTGCGCCTGTCAGGTGGGCAGGCGCAGCGCATCGCCATCGCCCGCGCGGTCTACCACCGGCCGCCCGTCCTGCTCCTCGACGAGGCCTCGAGCGCCCTCGACGTCGAGTCGGAGCAGGCCGTCAAGCGCAACCTCGACGAGCTGCTCAGCCAGCGCACGTCCTTCGTGATCGCCCACCGGCTGAGCACGATCCGAGACGCCGACCTGATCGTCGTCCTCGAGCGGGGCCGCATTGCCGAGCGCGGAACGCACGACGAGCTGATGGACCTCCGCGGCCTCTACTACTACCTCGTCAGCCAGCAGCTCCAGGCCTGACAAGCTCGATCGCATGCTTCTTCGCTCTTTGCGGAGAATTCTGCGGGCCGGGCTTGACTCGTCCTCCGTCATGCGAGACAGTCGTCCAGTCAAGTCCTG
>Ga0137368_10000203_pt1 | contig 51117 bp, 45 predicted proteins | sample SagtaG_13_FD_104917 | JGI IMG/M metagenome (GOLD analysis project Ga0137368, IMG submission 104917) | Vadose zone soil microbial communities from Sagehorn Ranch, Mendocino, California, USA - Sage1_L_100_16 metaG | ecosystem: Environmental > Terrestrial > Soil > Vadose zone | place: USA...
CGTAGATCGACAGCTGCATCACGCCCGCGTACGTGCTGGTGGCCGCGTCGTGAAACAGGAAGCCGCCGCCGCTCGCCACACCCGGCACGTCGACCGCGAGACCGATACCTGACGGCGGCTTGAAATCGAGCGCGACGTCGATCGGACCGAGATTGCCGTCGTGGAACGCGAGCATCGCTTGTGCGCCCACGCGATCGACCGCGACCGCCAGCGGCCCGAGGTTGGTGCTCGCCGCGAAGCTCGCCTCGACGCCGATGCCCGATTCGGACGGCGAGAGCGCGACGTGAAGCCCGTCGATGCGCAGCGGGCCGATCGAGAAGTGGAGCGGAAAATCGATAGCGGCTGACGTCGACCCTTCGAAGCTCATGCCGCCTGTCGCCGACCAGCGCGCGCCGAGATCGAACTTCAGCTCGACGCCGTTCGCCGGAAGGATCGACGACAGGAATGAATCGGACTCGCCGGGCTTGATTGCAGCGCGCCCGCCGGCGAGCTTCGCTGCGAAGCTCGGCGACAGCTTGCCCTGCGCGGCGTCGATGCCGCCGGCGAACGCGATCGAGTCGACGTCGATCAGGCCGCCGCCCGGAAACGAGAGCAGCGTGACGCGCTCTCCGGCGGGCGCGGCAAGGATCAGCCGCACGAGCGCGTGGCCGTCGATGTTGTCGACCACGCCGTCGTCGCCGAGCAGCCCGCCCTTGAGCTTCGGCGGCTGACCCGGGCGGAATGCGAGCGCGACGCCCGAATCGAGCGCGACGCTCGAGTCGAACTCCAGCGTCAGTCGCGGCGCGAGCGCAAAGCTCAATTGCTCCGCGCCGTGCGCGAAGGGCGCGATCGCCACGCCCGCGTCGGTCGCTCCCGGCGCGCTCGGCCGCAGCGGATAGAGCGAGATGCCGACGTCACGGCCGCCGGTGACATCGAAGCTGCGATCGATGCTGACGAGCAATTGCGTCGCCGGCGACGTGTCGGCCTCGGCCACCATCGTGCCTGCGAGCTGCTCTTCGACACGCCGCGGCAGTTGCCGCAGCCGTACCGGCTCTCCGAAGACTTCGAGCACGGCAGCGAGGTTCGTGACGAACTCCTGCCCCTGGAAGTCGGCCGTGCCCCATCCGTAGCGCGATTCCAGCAGCCCGACGGGACCGGTGAACAGCCGGCCGAGCGCGTCCCAGTCGAAGTTTGCGCGCAGATGGTCGGCCTGGAAGATCGTCGGATCGGCAGGAAAGTGCCGCACCGTGATCACGCCGAAGAACTGCAGCAGGAGGAACGTCGCGGGCGACGTCGCCGAAAGGCGCGACGACGTCATCAGCCCGCTCAACCGCGGCAGGAACTCGCTCTTGATACGCGTCTTGTCGAGATAATCGCCGGTCGCGCTGAAGCCGGCGACGGTGGCACGCAACGCCGAGGACGTGCGAATGACTTCGTCAAGCAGATCGGCGAATCTCGCGGCGATGACGACATCGTCGGCGTTCGTGCTTTGCGCTTCTTCGAGCGCGTCGAACTTCTTGACGACCGCGGTGAGGTCGAGCGCGGCGAGGCCGAGGTCGTCGACGCCGGGCGGCAACTCCCATCCCAGCGAGCCGAGGAAATTGCGCGGACCCTGCTCCTGCGCGAGCAAAGCCGCGACGAACTTCAGCAGCCGTCCGGCTTCATGGGCGATGCGATCGAGGGTGCTCGCCACGGTGCGGAATATTGGCTCTTAAGGCTGCTTCTTGTACTTGAACGTGAAGCTCGGCGGTCCGCCGGTGAGAATCTCGAATTGCGACAACAGCACGTCGCTCGGCTGCTCGTCGGGACTGAACAACATCGAAAGATGAGAGCGCGCCACCTTGTGCGGATCGAAGCGTTCGAAGAAGCCGAGCTTGTCGAAGGACTTGGAACTGCTCGGCCACGGCAGCACGTGGCTCTGGACGCCGTCGGTTCGCGGACCGTCGAAAGCGAGCACCTGGTCGAGATTCGTCTTGAGGCCATCGAGCTTTCGCTGCGCCGTTGCCCGCCACACGTCGAGCCAGTTCTTGTCCGGCGCGTCATCGAGCGCGTGGGATGCCCCATCTGCGATGCCGAGATGTTCCGACCACAGCCGCCGGCGCAGCGCGTCCACCGCCGATCGCTGCGGCTGCACGTCCTCGAACACGACGAGGTTACCCTCGGTGTTGCGGACGTCGCCGCCGAAAAGCGATCGTGCGTACTGGATGGAATCGAGCGACGCGCCGTCGAGGTTCGCCGAGCCGACCGTCGCCCAGCGGTTGTCGATGATCGCCGACTTGGTGTGGAGGTAGTTGTCGACGAGGCGCGGCTTCGAATGCGCGCTGTCGGACTTCGCGTGGCTCCACGCGCTGAACACGCCGAAGCGAGCCTTGGCAGTCGCATCCTTGAGCGATCCGGCGATCTGATCGATCGCCTGCTGCTGCCACTTCAAATACAACGGCATGTCCGGCGCCGAGTTGAGGAACAGAATGACGACGAGATTCGGCTTCGCAGCGAGCGCGTCGATCAGCGCCCGCGTGATGATGTCGTTGTTGAAATACTGGTTCTCGATGTAGATGAAGCGCTCGGCGAAGTGAATCGCGCGCAGATAAGCTTCGAGTACGCCCTGCTCGCCCGTCGGCGCCGGAGGATCGAAGTCCTCGGTAAACATCGCGTCGAGCGTGCGCACCAATTGCACCGTCGTGATGAACTCGTTCGTGTCGGCGGTTTGCGTGACGGCCGGCAGAGTTGGCGGCGCAACCGGCAGCTTGTCGTCCGATGTCGCCAGATTCCAGTGGTTGTTGAAGAGCTCCTGCATGTGACCGACCGCCGGGCCGCGAACGCCGACGCTCACGTCATGAATCGGCCCTTTCTTCGCGCTCTTGCCTCGCCGCGGCTCGTCGACCGCGTGCTGCAGCGAATCGTAATAATCCTGCTCCATCGGCGAGCCCAGCAGCAGCGCTTCCCGGTCGCGATCGATGACGAGCTTCGCGTGCGTGAACTGGTTCGAGCGCATGTGCAGTTGTTTCACCGACACCGCCTTGCGACCCGGCTGCGCGCCCGCGTCGTTGAACCACTTGACGATGCTCGGCGCGGACGCGAAATGAACCTTGAGGAACGCGGCGGTGAGCACCAGCCCGATGAGCGCGGCGAGCACACCAGCGATGATGGCGACCCAGCCGCCGAGGAAAATCAGCGATGCGATCCCGAGCGTCGCGGTCCCCAAGGCCACGAGCCCATGCTTGTCGAGCGTCGGCTTCGGCAATTGAATGCGCACCTCGGCACCGTTGCGATACGTGTCGAGGATCGTGCGCTCGATGCGAACGTCCTTGGCGTCCAGATCGCGAGGATTCGCCACCGTCAGCGCACTGCCCGGGTCGAATTGCAGCACGACGAACGGATCCTCCAGCGTGAAGCCAGGAGTCGTGCCCTGGTCCGCGTGGAACGTGCCGCAATCGATCGTCAGTTGCATGACATCGAGCGCGGGCTTGTGATTCGGGTTGCCAGGGTCCGGCTTCGACGCGTTCTCGACAACGGTCGCGACGCGGCTCCAACCCTCCTCGTTGTCGGCGAGCCAGCGGACCGCGTTGCCCGACGTCTTGCGCGACGCCGCGCCGGTGCCAAGCGTCGCCCACCAGCTCACCGCCTCCTCGCGCGTGAGGCGAATCTTCGGAAAGGTGATGTGATCGTCGGTCGGCAGGTCATCCTGCACGATCTCCTTCACGACATGCTGCCCGACGCGAACGCGAAGCCGCAGCTTGCGGATCTGCCTGCCCGGCGTGCTCGGAGCGAACTTGTATCCGACGTAGCGAAGACCGAAAGCGCCTTGCGCGTTGGTCGTTTGCGAGTCGAGCAGGACGTCGAACTGCTGCGAGACGTCCTCGATGACAACGTTCAGGTCGGCGATGCCGACATCATGCTCATCGACGACGAGACCCACGGCGGAGGTGGTCATGGTGTTGGACCGAATCTCGCGAAGGCGCGGTGCAGTTCGTCCGAGGTCCGACCACGGCGGCTAAAGACGCCGGCCGCATTCCGGACGCGTCGCGGCCCACAAGTCTACTGCGTGCAGAGGTGGTTGCGCACGCTTCGTCACGCCTTGCGCGTTCGAACCGCGAATGTCCGATCAAGGGCTGCCGAGCGCGAGGGACCGGTTGCAACGGTTTCCAAACCGGACGCGACCCGAGTCCGGGCACGATGCTGATCGGCCCCGCATTGCCGGTGAGCGCGATGTCGCGCGCTTCCGTTGGCACATAACGCCAGAGGAGCAGACGCGGGCTGGGCCAGCGTCAGGTTGAGCGACGCGAAAAGCTTGTTCGGTGGGTCGCACACAGTATTGGCATATGTGACGTAACCCTCGTGAACCCGACATGCGTCCTCGAGCAGGCACGAGCGACAGAGGTGCGCTCGTGTCTTGATCTTATTGGAGGGCGGGACTTGAACCTATTCGGCGGCTTAAGCAAAACAAAGACCTGCCAATGAAATCAAACATCTGCGCCGCCAGACTCCGCCTAGGCCCGCTGGATTTGGCAACGGATTTGGCAACAGCGTTGGCGGCGGCAAGACGCGAACCGGCGGCACGCGTATCTCACGCCGGCGACGACGCCGTCGCGACGGCGCCCGTACGCGCAAGCAGGTGCGCGTATTCGATAGCGTCGATCAGGCTCTGCTCGGAGGCGAGGTTACGCCCGGCGATGTCAAACGCCGTACCGTGGTCGACCGACGTGCGAACGATCGGCAGACCGAGGGTGATGTTGACGCCGTTCAGCGCGTTCCATTGGCCGGTCTGGGGATCGACCTGGAAACCCAGCAGCTTTACCGGGATGTGGCCCTGATCGTGGTACATCGCGACCACGGCATCGTATCGACCGGCGCGTAACTTGACGAACACGGTGTCGCCGGGCACCGGGCCGTCGATGTCGATTCCACGCGCGCGATACTGATCGACGATCGGCTGCGTGATGTCTAGATCTTCGTGCCCAAGCATGCCGCCCTCGCCCGCATGCGGATTGAGCGCCGCGATGGCGATGCGAGGCCGCTCGATCCCGATGCGCAGCAGCGCGTCATAAGTCACGTCGAGGACACGGCGCAGCCGCGGCGGCGTCAACCGGTCGGCCGCCTCGCGCAGCGCAATGTGGGTCGACACATGCGATACGCGCATCGGTCCGTGTGCGAGCATCATGACCGGGCCGGTGCCACCGGAAAGATGCGCGAGGAGTTCCGTGTGTCCGGAAAACGGATGACCGGCGAGGTTCAACGCTTCCTTGCTGATCGGGGCCGTCACGATTGCGTCCACGCGGCCAGCGAGCGCGAGTTCCGCCGCGCGTGCGATCGACGCGTACGCGACCTCCCCCGCAGCGGCCGAAACTTCACCGATCCGAATCGGCTCGGCGGGTTGCGCGATTTCTTCGATCGCGAAGCCGCATGCCGACGGACCGCGCGCCCATGAATCCGCGATCGCGCCGCCAAGCGTCTGTGCCGCACGCTCGAGACACGCCGGCGGTGCGACGACGACGAGCTCGGTGTCCGTTTGCCCGCGCAGGCGGGCGGCTGCCTTGAGAATGATCTCCGGTCCGATTCCGGCGGGATCGCCGAGGGTGATGGCAAGACGAGACATAACGGAAAGCTCCGGTGCGGCCGCGACGTCAACCGCGCGTCGCGAACGATGGGGTGTGCGGGATGGACGCGAGTTCGGCGAGCAGGTTCCGCGCGCCGAAACCGCCCGACTTGGTAAACAGAGGCAGTCCGCCCCACGCGCCGTCTCGCCAGGCGGCAAGGGCGACGCCCGTGGCGCGCTCGCCATGTACGACCAACGCGCTCGCGCCGAGCGCGTCGGCAAGCGCACGCAGCGTTTCTCCGCCGGTGACGATGGCAAGGGCGGGCCTTGGCAATGCGGGAACGACCTCTTTGAGAGCGCGACGAATCGCGAGTTGCGCGTTCGCCCGCGAGCTCGCCGCTGGGATCGCAAATCGCAACAACACGATGGATGCATCGTCGTTCGCGGCTGATGCGCGGTGCACATCCGGCGCTGTTGCGTCGATCCAGCGCTCGATCACACCTTCCATCGCGGCAAGGGCGTCCGCCTGCGCCTGCGCTACGGGATGGTCGGTGCCGACGAGCACGACGATCGGTGTCGCGCCTGTCACGCTTGCGTGCTCATTCGGCGCGTGGTTCGCGTCACCCGCCGCGTCGAACGAAGCGGCAAGCGCATGCGCAAGACCCGCGCTGCCACACCAAAGCACGCGCGCACCTCGATCGCGATGCCGCGCAACGACAGCCTGCAATGCCGCCAAAGTGTCCGCGTCGCACACGAGAACGAATGCGTCGCCGGCGCCTTCGAGCCGCGCAGACAGTCCCTCGGCCCGCAGATCGCCAACGAGGTCCGACGCGACGCACTGCTCGCCGTTTGCATCGCACACCCATTGCGCACCGTCACGGGTCACGCGGCCTTGCTCGGGGAACGCGGGCGCCACGATCGCACCCTCGAAGTCGCACGCACGCACCGCCGCCGCGATCTCCGCAGCCGGATGGCCGCGCCAGACGCTGTCGACCTTCTCGAACGCGAGTCCCGCGAAGCCCGACCACCAGCGGCGCGCCGCCGGTTGCATGCGCCGAGCCGCTTCGCCGCGAGAAACTTCTCGCGTGCCGATATCGAACGCGATCCGTGCGTCGTCCGTCGGTGCGACGCCGTCCCAGCGTACGGTGAACGCACCGTGTCGTTGCGCGAAGGCGGCCGCGGCATCGAGCGCGCCCGTGAGGTCGTCTGCGATGATGCGGATCGGCGGGGCGACCATGGACATTACGTACGCAGCGCGTCGATGACTTGCACTTCGATGCCGGCGTCGCGCAATGGCGCAAGCGCTGCGGAAGCGGCGCGCGACGTGGTGACGAGCGCAGACACGTCCGCCGCGCGGCAGATGTCGGCGAACGCAGGAGCGCCGAATTTGGTGTGATCGGCCAGCACGATCGAACGGCTCGCCGCACGAATCATCGCCCGTTTGACGCGAGCGACTTCAGGCGACGTTTCGGTGAACACATCGGCGGTGATTGCGTGCGTGCCGAGCAACGCGACGTCGGCGTGCATCTCGGCGAGCATCCGCTCGGAGGGCTCGCCGCACAGCGTCGCTGAACGCGTTCTCAGCATCCCTCCCAGCACGACAAGCCGCACATTCGCCGCGCTCGCCAGCAAGCGCGCGATTGCAAGATCGTTCGTCACCGCGGTCGCCGGAATGCCGCGTTCGATGAACGCCCGCGCGGCCTCGAGCACCGTCGAGCTGCTGTCGAAGATCACCGACTGGTTGGGTTCGATAAGAGTTGCCGCGTGGCGCCCGATGGCCTGCTTCTCCTCGTGTTCGAGGTGCGCGGCGATCTCGGCATCCGGCTCGTACGTCGCCGCGGCGGCCCGATCGAGCGCAGCGCCGCCGAACGTGCGCACGAGCGCGCCGCGATCCGCCAGATATTCGAGGTCGCGCCGCACGGTGCTCGCCGAGCCTCCGACGAGATGCGCGAGCTCGCGTATCGACGCCGCTCCGCGTGCGCGCAGCGCCTCGAGCAGTCGCGCGTACCGCTCCGCAGGAATCATCTCGACACGGCTTCGCTCCGGCGCGTCACGAGGCGTGCGGCGGGGTACGACCTTCTTGGCGGAGGTTATCATCGGATTCCAAAGTATTCCACAATATGGTTGACATTGGAAGAGTGGCGTGCCAACATCGTCAAACTTTACCAACAACGCGCACCGCTACTCGCGCGACGCCACACTGTCCTCTGTTTCTTCCCGCAACGAATCATCGCAAGGAGATTCGCTTGAAGATCGTATTTCGCTCATTGGTCGGGCTCGCCGTCGCCGCGCTCATCGCCACCGTGCCCGCTCGTGCAGCCGACGTCGAATGGAAGTTCTATACGTACTTCGCCGCGAACGACAAGCCGACGGAGCTGCATCGCGCGTTCGCCGATGACGTATTCAAGGCGAGCAAGCAGCGACTGCAGATCAAGGTGTTCGCCTCGGGCGAGCTGCCGTACAAGGCCGCGGACGTGCTGCGCGCCGTCGCGACGGACCAGGTGCAAATGGGCGACGTTGCGCTGGGTTTCGTTGCCGGCGACGTGCCCGAGCTGAACGCATTCGCAATGCCTTTCGCGTGCACGTCGATGGAGAAGTTCTACGACAAGGCGGCACCTGCCGTCGATGCCGACATCAACGCGGTGCTCACGAAGAAGTTCAAGACGCGCTCGATCATGCAATGGGTCATGCCCCCGCAGCAGCTTTGGCTGGTGAAGCCAGTGGCCGGCATCGACGGCTTGAAGAACCTGAAGGTGCGCTCGTGGAATCGCGAACAGGCCGACATGATGAAGCTCCTCGGCGGCTCAGGGGTCACCATCACGCCCGCCGAAGTGATTCCGGCCTTGCAACGCGGCGTCGTCGACGGCGCGTTCACGGCTGCCGTGCCGGCCCTCGACTGGAAGTTCAATGAAGTCACCAAGATGGGCTACATGATCAACCTTACGCTCGCGCACCAGATCGTCGCGGTGAACGAGGCGGAGCTCGCGAAGCTCCCCGCCGATCTACGGCAGCTGCTGCTCGACAAGACGCGCGAGTGGGCCCCCAAGTACCGTCAAGCGCTGATCGAAGCCGACGTTGCCGCGCGCAAGACGCTTACCGACAAGGGCGTGGTGCTGCGCGAACCGTCGGCCGATGAGATGGAGAAGTTTCGCGCCGTCACGCGGCCGATGTGGAAAGAGTGGACCGACAAGAACGGACCGGTTGCGGAAAAGATGCTGAACACCGCGTTGACCGCCTGCCGTTGATGTACAAGCAGCGATGATGTCGGTTTGGACGCGAATCGGCGCCCTGCTCGATCGGCTCGGCGGCGTGCTCGTCGCCGTGTCGGCCGTGCTGCTGCTCGCGATGGTCGTGCTGATGGGCATCGAGATCGGCGCGCGCGGACTGCTTCGCACATCGACGCAGATCGCCGACGAGTACGCCGGCTACCTCTTCACCTGGATCACCCTGTGCTGCTTCGTCTACGCGCAGCGCAGCGACCGCTTCCTGCGCGTCGATACGCTGCGTAATCGTCTGTCGCCGCGGCGGCGCGCGTTCGCCGATGCGATCGCATCGTTGCTCGCCGCGGCGTTGACCGCCGTTCTCGTCTACGCCACCGGCGAAACGTTTCGTGCGAGCCTCCTGTTCAACACGACGTCGCTGCAGCCGTCGCAGACGCCGCTGTATCTGCCGCAGATCGTGATGCCCGTCGGCCTCGCGGTGCTGACGTTTGCGTTCGTGCATAGCGCGGTGACTTCGCTGCTGCAGGCGCTCGGCCGCTTGCCGCTGCCCGCCGCCGCCGCTCCTCAGCAGGCGTCGTACGAATGAGCTGGCAAGTCGCGCTGGCGATTTACGGGGTTCTGCTCGCGGCGTTCCTGCTCGGCGGCGTCGGTATCGGCGCCGCGATCGGGCTCGTCGGTGTCATCGGCATCACGCTCGCGTCGGGCACGCAGCTTTGGCTATCGCTCGGCGACATCGTCTGGAACACGACGAACACGTTCACGCTGGTCTCGATCCCGTTGTTCGTGCTGATGGGCGAGATCATCCTGCGCAGCGGCATCTCGAGCCGCTTCTACAACGGCGTTGCCGTGCTGCTGCGGCGGATGCCGGGCGGGCTCGCGCAGACGAACATCGTCGGGTGCGCGATCTTTTCCGCCATCGCCGGCTCGTCGGTGGCAACCGCGATGACGGTCGGCACGGTTGCGATTCCGGAAATGCGCAAGCGCGGTTACTCCGATCGCCTGACGATCGGCACGCTCACCGGCGGCGGCTGTCTCGGCATCCTCATTCCGCCGTCGATTCCGATGATCGTCTATGCATCGATGACGCAGGTGTCGGTCATCGACCTCTTCATGGCCGGCGTCGTGCCGGGACTCGTCCTCACGGCGATCTTCATGGTGTACGTCGCGGTGCGCGTGTGGACGAAGCCCTCACTCGCACCGGCAAGCGAAGCGCATGCGTCGGGCAGCGAGATCATGGGCGCGATGCTCGATTCGCTGCCGGTGATCGCGCTGATCGCCGCAGTCATTGGCAGCATGTACTTCGGTATCGTCACCCCCACCGAGGCGGCAGCACTCGGCTGCCTGATCGCCGCCGCGCTCGCGCTCGTCTACCGCGAGCTCACATGGCCGCGGCTGCACGAGGCGCTGCGCAACGCCGTCGTGACCAGCGGCGTGGTGATGTTCATCACGGTCAACGCGCAGATCCTGAATTTCGCGGTCGTGACATCCGGCGTCGGACAAGGGCTTGCCCAGTGGCTCGCCGCGCTCGGGCTGGCGAAGCTGCTGTTCTTCTGCCTGCTGTTCGCGATCTACCTCGTCGTCGGCATGTTCATCGACGGCCTGTCCATCATGCTGCTCACGGTGCCGCTGCTGTATCCGTCGTTCGTCGCAATGGGCTTCGACGGCGTGTGGGTCGGTGTGATCATCGTCGTGTTCATCGAGCTCGGCGCGCTGACCCCGCCGATGGGCCTCAACCTGTTCGCGATCCAGTCGATCGCGAGCGATCGCAGCCTGGGCGACGTCGCGAAGGCGTCGCTGCCCTACACGATGATGATCTCGGCGTTCGCGTTCCTCCTCTACGCGTTCCCGGCCATCGCGCTGTGGCTACCCCGGTTGATGAAAGCCGCGTGACCGCCATGCTGTTCGCTCCGCCGCCCGTCGTGTCTACCCGTGTGTTTGCGCGCCTTCCCGACGAATTGCGCAAGCGCGGCCACGACACCGAGTGGCACCGCGGCCAGCCGGGCAACCATCCCGAGCATTCGCTGCTCGAGGGACCGGCGTTCGACCGCGACGGCACGCTGTGGTGCGTCGACATCCCGTACGGACGCATCTTTCGCGTGTCGCAGGACGGCGGCTTCACCGTTGCCGCCGAATACGACGGCGAGCCGAACGGCCTCGCGATTCATCGCGATGGACGCATCTTCATCGCCGATTACGCGAACGGCATCATGGTGCTCGATCCGCGGAAGGGTCGCGTCGAGCCGTTCGTGACCCGCGTTCGCCTCGAGCGGCTCAAAGCCGTCAACGACCTCGTGTTCGCACGCAACGGCGATCTCTACTTCACCGACCAAGGGCTTACCGGCCTGCACGATCCGACCGGGCGCGTGTTCCGCGTTCGCGCTGAGGGACGTATCGACTGCCTGCTCGACAACGTGCCGAGCCCCAATGGCATTGCGCTCGATCCGACTGAGACGATGCTCTACGTCGCGGTCACGCGCGCCAACGCGATCTGGCGCGTGCCATTGATGGCCGACGGCAGCGTCGCGAAAGTCGGCAACTTCATCCAGCTCTCCGGCGGCGGCGGTCCCGACGGCCTTGCGGTGGACAGCGAAGGCAACCTCGCCGTCGCACACATCGGTCTAGGAACGGTATGGCTCTTCAGCCGGCGCGGCGAGCCGCTCGCGCGCATTCAATCGACCGTCGGCGATCACACGACGAACATGGCGTACGGCGGCGAGGACGGGCGCACACTCTACATCACGGAATCGGAAAGCGGGTCTATCTTGACGGCGGACATGCCGGCGGCTGGATTGACGCTTTTCTCGCACGACTGAATTCGTCGCTCGCGCACGCGCGCTCCAAATTGCAACTCCGCCGCGGGTCTCCCGATCGGATCGAGAGCGGGATTCGAACCCGTCAGCGAAACGAGCTTCGCTCTGAAACGCGGGGCTAATGGTGCTCCCGAAGCCGCTCGATCCGATTATTTGCCACAAGATTTGCCGCAATTGCCGAGGCAAGTATCGGCATTAATGGATTCCGATTACCCCGGTTGCTTACACGCTCATGGCGCCGGGCAGTTTGCCGAGACGCTTGTCGAACGTGCCCAAGGGCAAGTGGCCCGCCTTGCGCGCAATCTCCAACACCAGACAGTCCGAGAAACTCAGCGAGGGACGTGCGCGAAAATGCTCAAGCGCCAGAGCGACAACGTCCGCGTCCTGCAGCGTGAGCTGCTTGTGATCGAGCAGCAGGTCAATTGCCGCTGCGGTCTTTGCAGAGGTTCGTTCATAGACTGCGTCCAGCACCCAAAGCGTTTCCGCAAGTACGAGGTGGGACACCCATGCACCGTTCTCGACGAACGCTTCCGCAGCAGTGGCTTGCGCGGGGTCGTCCCGCACCAGCAATCGCACCAGCAAGTTGGTGTCAACGGCGCGCATACTTCTCGCGCATGCGCTTTCGGATTCCTTCCTTCACACTTGCAGGCGTCTTCGGCTTTGGCTTCGCATCGCGGAACAGTGCGTTATGCACTTCCGTCGACGTATGCCGGCCCGCCCGACGAACGATCAGCTGATCATTGCTCTCTTCCCATTCCAGGACGGAACCGGGGCCGACGCCGAGCTTCTTGCGCACTTCGGCGGGAACGGAAATCTGCCCTTGCGCGGTGATCTTCGAATGGGCGATCGGCATTGGGGTGACATTACCATGGTAATGAACCGACGTCAACCGCGGATGCCGACGCGCAAAGCCTGGAGGCAGCGCTCGGATAGCGGCGGCGCTCGATGATGTCGCCGCGGCGCTCTAACGCAAGTTATCCTCGCTGTACAGGTTCAATCCGAGCAGTCGCTCGAGAAGCTGATCCTGTGGGACGCCGATGAAGTTCTTGAGCACCCGCTCTCGTGCCCGGCGCTCAGCGCTTCGCGACCAGCACCGACTTCGCCTCGTTGCGCACGTAAGGATCGGGATCGTTCTCGGCCAACTGGCGCAGCAGCGCGAGCGGCAGGTTCGGCGCATAGCGCGCCGTCCAGCACACGCGCACCAGCGCGTGACGCACGCGCGCATCGGGTTCCTGCGTCACGCGCGAGGCGATGATGTCCAGCGCGGGGCCGCCCCATAGGCCGAGCGCCTGGAGCGCATCGGCCGCTTCCTTGCGCACGTCGACTTCGCGATCATCGGTCGCGAGCAGGGCGAGCGCTGGCGCGATCGTCCTCTCGACCTGCGTTCGCCACGCGCTCGCGCGCGCCTGCTCGGCGTTCGTCGGCGGAGTGTCGGCCAGCCGCCCGAGCGCGCCCGCAGTCGCCCCTCGAAAGTCGGCGTCGGGATGCTGCAGCCCGGCGAGGATCTTCCCGATGACCGGCGAGGCCGCTTCGTGGTAGTCGGCGAGCGCCGCGGTGACAGAGCGCCGCACCGAGACTTGGGGATCGTCGAGCAGCCTCGCGATCCGAAGCGGATCGCCGTCCTGAACCGGGACCGCGTCGAGCGCGCTCGCGATCGCGTTCTGCACGCGCGGCGACTGCGCCGGATAGGCAACCATCAACGCGTCGAAGCCCGGCCGGCCGCCCTGCTTGGCGAGCTGGTCCAGCAGCGCATTCGCATCGCGCTCGAGCTCGTTGCGAGTGAAGGCATTCGACGGTCGTCCGCTGCCGATCAACTCGATCGCGCCGAGGTTCGCGCGAAGATAATCCTCGAATCCGAGCGCGGAATCGGGGTAGAGGGCGCGTGCGGAATAAAACGCGATGAACCGGTCGGGGGCGCGGGCCAGGCGCAATCGGGTCGGGCGCAGGTCGGCTTTGGGCGCGCCGAGTACCGCAAGCGCGCCCACGACCGGATACGCGACTTCGGCATTGGGGTCGTCGAGCCGAGCGCGCAACGCAGCCTCGGCCGGTGCCGCTTTCTGCTCGAGGTCCCAGAGCACGCGTGCGGCCGCGCTTGCAAGCGCAACGTCGGATCCCGGCTGCAACCAGACGATCGCGGTCGATACCGCCGTCGCCGGATCGGCCGCTGCAAGCTCGCGCAATGTGGCGATGCGCTCGGAAGTGCTGCCCGCGTTGATCTGGCGCAGCAGGCGCGCGGTGTCGGCCGCGCTGGCCGTCGCAGCGATCAGGAAGAACAGCAGCAACAGCGTGCGCATGCGCGTCTCCTTGGCGTGCCGGCCATCGGCGCATTGTGCGGCAATCGGATGCGTGAGCGACGGCGCCCGTCGAGGTGGCGCCCGAGCAACCCCCGTCCGTTCCCGATGGTGCGCGAACGGCGCGAGTGGGCCTCGGTAAGATCCCAGCGCGCGCGGTGGGCGAAGTCAGGTACACGACGCGGCACGATGCGGATGCGTCATCCGAGCCCGGCTGCTCGCGCGATCAGAAGCAACCCTGCCCCGACGACGACGGCCCCCGTGGCTCGCGCAACGCGCTCACCGGCTGGTGCGAGACGTTCAACGGTGATGGCTGCCGCCACGACAGCCATCGCGCGAAGGTCCATGACCCCGATGACCAGGAGGATCGCCATCAGACCGGCACAGCAGTAGCTGCAGTGGAGGCCGAGGCGCAGGCCGTATCACCAGGCCGTGCCGGCGTCGGCCGGCAGCGTACGGCCGCACCCGGGTATCTCCCGGCAGCAGGCGAGGTGACGCATCTTCCACGCGGTGAACTGGAAGGCGCCGGCGATCAGGATGACCACACCCACCGCGATCGGTACAGCGCGCGCCAGCGCCGGCTGCTGCATCTCGACCGCCGCCAGCGCGACGCCCAGCGGAAAAGCGGCCATTCCGAACACGGTCCAGACGACGAAGTGACCCACGCCCACGAGCGCGGTCAGCCGACCGAGGCGCGTCTCGCCTCGCCTGCCAACGGCCTGGCGGTAGCGCCACAGCATTGGGACCAGGGACGGCAGCATCATCGCCACCATCATCACGACCCACATGCCGAGGAACAACGCTGCGGCGCCGGGCCACGTCTGTCCGGGCATTCGCATCCACGCCATCGACATCGTCCAGCCGCCGGGCATCGGCATCTCGCCCATCGCCAACGTGGACGCGCACCAGACGATCGTTACCGCCGCGCTGGCAGCGAAGAGCAGCGCTGAGACACCAAAAAACGTTTGTTGGGAAGCTCGCTCGGAAGCCATGCGTCGTGAGATCTCCAGTCCCGCAGTTGCGCCACGACAATCACGACTTCGCTCAGCCCTTGTCGTACTCGTCGTGGCGGCGCCACCAGATGCCTGTTTCGTTGCGACCCTTGGGTGCGCGGTCGAGCCACTGGTACATGCCCCAGAGGCCGTCCAGTCCGCGCGCATAGGTGGAATAGGCGTGGTAGACGACGCCGTCCTCGAGCGCGAACGCGCTCATGCCCGGCCTCTCGCGCGTGTACGTTGCGACGTCGGTTCCGGTCGTGGCCGCGATCTCGGCGACAGGCCCCTCGCCTTGTTTGGTCATTGAGTCGCCGATCCCGCGTTCCGTCCACGCCGCCTCGCGCCGGTAGTTGTATTCGACGGCCCCCTCGCGCTGTTGCTGCTCGGTGAGCGAGACGTTGAAGTCGAAGTTGAAGTCACTGTCGAACGAAGACGCCCACGGGAAGCTCCAGCCCATCCGCCGCTTGTACGCCTGCAGTTTCGCGAGCGGAGCCCGCGACACCGCCGCAAGCGTGACGTCGTGGTTCGCCAGGTGAACGACGGAGCCGTTGAACCCGTCCGCGATCGCCGAGCAGGACGGACACCCCGCCGTGTAGTCGGGCCCGAACATGAAGTGATAGATGAGGAGCTGCGAGCGTCCTCGGAAGAGGTCTGCCAGCGAGGCGCCCCCCTCGTCGGTCTCGAAGCGGTACTCCTTGTCGATCCGGACCCACGGCAGCTCCTGCCGCCGCCGCGCCAGCTCGTCGCTGCGCCGCGTCAGCTCCTTCTCCGCCTCGAGCAGCTCGAGCCGGGCCGCAAGCCACGCTTCACGTGTTCCAGTCTTGTGGTCGGTCATGGTCTGTCTCCTTTCGGACGTCGCACGGCGCGGACCTTTCCGCTCGATCCGCCGCCGCAATAGAACAGGTTTGCGCCGTCGGACTCGAGCCCGCTGACGCCGGTGCCGCGCGGCATCTCCAGCCGCTCGAGCACGGCGCCGGTCTCCGGGTTGATTCGGCGGATATCGCTCTCGTCGCCTTCCCAGGTGCCGTGCCACAGCTCGCCGTCGACCCAGGTCACACCGGTGACGAAGCGGTTGGACTCGATGGTGCGCAGAATGGCGCCCGTCTCGGGATCGATCTGGTGGATCTTGCGATCGCGGTACTGTCCCACCCACAGGCTGCCCTCGGCCCAGGCGAGGCCCGAGTCGCTGCCGTGGCCGGGCGCCGGGATCGACGCCACGACATCGCCGGTGGCGGGATCGATCTTGTCGATGCGCGCTTCGGCGATTTGGTAGAGATACTTGCCATCGAAGGCGGTGCCGGCGTCGGCGGCGTGGTCGAGCGTGCGTGCGAGCTGGCCGCTCTCTGGATCGAAGGCGACCAGCTTGGATCCGGTGGCAATCCAGACGCGGCCGCCGTCGTGGGTGACGCCGTGGATCTGCTCGGCACCGGCGAAGGGGCCATACTCACGCACGATCTCGGCCGCGTGCGCCGGTGCTTGCGGTTTCGTCTTTCCTATCCTGCCTCGGGTGCGGGTCATCGCCTGGCTCCTTGCGGCGCGATTCGGAACGGCGCCGCAAGACCAATCTACCCGAGCGGCAGCGCGGCCGGGAGTAACAAGATCGTCGTGAATCCGGCCAGCGGCGGCGACAGCCAGCGCCGTGCGCGCGCACGCCCGATCGAGCGCACCCGTCCGGCAGCCTCCAGCTCGACGAGCGCGCGCTGGACCGTGCGCTGGCTGGCCCCGAGGGCCAGCGCGAGCGCCGAGGTGGACCAGGCCGCGCCGTCGGCGAGCAGCGCCAGCAGCGACGCCTGATCGCCATCGATGGGCGGCATCAGGACGACGACGGCGCGCTCGCCCCGCGGCGTGAGCCGGAAGCCGCGGCCGCTGGCCTCGATGCGCGCCAGCGGCGCGGCGAGCGCGCGCAAACGGCCGATCTCGACGCGCAGGCGCGCTCGGTGCGACTCGTTGGGGCGGCGGGCGCCAAACGCGCGCGCGATCAGGGCGTGCCGATCGACGTCGCCGGGCCACGCCTCGGCGAGCGCGCGCGCCAACGCGAACAGCACCGGCCGGCGCGCCAACGGCCGCCAGGTGGCGCCGGCGCGCAGGCCGCGACGGCAGGCATCGACCACCAGCGCGCCCGAGGCGAGGAGCGCTTCGACCTCATCGAGGCGCAGCGGCTGCTCGTGGCCGGCGTGGACGCGCCGGGCGGCGGGACGATCGAGCGCGGCGCGCGCCTCGGCCACCTCGGCTAGGAGCGCGGGCACGCGCGCGCGTTCGGCCGCCTCGTGGGCGCGGGCGAGCGCCGCCTGCGCCCGCGCTGTGCGCAGCGAGCGCAACGCCACCTCGGCCGCGGCCAGCTCGGCCACTGCCAACAGCGAGGGTGGCAGGCCGCGCGCGTCGAGGCGGGCCAAGGCGGATGCGGCCTCGTCGAGGCGGCCGAGCAGGAGCAGCCGACGCACCGCGATCAGACGTGCCTGCAGCGCGTTGGCGCGATCGGCGCGCGCCTCGAGCGTGGCCGACGCGGCCGCCAGCGTGCGCGGCGAGTCGCGGAGGTCGCGCATGGCGAGGGCCACCTCGGCCTCTGCGACGGCACAGCGTGCGCGCGCCAGCTCCTCGTGGGCGCCGAAGCCGCGGGCGGCGCGCCGCAGGAGCTCGCGGGCGCGCGGGTGCTCGCCGAGCTGGGCCATGGCGATGCCGCGGAGGGCGAGCGCCGGCGGGTCGTCGCGCAGGGCGACGCGCTTGAGGGCGCCAAGCGCGTCGCCGACGACGAGGGCACGCGCGGCGGCGGCGATCAGGGAGTCCATCGCGACAGGCTACTGCGCGGCGCCTGGCAGAGCCGCTGGAGCGCCGTAAACCTACGATCTACTTCGTGAACTCGATGTCCGACTTGTTTCACGAGAAGGTGTCGTTCAGCTACATCGAGCGGGTGTTCGACGTAATCAAGCAGGCGCACCACCCTACGTTTCAAATTCTGACCAAGCGTGCCGAACGATTGGCCGCCTTCTGCCGTCGGCGCACCGTGCCTCCGAACCCCTGGCTCGGAGTCTTCGTCGAGAATCGAAAGTACGGTCTTCCTCGGATCGACGTGGCAAAGCTGCTTCGTCAACGAAGACCGTTTTCACACAACCTCGACCCGATGCCGACGTTCGCAACCGTCGCGCGCCGCGCCGTGCCGCGACAGCCCGTTCTGGGCGCTGTACGAAAGAAGCGACGGGGGCCTAACCTTGCCAGGGATCGGTCTTGACCTAAGACAAGGACATCAGAACGTCGCTCCCGCAACCTATGTTGCCCGGCCGGACCGCTGGCGCGGCGGGACGCGCATCGCCGTCACCGCCTACACGACGCACGCGACGCCGTCAGGCCACGTAGGGAGCGCATTGTGAATCATTCGTCGCAACCGGGCCGGGATAGCGCGCCGAACCTCACAGCCGCTACGGCGATCCTCGAGCGCGTCGCCGGCGAGGGGTGCGGGACCCTTGCGGCTTCGGATCTTGCGTCGCTGCTCGCCGCCCTCGGTGTCGCATTCGACGCCGGCGCCCCTTCGCGCTCCCTGGCTGCGTCGGTCGATCTGCGCGTCAGCCTCGAGAACACGCGCGAATTCGGCCTCGTCCTCTCCGCCGGACCGGGCGGCCTCGACGCAACCCTGGACGAGCACAATTTCCGGCGGGATCGCGGCAGCGTTCACGCGGTGGTCGAGCTGACGGATGCCGCGGATTTCCTCCGCCTGTTCCGGCGCACGATCGCCTACCAGAAGCTCGTCGCGGCTGCGCAGCGCGATGGGCTGCCGGTTCCGGACCCCCAGCTCGACGCCTGTTTCGGCGCGCTGCTGGCGCTCGCGAGTCAGCACCCAGCGGGAGCTCCCGGTGCGCGCTTCGCGCTGCGAAAGCTCGAGCTCGATCCCGTGCGCGTGGGCAACGCGCTGACCATCGCCGGTGCGCAATGTTCGATCGACGTGCCGCTCGGACGCCCCCTACCTCGCCCGATCCACAAGATTGACAAGCTGCTGCACCCGATGACATTGGGAATTGTCGGCGTGTCCGCGACCGGCATGAATTTCGGCCGGATCATCCTGCGCAACCTGATGGGGAGCGGCTATCCGAAGGAACGGATCACGATCATCCGCCCTGGCGAGACGCAGATCGACGGCGTGCGTTGCGCGAATGGCCTGCGCACGCTCGAGCACCGGCTCGATTTGCTCATCGTCGCGGTCAACGCCGACGCCGTCTACGATCTCGTCGACGAGATCATCGAGGCGGACGCGGTCGATGCGGTCATGCTGATCCCGGGCGGCCTGGGAGAGACGAGAAAGAGTCGCGAGCCGGCAGCGGCAATGGCCGCCCGGATCAATGCCGCCCACGGCAAGGCGGGCGGCGGCCCGGTGTTCCTCGGCGCGAACTGTCTCGGCGTGGTATCGCATCCGGGCTCGTACGACTCGTGGTTCATTCCGTTGGAGCGGCTGCCGAAACCGAAAAAGAAGCCCGAGCGCAATTCGGTCATGCTGAGCCAGAGCGGAGCCTTCATGATCACGCGCCTCTCGCAGAACCCGTGGCTCGATCCGCGCTACATGGTGGCCATGGGCAATCAGACCGACCTCACGCACGGCGACTTGCTCGCGTATTTCGCGGAACGCCCGGAGATCGACATCGTCGGGATTTACGTCGAAGGGTTCAAGGACCTGGATGGGTTGGACTTCGCCCGCGCCGTTCGTCGCGCGGTGCGCAACGGCAAGGACGTGGTTGTCTACAAGGCGGGACGCACGATGGCCGGGGTCGGGGGCGCATTGGGACACACGGCGTCGATTGCGGGTACGCACGCTGTATTCGAATCCGTCGTGCGCCACGCGGGCGCCATCGTCGCGCAAGACGTCACCGCCTTCGATGACGTGTTCTACGTCGCCGGTACACTGCACGGCAGGAAAATCGGAGGCAACCGGCTCGGCGCGATCAGCGGCGCCGGATTCGAGGCGGTAAGCATGGCCGACTCGATCGAGTCGGACTCCTTCGGGATGGAGATGGGTATCCTCGAGCGGGGCACGATCAAGCGGGTCGAGGAGATTCTCGCCGCCAAGCGCCTGGATGCGCTGGTGGAGGTGAACAACCCGATCGACATCAATCCGGGTGCCGACGACGAGGCGCACCTGCAGATCACCGAGGCGTTCCTGCAGGACCCGAATATCGACGCGGTGGTCGTGGCGCTCGACCCGACGGCGCCCGCGGTGCGCGCTCTGGAGGAGAGCAAACTGCGGCCCGGTTACGACATCAACGACAAGAACAGCACCGTGCATCTGATGCCGCCGATCGTCGCGCGCAACGAGAAGCCGATCATCGGCGTCGTCGACGCCGGCAAGCTCTACGACGCCATGTGCGCGCGCCTGATGGACCAGGGCATCTGCATCTTCCGTAACTGTGCGCGTGCCACGAAAGCACTGGTGCACTACGTCGAGGCGCGTCTATACGCAGCCACGCTCGCGAATGGCAAGACTGACGTCGGACCGGAGCAAGGTGCGGTCGATCTCCGCGTCGGCCAGCTTCCGCAGTTGCTGCGACAAGCGATCCAGCGCACCCCACCACAATCCGCGAGGACCCACATGAGCGAAACGCTTGCGCCCGGACTCACCACCACTCAACGCATCAACACCAACCGCGATCGCACGATCGGCATCGCGGGTGACGAAAGCCGAGTCTATTCGACCCCGAAGCTGCTGTACGACGTCGAGATGGCGTGCCGCGACCTCCTGCTCGCACACCTCGAGCCGGGCAAGGATTCTGTGGGTATCCGGGTCGAGCTCGACCAAGTGGGCACGACGCTGCTCGGGATGTGGGTGGAGATCACCGTCAATCTGACGGCCGTGAACGGCGCGGCGCTTTCCTTCGATTTCGTGGTGCGTGACGACGTGGAAGAGGTGGCGCGCGGCAAGCACAACCGTTTCATCGTGGACGTCGCGAAAACCGAGCAGCGGCTCAAGGCCAAGCTCGCCAAGGCGGCCGGCTGAGTGCCACGCCCGCCCACCGATCCCCTTACGTCGGATCCGACGGACTGACGATCTGCCGCCAATCTTGTTGCGATCGCAGCAGTGCAAACCAAGTTGATCGCTCGTTTTCGAGTCATCAATGATGCGCCGGTTTTTTCGGCGTGACATATCGTCGCTGTGATTGGCCGTGCCACTGCACGTCCGCAGTCGCGCGCGCAATGCTGCCGCGCAAATGTCTCAAGAACGCATGCACGCGCTGATCGCGGGTGCGTGTCGTACATGTCCCCAACACGTCTTTCGGACGGCTGCCGCTGGCAGCAGGGCGCTATTCGCCGGGTTCGCGAATCCGGACCTATGGGAAATTGCTCGAGTTGAGCGGGGCACGTGACCGCGAGGCCTGCTTCCGATTCATAGAGAGTGAGAGTGAGCGCCGCACGTACCAGTCACGAGTGTACGCTCACCTGCAACAGCGCTCTGGCCAAAAGCCGATGTCCGCTTCTGGCCGAGGCTGTGTGAAAACTCAAAAAGCGATCGCGTTTGCGGGGTCTTCGACCCTCACCCCGGTCGAAAGAATCGAATACGGAGCGATCTGAGCGGTCGAGGCTCGCGCGTTCCTCGCGATATTCAAGTTTTCACACAGCCTCGGCCGAGAGCGACCCCTACGTGAGCGCACGCGCCCCTGAACGTCGATGCGCCGAGTTCCAGGCGCACGCGCAACCCACCGGCTTCCTATCTGGGTGCATGCCTCTCCAGACACGTGCGGGCCTTACCGCGTCGGCAGGAATGGCAGCACCGGTGCGCGTGGATCGACGCGAGCCCCAATGCGGGCGAGCAACAGAAACAAGCCCACGAACTCGCGATGCAGAAAGTTGGTTTCCGGAGGCGGCGGTCGCAGGAGCCCACGCCGGAACGCGAGATCGAATCGCGTTCTCTCATGAACAGGCGGCGCACGTGGTGATCTGACATTAGGTGCGACCAACCACATTCAGCGTGTCGAACGCGCTAGTCCGTGCCCACATGGACGCGCAGGCGCAATGGCGCTGGCATGGCCCGCCAGTATCCGGCGCCGAGAATCCGAATCACGCCTGCGCGATACGTGAATCGGACGGTGAGTATCCCTTCGCCAATCCGCCCGAAGCGACGCCGACAACGCCCAAGCATCAGTGATCGAGGGACTTTTGGCCGAAGTCGCGCGTTTCGGTGAGGCGACAGTCAAACGGATCTATGGGGACTTTACCTCTCCCGCGAGCTCGCAGTGGAAGAAAGTGCTGAACAAATTCGCGATCAAGCCCGTTAGCAGTTCGCATATACGACTGGCAAGAACGCGACCGACAGTACATTGATAATCGACGGGATGGATCTTCTATATACGAGGCGCTTCGATGGCTTCTGCCTCGTGTCGAGTGACAGCGATTTCACAGGTCTCGCTCTCCGAATTCGCGAAGAGGGACTGACCGTCTACGGATTCGGCGAACGCAAGACACCCGAGGCGTTTCGAAACGCCTGCCACAAGTTCGTCTTTACCGACGTTCTGCGAGCAGTTGCAAACGCAGGCACTCGAGCAAGCAACAGACGACAGCGGATGGGCACACCTCGGTACGTTTGGAAGCTATCTGAACAAACTGCGACCGGAATTTGATGCGCGGAATTTCGGCTACAAGAAACTCACTGATGTCGTTAGAGCACGTGGCGATCTCTTTGAGACGGAAGAACGAACTGCGCCGGGTTCGGGTACAAGAATAGTGTATGTCCGGGCGAAATGACCCGCGCGACGGGTCGTTTTGCGGTGGTATGCGCCTCGCCCGAATTCCGCCAAGACGGGTCGTTCGCGGGGTCGATCTGCGACGACACAGCGCACAGCGCTGGTGAGCAAGTTCACCGTGCACGCATTAATGGGTGGGCGTCGGGCGTGACGGCTGGGCGTGGTAGATCGAGGCGAGGTCGCGGGTCGTTGTGATCGGTTCGTGCCCCAGGAGGCTGGATCCGCCTTCGGCGACTATGCGGGCGCAGCGATCGAGGTTGGACTGGATCGCTTCGGCGTAAGGATCGTTGCCGGCAAAATGCGCGGAGAGATGGCGAGCCACCTGGTGGAAGTCCTCGTTCAGTCGTTTCCGGACGATGTTCTGGTAGAACCCAGGCGTCTTGCTCAAGAGGTCGAAGGCATCCCGGTAGAGGACCTGCTCCTGGCCGTCCGGAGTGCGCACGCGGTCGCATCCCCCAAGGACCAGTTCCGGATAAAGATGGTAAAAGCAGCGCTCGAGATAGCAGCGATCGGAGATCTGGCTCAACAAGTCGGCGCTGCCGAGCATCTGCCCGAGGACCATAGCAGCGCCTTGGTGTCCGCTGAATAGCCGGTTGAGATCCGCACCCCGCTGGGTCACGAAGATCAGCGGCGCCAACTGGTCTGCATGTTTGGCCAGAGACGTTGTTCGCAAATAGGTCCGGGCGAGTTCAACGCTGCGTGATTCATGCTCGGCCATGAACTGCGGGCCGCAGAGCGCTCCTTCCGAAGTCTTCCGGATGAAGCCGGTGTCGTGAAGCAGAGCGAGCAGAACGCCGAGCAGGCCGTATTCCGGCGTAAGCGCACCAGAAGTGACGCTCTGTTCGCCCTGGCACCCGTCGATGAGCCGGGCCATGACCAGCGCCGTGTCGAGCGAGTGCCGCAGATCGTGATACGGCATGTCACAGGCCAAATAGCCCGGATGGTCGCCCGCAAAGAGATTGCCGACGAGGGCGAAGCTGGCGTGAAGTAGCTCGCGATCGAAGGTCGCGGCGCCAAAACATTTCTCAAGAATGCGATCTGTCGCGTCGGCCACATCCTGGGTGTCGCCGATCGATACAGTATTCGTCGCATCCAGCATGGGCGCGCGCACGCTTCTCAGCAACGAGACGCACAGGCAGGAATCATACCGCCCCGCAGAGAAGTCACATGCTGCAATGCGGCCATCGCGCCACGACGGATCGGTCCCATCGCGCTGTCGTCGTCCTTAGTCCAAGGGGACGCCCACGGCGTAACTTTCCCGTTTTCGATGTGTGGTGAGCTGTTGTCCTGGCCCTTGAATGAAGCAAGTGTCGCCGGGAGCTCCTTTCTTTTTCCCATAGACAGACATTTTCGGGAATGATTGATCTCGACGCGCACATGTTGCTGTACGGCACTTGATTTGCTGCGAGACATTGGTTGCCATCGGCAGCGAACAGCACCGTAGCGTCGGCCCGCGCTGTGCTAAGGCACTTAGTTGGGATCAATACCGGAACTTTCGCGGGACATCGTCATGGACGGCCGACCCGCAGCGACAAGGCGGATCTCGGGAACGATCCTCACCCGGTTCTGAATACGTGCGGCGAGCGAAGCGCCCGCCTCGCGGCCTTGCTCAGTTGCTCCCCGCGACGGGGACGCGTGCTCGCACGTCCCCGGGTGGGACGATCGTCTCGCCCTTGCCGTCGATGCATACGCGTACCGGCGTCGAAGTCGAAGTTGCGAGCGCCACAACCACCGCAGCAGACCGAGCGACGCTGTCCTCCAGCAAGACGTCGATGGTGCGACCATTCGTGCGTATTTCGCGCACGGTACAACCATCGATGCCGACGCCGCGGCGATGCGCCACGTCGATCCACGCGTCGCCGTAGCAGGCGTATAGCTCCTCGCGAGCCATCAGCGCGTAACCGACGCTGAAGTCGAACGTCGAAGGACCGAGCCGAGCGTCGCGTCCGCGATGTGCGTAGCATTCGTCGGCATAACCCAGCGGACCCTTGTCGAACACCGACGAAACTGGCTCGTTCTCGGGGATGTACATCAGCGCGAGCGGCGCGCGCATCGCGGCAACACCGCGCTTCAGGTATTCGTCGTTTCCGGCAAGCTCATGGAAATCGGCAATGCCGGGCGCGAAGATACCGGCCCGCGCATCGTTCCATCCGGTGTGCCCGTTGCCGATCGCGATGCTGCCGAAGCCCTTGACCGTTAAGTACGGCGGGCTCCACACCGCCTGAAACAGGAGCAGGTAGTCGACTGCGCGCAGCGCCTGCTCGCGATAGTGATCCTCCTTCGTCAGCCGATGCAGGAGCTTTGCCAGTTCCGCCGTCCAGAAGATCGGAAACGTGTTCTGCGGCCGCTGGCGCGAATACGGATCGTCGAGGTCCATCGGCTTGCCGGCCGAGTCGAAGAAGCTCTCGTAGTCCGTCCAGCCTTGAGGCATGAACGTGCTCTCAACATAGCGCGCGACACGCTGCGCGCCATCGAGAAAGCGGCGCTCGCCCGTCACCTCGTAGAGCTTTGCGAAAAGCAGGCCTGACGCCGCACATCCGGGACTCTCGCGCAGCAGCTCCAACGGTTCGAGCGTCTCGTTGTGCAGCCAGATCGGGACCGAGCCCGAAGGCAGCTGCGAGCGCAGCAGCAGCGCGCCGCACGCCGTCGCACGTTCAAGCAGCCGCGCATCGGCAGCGATTTCCTGGTGCCAGCGCAGCATCCAGTACGCCGTCCATGCGAGGTCCATCGTGCTGAACGCGGGCTGGTCGGGCGGCGGCGGAATCTGCGTCTGGTAGTTGATCGAGCCTCCGACCCAGTGCGCGTGCGATATCCAGCGGTCGTGTCGGATGCCGTTGATGATCTGATGCGAATGGATCGCCGGAAACGCGCCGTCGCGCAGCGGAGCGGAAAGGCACAGCTCGAGGATCTTGTTCGCCTTATCGATGAGATCGGCACGACCCCGCCGCTTGCCCATCCGGTGCAAGCCGAATGCCGTGTGCAGATGGTTGAAGAAGAAGTGGAACCAGATGTCGTTGGGAAACTTGATGCCCATTACCATCCCGCCGCGTTCCAAGCCATTTTCCGGCAGGTCACGCCACAAAGCCGAGATCGCATAGCCGAGCGCGTAATCGGCGTAGCGATCGAGCGGCAGCACCTGCGGAATCACGCGATCGAAGTTGCGTTCGCCAAATTGTTGCCACAGCAGGCGAACGATTTCGCGATAACCATAATGCGGCTCGGCTTCGGCCGATACATAAAGCAGATAGCCGTAGCTGCGCGCGCCCGGCGGAATCGTCGCGACCATGTCCGGGCGATGCCGGAAGTAGATGAGGCCGTTCGGCTCGTGATCCTTGAATCCGTACGCGAGGAGTGGCCGTGCACCATTTCGCGCCGACATGTCGGGCTCGAGGCAAACCGGTTGCGCCGGCTTCGCATCGATGACGTCGACGTCGGCCACCAGCGCGGCGAGCTTCTGCGCACGCTGCACGATGATGGCGGGCGACTTGAAGGCGAACTGCCCGATGACATCGTTCTCGCGCGGGCGCAGATGCGGCGCCCAGCAGAAGTCCACGGCGTCTTCGGCAAAACCGTAGCGCGATTGCAAGCTGCGCGCGCGGCCGGCGTTGCTGCGCGTCTCCGTCACACGATAACGGATGAAGCGTTCACCGTCAGCCAAAGTGGCGTCGACGGCGAAGCGTAACGACGGCGTGCCACCAGTCATGCGTAACGTCGCTTCGGTTCCGCTTGCTCGCAACACTGCGACAGTGTCAAGCCTTGGGACGAGATCGAGCTCCGCATCGCCTTCGGAAGGCAACGCGCTCACCACCGTGCGCCATTGTCCGTCCCATGACTCGACGCGCTCGCGCATTCCGGGCGTCGACCGCTCCAGCACGAGTCGGACGAGGCCGTTATCGAGAACTGCGCCGTCGTTGCTCGCCGTTGCGTTAACTGGCATTGATACTCTCCATCGCTGCGTTATCCCTTCACGCTGCCCATCGCAAGCCCGCCGACAATATGGCGCTGGATGAGCAGCGCGAGCAGCATCACGGGCAGCGTGATGATCGTGGCGGCAGCGGTGAGGCTGCCCCAATCGAAGCCGCCGTAGCTCAGGAAACCGAACACAGCGACCGGTAGCGTGCGTGTATCCGAATCGGATAGCACGACCGAATACATGAACGTGTTCCAGGATTGAATGAAGCTCAGGATGCCCGCTGTTGCGATGCCGGGCTTGACCATTGGCAGCGCGACCATCAGGAATGTCTGGAAGTAACCGGCGCCGTCGATGTGCGCGGCGTCCTCGAGCTCGTCGGGGACATCCTCGAAGAAGCCGATCATGATCCACACGACAAGCGGCAACGCCACGGTGAGGTGACTCAGGATCAGCGCGGTGTAGCTGCCGACGAGATGAAGCTCGGAGAAGATGATGAACCACGGCACAAGATAGCTGATTCCCGGCGCGATGCGCGCGATCAGGAACCCAAGCGCGACGCCGCCCTTGCGGAATCGCGCGATGCCGTACGCCGCCGGCAACCCGAGCGCAAGACCCAGCAGAGTCGACCCCACGCCGATCAGCAGGCTGTTGCCGAGGTAAAGCACGAACGGATTGTTGACGAACACCGAGCGGTAGTTGTCCAGCGTCGGTGTGAAAAGGAAGAGCGGCGGAAACGCGAAGTTCTGGATTTGCGTCTTGAGCGACGCGAGCACCATCCAGTAGAACGGGAACAGATAAGCCGCCAACACGAGCACGACCGCGAGCGGAAGCAGCACGGCGTTGCGGCGGCGGCGCTGCGCGGCGGTGCTCATCCGGCGCGTCTGCGACCCGCGATCAGCGCCGCGCTGAGCGCAAGGATCAACACGAAGAACACCACCAGCATGGCGGACGAGTACCCCATGTGCAGGTAGTCGAACGCCGAAGCGTAGATGTAGAGATTGAGCGTCTCGGACGCGAACCCGGGGCCTCCGCGCGTGATGACGTAGATCGAATCGAACGTCTTGAGCGCATCGATGCCGCGAAAGAGCGCGGCCACGATGATGTACGGACGCAGCATCGGCAACGTGAGATAGCGAAACGACTGCCAGCGGCTCGCGCCGTCGATACGAGCCGCCTCGAACGGTTCGCGCGGCAACGCCGTCAACCCACCCAATACGATCAGCATCACGAGCGGCGTCCACTGCCAGACGTCGACGAGCACGAGCGATGGAATGGCGAGCAGCGAATCGTTCACCCACAGGCTCTTCGGCAGTCGTAACAGCGTCAGCAGATAATTGAGCACGCCCGTTGCCGGGTCGAACATCAGCAGCCACACGAGCGCGATCGCGACCGGCGTCGCGACCATCGGCAGCAGGAACAGCGTGCGAGCATAGCCGCGGCCGACGAACGGACGCTCGAACAGCAGCGCGAGCGCGATCCCGAGGATCACCTCGGCGCCGACGGCGAGCACCGTGTACAGAACGGTGCGCACGAGCGCGTTGATGAAACGCGCGTCACCCGCGAGCTGCAGATAGTTCGCGACACCGGCGAAACGAGGCGGACCGCCTGCGGCGAACCACTCGAAAAAGCTCAGATACGCCGTGTACCCCAGCGGGAACACCAGCATCAGCACGAGCACAAGCGCGGCCGGCCCGATGAACCACCAGCCGGCGCGCCGTTCGGCTCGCCGCATCGCTCAACCTGCGCGCGTGGCGGCGCTAGTTCTCGGTCTTCTTGCGAATCGCCTGAATCTGCTCGTCCGCCTTGGCGGCCGCCGACTTGATGTCGCCGCCCTCGATGGCCGCGACGACGACGGCGCCCAACACATCACGAATCTCGCCCACGGCGACGAACGGAGGGCCCCACGAAGGCGTGTCCTTGAGCTTCAGCGATTCGAGCGTCGCGCGCGTGAGCTCGGGCGATTTGTCACTCTTGCGGAACTCCTCCGAGCTCCACGCCGAAATGCGCGCGGTGGGGATCGCGGCGAGTTGCGCTTTGAGTGCGTTCTCCTTGCTGACCGCCCACTGGATGAACGTCCACGCAGCGGGCTTGTGCTTCGACTTGGAATAGATCGACAGATACCAGCCGCCGCCCGCGGGCTTGCGTCCACCAGGTCCCGCAGGAAGCATCGCGAAGCCGATCTTGTCGGCCACGGCGGACTTGCTCGGATCGAGTAGCGTTGCCATGAAGATGTTGGAGTCGGTCCAGAACGCCGCATGCCCGGCCGCCATCTGGCTCTGGCATTGCAGCCAGTGCAAGTTCGCCGCCCCGGGCGGGCCGTAGTCGCGCGCCATGCGACCGTAGTACTCGAACGCCTTCAGCGCTGCGGGGCTCGTGAAGTCGGGATTGCCTTTCGCATCGACCCAATGGCCGCCCATGCTGTGGAGGATCCCGGAATAGATCGTCGTAGTCGCGGCGCCTTTACCTCGCATGCACACGCCGTACTGGTTCTGCTGCTTGTCGGTGAGCTTTTTCGCCGCGGCTTCGAGCTGGTCGAGCGTTTCGGGAACCGATAGTCCCGCCTTTTGCAGCAGATCCTTGCGATACGCGAGAACCTGCAGCTCGCTGTAGAGTGGCATGCCGATCAGCTTGCCGCCCACCGTGGCGTCGTTCACCGCTTGCGGTGCGAAGTCGGCGAAGTCGAAGTCCGGCGCGGTGAGCGTGCGGTCGTCGATCATCGGCTTCAGCGGCTCGTACCATCCGGCCGCGTAATACTTCGCGCCTTCCTGATGGCGCTGCGATCCGAACACGTCGATATCGCCGCGTCCCGACGCAAAGGCGACTGCGAGCTTCTGCCGATTCTGGTCCTCGGGTAGGACTTCGAGTCGCACCTTGATGCCGGTCAGTTGCTCGAACTGCGGGATCAACGGCGTGATGAAGTCGGACCATGGTTGCTTGGCAAGTGCAACGTTGATCGTCTCGCCGGCGTACTTGCGCGGGTTGTACGTGTCCTGCGCCATTGCGGGAGCAGCACAGGCCAACAGCACGACGCTGATGGACAGCCATTGCTTGAACATGATCGATCCTCCTCGGTCGGCAAGATTAGAACGCCGGCCGCCAACATTCAAACGAGCATTTATAATGCGGGATATAAGCCAATCTGATGGCCCAATGGACCTCCGCCGCATCGAGATCTTCACTGCTGCCGCGAGCGCCGGGAGCTTCACCGCGGCAGCTCGCCGGCTGCATCTGTCGCAATCAGCCGTGAGCCAGCAGATCAAGCTATTGGAGGAAGAGATCGGCGAAGCGCTGTTCGTACGCACGCATCATCAGCCGAAGCTGACGCCGCGCGGAGAGCGGCTGTTGCTCACCTCGCAGGAGCTGCTGCAGACGTGGAGCCGCTTCCGCGAGCTCGCGAGCCTCGGAAACGCCGCGGTGAACGGCAACCTCAAGGTCGGGACGAGCGCGGCGGCGACGTCGTTTCTCTGGCTCGCGATCTATCGGGAATTCGGGCTCTCGCATCCCAGCGTCGTGCTCGACGTGCGCACGATGCCTGCGACCGACGCGTCGATCGCTGATTTACGTTCGGGCGAGCTCGATGTCGCGTTCGTACCGCTTCCGCTGAAGCTCACGGGCATCGAGGAGCGCGTATTGGGTGTCCAGCGCGCCGTTCTGTGCGCTTCGCCGCAACATCCGTTGACTCGCAAGCGCGAGGTCACGGCGGCGGACCTCGGCGCACAGCGCTTCGTGCTGTACGAGCCGTCGACGAGCATTCGCTGGCTTGCCAACGTCTATTTCGATCGCGAGCGCCTGGACCCTAAAGTCGGCCTGGAGTCCAACGACACTCATTTGCTGAAGGCTATGGTCGAAGCGGGTTACGGCATCGGCTTTCTACCGGACTGGGGCATTCAGCGCGAGCTCGATGAGCGCCGATTGGTTGCTTTATCGGTATCAGGCGCTCCGCTGCAACAATCCCTCGGGTTGATTTTTCGCCGTGGAAGCGTTTCCCGGGTAGCGCGCGCTTTCATCGACTTCTGCCAGTCGCACACGCATCTGTTGCCGCGGATTGCACAGGCCTAACTATTATAATTAGCGACGCGACAGGGTCTCGAGAGTGGGGAAAGGCGGGCGACCGAAGCTCGAGCTCCAGTAATCCGCGATGCCCGCCTCCAACCCAAGTCGTGGTCGGAAGCCCAACTCCTCGCGCGCGCGGCGGATCGAGAGCTTGCCGATCCTTTAATTGGGTAGATCCCGACGTTCGTTGAAGGTCACCTCGACAAGCGTCCCGGTCACGCGCCGCACCACCTCCGCAGCTTCCGCCAGAGCGTGAATCTCGTCGGCGGAGATGTTGAATACGCGCGAGGGTACGTTTACAGCCTCCATCGCCAGCGCGATGGAGTCGCACACATCGTCAATGTGCACATACTGGCGCAGCGACGCGCTCGCCTGCGGGATGCGGCAGGCGCGGCCCTCGGCGGCCGACGCCGGCATCTCGCGAATGAAGAATTCAGTCGTCCGGCCCGGTCCATACACGTGCGTGAAGCGCAGCGCCACCGCATCGAGCCCGTCTTGGCCGGCGAATGCGTGCATCGGCCCCTCGATGGCGAGCTTCGATCTGCCGTAAGCGGAGATGGGCTCGGGATATTCCGTTTCGGCGTGCTCCGATGCATGGTCGCGCTCGGGCCGCGGGACTCGAACCCGTCAGCCATACGGGCTTCGCTCCGAAACGCGGGGCTAAGAGTACGAAATGCGCCCGAATCCGATTATTTGCCACAAGATTTGCCACAATTGCCGAGGCAATATCAACATCGTTAGATTTCATTTATACCGCCCGGCACTCTCTTTGATGCCAAGGGCCGACCCCTGCCGCTTCCCGATTGCCGCGTCGGACCAGGAACGTGAATACGTCGTGCTTGTTGAGCGTCGGATGACACGCGACGGGCGAGAGCCTACAACGAAGCTCTGTCTAGACAGAGGCGATGATGGAACGGATCGGTATTTGTGATGCGCGGGCAAGGCTCTCGGAGCTCATCGAGCGCGTTGAGTCCGGCGAAGAAGTGGTGCTGACTCGGCACGGGGAGCCGGTGGCGCGGCTGGTCCCGGAGAAACCGCCGCGAAGGCGGTCGCGCGTCGCCGCTGTGACGCGCATTCGTGCGCTAGCCAGAAAGCTCAATATTCGCGACGTTGCCGTTCGTAAGCTGATCGAAGAAGACCGCCGATAGCGGCGCTCGTCGTCGATGCTTCAATGGTCGTCGCGTGGTTCGTCATCGACAGGCTACGGCGCACACGCGAAAGGTCCTTGCTCGCGCGGGAAGGGAAGCCCTGCATGCCCCGCCGCTTCTGCAAATCGAGCCCGCCAGCGCGTTGGTGCAACTTGCACATCGTCGCAAGATAACGCGCGCTGCGATCAGCGACATTCTCATCAGGTTCGGAGGCGCTCGATCTCGTGACCGACAAAACGCCGCCGGCTGCCCGAACGATCGCGTCGATGTGTCGGCGCTTCGCGTTGTCCGCCTACGATGCAGCCTATTTCGAGCTTGCGATGCGGCTCGAACTTCCGTTGGCGGCGAAGGACGGTCCACTCGTCGAAGCAGCGCGAAAGGCCGGCATAGCGTTCGCGTGATTCTCCGCCGACGATGACCGCTTCTGGGCGGCGACCCCGATATCGGTTTGACCCGATTCGCCGCACCATGCATCCGAGCTCTTGCGGTCACTCCAATGTCGCGAGCAGCTTGATGAAGTTTCGCTTGGCCTTCCGTGTGATCCTCAGCTCGGCGAGCTCCTGCCTGAACAGTGCATCCTGCTTCTGCGCAGCGCGCAACCCGTGAATCGCCTTCACGATCTCGAACGCCTCGCCGTATTGCGCGCTTCGTGCTCCGCCGGCCACCGCATGCGGCAGCAGCCGTTTGTAGAGCGTGACCGCTTCTTCGGGATGCGTCTTGCCACGCATCGCCGCAACCTTGTCCCACAGGCGCATGTCGACTGGACCGCCGCAGAACGCTGCCCACGCTTTCACCGCCTCCTTCTGACGAAGATGAATGGCGACCAGCGCGCTCCGAATGGGCGGCTGCCAGCTCGGAAGGCGCCTTGCATTCGGAGCTTCCTCCGCCTGAACGAGCTGCGACAGATGCTGCAGCGCCTTCGGGGCCAGTTCGTCAGCGCGCTCGATCCGTTTCGCGACCTTGACGAGCTCGAAGTAGGCGTCGCTGCCCGCTGCTGCACGAACCTTCCCAGGCAAGCGATTCCACCCGATCGGCGTCGCCGCGACGCAGATGCTCGTCGATGCAGAACTTGATCAGGTCGTCGAGACGCTCATTACAGAACGAAGCGATCCCCTTCTCGGCGCAAGCGAGCGCCTCGTCGTGGCGGGCATGTTGCTTGAGGACTTCCGCGAGCTCGAGGAATGCGTGCGGACTCGAGAGATTGCGCGACTTCGCGGCGATCAGTGCGTCCACGTCGCCGGAGGCCTCGGCAAGCTCTTCCATCGCGTGCTCGACGCGAAAGCGGTCGACATCGAAGCGGGTGCGGGATGCCTCAGGACCGATCGCAGGGTACTGCTTCCATCCCGTCTCGACGAGCTCGCGATAACGCCTGAGGCCTGACGGTCCCTGCGCGCGTTCGTAGGCCGGAAGCACACTGTGGAACGTGTCCCAATCACCGGTCGTCTGGAACCGGAACAGCCGCTCGGCCAGCGCCACCGGGTCCGGTTTCAGCGCATTGCAGGCCCGCATATGCACGTCGCGTAACTCCATGATCATCGGCATGACCGAGCCGTTGGAGTCGTCGATGTGGCCGAGCGCGTCTTCGGCCTGCGCGATCGCCTGCTCGATGATCTCGACTAGCTTCGCATCGCCATCGGCGATTCGCTCGTCGAGCATTTGCGCCAGGTCGGCGAGGCGATCGGCGTAACCGCCCGCCTCGCGCCAATCGAGATCGCCGTAGAGGCGCGTTGCCTGGCGTACGACCGACTTGAGCGACGAGGCGCCGGTTCCCGCCTTTGCCTTCACCGAGAACAGGAGCTTGTCGCGAATGCCGCGATCACGATCGGCGGCTTCGATCACCCACTCGCGAAGCGCATCTGCGTCCAGAGTTTGGAGGTACTCGCGAATCTCCTCACCGGGCGTTTTGCGTTTCTTCCGCGGTTTGCCCGATTGCGGCTCGCTTGCCCGGAAGACTTCGCCACCGGCATTTTCGAGCCAGGACAGCGCGACGGCCACCGCGTGCTTGCAGAAGTCTCCGTCGTCGCCGACCGCAATCGCACTCGTATTCCAGCTCTTCCTCAACCCCGACCCGAAGGCATACGCGATATCGTTGCGTACCCTGAACGCTGGCGCGAACCTCCTGATCGTCGGCATCGAGCAGTCCCACTGCGCCACCGTGGAAGTACGCCTCTCCGCGCGCAAACGTCCGCGCGTCCGCCAATTCGCGGACCGTGCGAAGGGTGAGAACCTCGGTGAGACTTGGCGACATGCAGGGCCGATGTTCGGACACAAGGGTGATCGTTGACGATCGAATCGACGCCCTATCGCAAGTTTTCTTCGGTGTACAACGTCAGCTCGAGCAGGCGCTCGAGAAGCTGATCCTGCGCAATGCCGACGAAGTTCTTGAGCACGAGCTCCTTCGCAAACAGCCGGCAGACGTAGCGCAGCTTCAGCATCTTGTTGCGCGCCGCGTAGACAAAATCGCGGTGGCCGTTGTTGATCACCACGAGATTGCGCTCGGCATCGAAGCGCGAGCGCCACAGCTCGCCGGCAGCTTTGTGGTACGTGTAGCCGGGAAGACCCTGGTAGGTCGACTCGCCGCTGCCCGTCTTGCCGACGAGCGACGCGCTCACCGTGATTTGCGCTTCGGCCCTGCACGCGACATCACCCTGCGTGACAACCACTTCGACGCGTGTGAGCCCCGGCTCGTTGCCCGCGTGGAAGCTGGCGATCTCGCCGTCGAGCGGCTCGAGCGTTCCTTCGCCGTCGAACACTTTCCACGCGAACGTCAGATTTTCGTCGACTGATCGGCGTGCACGGTCGCGTGCGACGGCGCGCAGTGCGCGCGTTCCACCGACTTCCACGATGCTCGACGTCGGCGAGATCACGACCGAGAAGAGCGGCCCCGCGTAATCGAAGAATTGCCGCTGAGGTCCCGACTCTTCCGCGTGCTGCGGCGTTTCCATCGAGATCGCCTGTTCTTCCGGCTGCGCCGCCGCTTCGCCAGGCGCCGCTTCTGTCGTCGTCCTCGGCCGGCGCTTGCCTTCGCCTCGATGCAGATCAAACCAGTCGTACTCCTCGGCGGGCAGGGCGAGCAGCGCTTCCTTGAGCGCGCCCTGCACCGAGCGCAATACGTCGCGGCTCGCACGCTCCTCTTCGGCGCGCTGCTGGTCCTCGATGATCTTCGAAAGCCGCGCCTCGAGCGGCGCGAGCTCGTCGGCCAGACGCGCAAGTGCCGAGTCGTGAATGACGCCGAGTCGTGTTCCGGGCGTCAGATTGAGAAAGGGAGCGTCGACGATCCCCTGCACGTACCCGCTCGTCCACGGCATGCGCGCGAACGCTTCGAGCTCGGCGACGTTCTCGAGTACGCGCGTACCGGATCGATAGAGCGACACCGCGTTCGCCGGCGAATGCGCATGCAGGTAGAGCTCCGCGTAGACCTCGCTTTGCGCCGGCAACGTGTCTCCCAGCTCGTGCAACAGCCGTCCCTCGAACTGGCGCGGCTCGACCTTGAACTCCGCCCGCGCAGTGCGATCGACGACGCGGATCGAAACCCCCGAGTGACGGATGCGGTCGCGAAGCTCCGAGGCGAGATACCACTGGATCTTCTCGCCGCTGAAGTTCTTGATGCCCGGCAGAATGCCGCGGATCAGCACTTCGGTTCCCGACTCGGGGAAGAGCGCGGGCCGTTGAGTGATCCGGTAACTCGGGTCGCCCTTGCGCAGATGCATCTGCCACGCGCGACCGCCGGCGCCGGCCGATGTCAGCAGCAGCTCTTCGCCCAGCGTCCAGAAGCTCAGCAAGCCGATGCCGAACTCGCCTTGCAATCCGCGTGTGCCTTGCGTCTTCAGGCGTCGCTTGATCGAGTCGCAGACGTGGGTGGCCACGTAGTGAAAATCGGGCTCGCCGTCGGCGTTCCTGCGCACGCCCTCGCCGTCGTCCTTCACCCGCAGGTAATGCTGGCCCTTCTCCTTGCCCCGCGTGATGACTATTGTTTTTGCACCCGCGTCGATGCTGTTCTCGACCAGCTCCGCCACCGCCTTCAGCGGATTGCTCTGCGACAACGCGATGATGGTGATCGCGTTCCAGTGATCGCCGATGCGCAAGTTACCGCGCGATGGCGTTGGGGCGGTCTTTTTGATGCGAGAGGACATGCGGTGCAAACGGTGAGCCTGGCGCTCATAGCCCGGCAACCTCTCCGCCTAGACGGGTTGCGACGCCGGCACCGTTCGTTCGTTCAGTGTGTCGAGATAGCGACTGTAGACGAATATTCGGTTGCGGCGTCGACCTGTTGCCTCCCGAACGATCGCCAGTTCCCGCAAGTTGTCGAGTGCCGCCGTTACCGTGGGAACAGTAAGCCCGGTCCCACGCGCGAGTGAAGCGATCGAGCCGAGTGGACGACGTTGGAGCTCATGGTGTACGCGTAATGCTGAACCGGCGCCACGACCGATCCCTCGAATTCGATGCCCGTCCTCCTGAAAGGTGGCGACGAGCTTGCCTGCCGTAGCGACAGCGGTTGCGGCAGTTTCGCGAACGGCGCGAGCGAAGAACGCCAGCCAGCGCTCCCAATCACCCTCCTTGCGAACGACGTTCAGAAGATCGTAGTACTCGTCGCGGTGCTGTCGCAGGTAGAGGCTCAGATAGAGCAACGGCTCTTGCAACAAACCTGCTACGCACAATAACAACGTAATCAAGAGCCTTCCGACGCGGCCATTGCCGTCGAGAAAAGGATGAATCGTCTCGAATTGGACATGAACCAGTGCGGCTTTCGTGAAAGGCGGCGTCCGAACGGGCTCGTTATGAATGAACCGCTCAAGGTGCGCCATGCAATCGGGCACATCCTGCGGCGGCGGCGGAACAAACGTCGCATTACCCGGGCGCGTACCTCCGACCCAATTCTGGGACGTGCGAAATTCGCCTGGCTGCTTGTCAGCTCCGCGGCCTCGACCCAGCAAGATGGTGTGAATTTCCCTGATCAGCCGATTTGAAATCGGAAAGCCTTCGCGTACGCGCTTCAGGCCATGCTCCAAGGCTGCGACGTAATTCGATACCTCAATCACATCGTCCATCGGAACACCCGGCGTTTCATCGAGCTCAAAAAGCAAGAGGTCTGATAGCGTGGATTGCGTACCCTCGATTTGCGAGGAGAGCACGGCTTCTTGTCGAACGTAGGTGTACAAGAACAGATGGGTGTCGGGAAGCAACGTCGAGACGCTGTCCAGCCGCCCAATCGCGACCAGGGCCAGGTCGATCGCCTCTTGGAGTTCCCCTTCCGCAACAAGGGCGGGGTTGGGCGGAAGCTGCGCGGGAACGAATGCTTGCGCGATTTCGCCGCCCGCACTGGAGATAGTCCGGACTTGCCCGGTCCTGCCCCGTACCATGGTCACCCCGGCAATTCACCAACCTTTATTAGGCCGGCTCGTTATTAAAGAAACGTTATATTAGCTTTAATAGCCGGATGCTGTCGACCAGTGGCCACGGCGCCGGTGAAGCGGGCCGGCGGCGGAGCCGCCGCGCATCGCCAGCACTCTATGGCGCGGACGGCGCTTCCAAACTAGAACACGAGATCGAGGGGCCGGTTAAGTTGTAGTCTCGTTCGCCGTCGCTGGTACGGTCAACCGCGCGCAAACTGTGCTGCTGTCCGCCGCCGTGCGCGCTCACGCCTCGAGCTTTCACTCGTCTCGAATCCGCACGGGATCGCGCTCGACAATCCACAGCCGGTGCTCAGTGGGTTCCTTGGCTAACAGCTCAAGTCCTCCGCGTAACACGGCGAGAAGGGCTTCGATGTTCTGAGCGTGCGGCCGCAGTACCCATACGCCCGCGTGACCGGACGGCGGATACACGCGAATGTCAGCGAAGTCGAGATCGAGCGTAATGAGCAGGCGGGATTCAGTGCGACAGGCGTCGAGAAGCTGCGCGTCCGCAGCACCCTCGAGATGCTGGTCAACGGCAGACTGGACGTCATGACCGGCGGCACGTAGCAGCGCCGCAGCGTCACGTGGGATGTTCTCGTCCCAGTTTGATGCGGACGGCCATCTGCCGCGCTATGAAGGGACCGGTACCACGCGCTCGCGGGCGAGATCGGCGGCGTACGCGATGGCGGCGGCGATATGCTCGGGCTTCAGGGTCGGGTACTGCTCGAGAATGCGGTCCGGCGTTTCGCCGGCCGCCAGATTATCAAGTACGACGGACACGGGAATGCGCGTTCCGCGCAAGCATACCGCCCCGTGCATGACATCGGGGCTTGCTGAGATGTGCGGTCTCCAGTCCATAGCCGCTCCGTTAACGGTACAAGCCAACATAGCACCGGGTCTTGCCGCTGAAGGCGGGGAGCATGCTCGACCGCTGTAGTGCGACAACCTCGCTCGTTGGCGTGTGAGCGACTGGCGGTGAGCGATCGGGAGCTTCGAGAGGCACCGCAGCGCGGCGACCACATCGCGTGCCGCGCCCCAAACGAACTTCAATAGCCGGTTCGCCTCACACCGCGACCTCCCGCTGGCCCTGCCACGCGTCGAACTCCGCCGGCAGCAGCTGCAGGATCGCCGCGCCCGACATGCCGTAGATGTCGTAGGTGAGATCGAGCTGCTGCATCACCCGCACGAAGCGCCGAACGGTCCCGGGCAGGTTTCCTCGCTGCGCACCGCGCTTCGGTAATCCGCGCGAGCGATCGAGATAGAGCGCGTTGAGCGCTTCGATGACGCCGCGGCTCGCAAGCAAGTCCTGGCGGCTGGTGATGTCCTGGTAGATCCCGCTTTCGACGTGAAGCGGACCGGACAGCACCAGGATCGCATAGCCGCGATGGCGGCGGTACACGGCGAACGAACCGTATACCAAATGCCGGTACCGATACATGAAGGCAAAGTCGGGAATGTGGCGGTAGTCCCGGCCGGGCTTGCGCGTCCCGTCGGCTTGCCGCGGACATACCTGATCGAAATAGCTGAGCGCGAGCCAGGTCCAAAGCCCCGCGTTCTCTTCGACCTCGTCGGGTGGAAGCCCGGCAAGCCGCTCGGCCAGGTGCTGCGCCATTCCCCAGCGGCTGGCAAACGGCTTTGCGTCGACGCGCGCCTCCGCCGAAAGCTCGCTCGTGCACTGCGGATCGTCGAGGAGCTCGCGCGGAGGATCGGCATGCGAGCCACCGCGCAGCGCCTCGAGATACGCGGCGAAGCGCGCGACACCATCGGCGTTCAGTGCGCGTACGAGCGCCTCGCTCACAACCCGCCTCGCTCGATGGCGCGCTCGAATCGGATGCGCATCTCGCGCGAGCGGCAGAACGCGTCGACCGCGCGCTCGATCCATTCGTGCTGCAACGCGCGCGCTCGTTCGTCGCTGCCGTCCGGCGGCTCGGGTACACCCGGCAGGCTGCAGGCGTAGCTCAACCACAGGCCGGGCCAATCGTCGTCGTCGAGCCCGGGATCGGTGCACTCGAGCTCGATGACCGCTTCGTGCAGGATGCGTCGAACGACCTCGGGGTAGACGAGCGCGGCGAAGGAATCGGCCGAGCGCGCGACCTCGCCCAAATCGGCGATCCGCCGGTTGAGCTCGAGTACCGGCCAGTCCGAAAGATCGAGTCTCCAGACGCGATTGCCGAGCTCACGAAACTCGACCGGCAGCAGCGATTGTCGCCGCGCGAGCTCCTCGTCGGGTCTTAGCGGAATGAGCTTGTCGGCCACGCCGAGCAGAAGGCCGAACCGCGCACGCATGTCGACGACTTTGACGCGAAACTTCGGTAGCGGACCGGCCGTGATCTCGACAAGGCGCGTGTCGGTCGGCGCCGTGATCGCCCTCACGGTGCCGAACGCGAAGCGCATGTACGAGGTCGCGTTGTACGCCTCGACGAACACGCTCGACTCATGCGGAAACTCGTAGTCGGCGAGATCGAAATCGGCGTCGAACGCCCAGCCGCCGCCCGCGGCCGGCAGCAGACGCACGGTGACCCGCGAGCGGGCGATTCGCTTTCGGCCGGTGTAGTTCATCCGCCGGATCACGCGGCCGGCTCCTCGTCGAGCAGGATCGCCTTCACGCGGACGTCGCGACGAGGATCGAAGCCCTGCACCGTCACGCGGAACTGCGCATCGTCGATCCTGACCATTAATTCGTTCTCGCGCCGGCGCACGAGCGCCGCACCCTCGAGTGCGAGCGCGATCGGCGCCCGGTCCATATCGAAGTCGAACGGCTGGTAGAGCGTGAACGGATTGCCTCGGCGTACTTCGTACGCGGCGCGCACGGCGAGATAGCGCGGCGGCGCTTCGCCGTTCGCGACGCCGGCGACGCAGAAGCCGCCGTGAAGGCGCTGCAGCTCGAATGCATGCGCGCTGCGTGCGGTCGCGATGCCGCGCGCTTCGCCGCTGCCGTCGAGGCCCGGGCTTTCAGTTCGCGGCTCGCGCCGGCGCACGCTCTCCTCGGTCGGCACGTCGAGCGAAAAGACATGGCGCAACAGCGCGAAGTCGCGGCCCTCCGCGGGCCGAGTGAGAAGCCGGACGATCTCGCGCGGCGCGCCCTTCACATAGCGCAACGTCGACGGCCCGTGACGATAGCGGTCCTTGAACCGCGGCGAGCGCTCCTGCCATTCCGTGTGCGCAGGGTTCTCCGAATCGCCGAGCAGCGCCGAGAGCGCACGATCGCGCACGCAGACGATCGCCCGCACGCCCGCCTGCACGCCGCCGCGAACGCCCGCGATCGTTATGCCTTCGCGGACGAACTGCTCATCGGCCGCCGAGATCGTGTCGTCGCGCTCGAGCCAGACGTCTAACGTCGAGCATGCGGCCTCGCCCGACGCCGGCTTCACCCATACCGGCACCTGGATGGCAATCCGATCGCCGCGGTTGAACGGCTCGCGCAGCGCCGCGAGCGCCTGTTCCGTCCCCGGATCGCCGCTCCAACGCGGCGCTGCCAATTGCGCAGGCTCCGACAGTCGCGTCGGCGCGCTGGGTGCGAGCGCAAGTCCCCAGCGCGCGAGATCGACGAGGCGCGGCAGCGACGACGCCTCGCTGCGGCCGATACGCTCCGCCAAGCGCTCGAACGATTCAGCATCGAGCGTTTCGCACCTGCCGTCGTGCTCGACGTCGATCGCGAGATCGCCGGCGAGGATCGGAACGAAATAGTGGTGCGCAAGCGACGGCAGCAGAGCTTGGGGCGTCAAGTCGCGATCGGGAAAGGGAATGACCACCGACAACCCCGGCTCCGCCACGCGAGCGAGACCGAAGTCGCGTCGAAACGCCCCCAGCAGGTCCGCGTCGTCGACCGGCAGCGCGAAGTCGCCTTCGAATCGACCGAAGTAGCCGTACGGGTAATAGCGCGCGCCGCCGAGCTTGTGGATGCGAAGCACGGCCTGGCCCATCAGCAGCGGCGTCGGATCGTTGGCGCGAACCGTGAGCGCGAAAAAGGCGCTTACGCGCGACGCCGCGGCGAACACCGTCTTGCCGAGGCCCCACCGTCCGAGGTCCGATGCGCCCTTGCGCGAGCGGCCGACGTTGCGCCAGAAGTAGTAGAAGTCGTTGCGCGCGGAAAGCGCCGCGAGCTCGTCGTCCTCGCTCTGGCGCGGATCGCCTTGCAGCCCGCGCGTGCCGAAGTCCTCGACCACGACGAATTCGAGCGGCGCATCGGTGGCAAGCATCTGGCCGGTACCGTTTCGGCCGGCGGCGACGTGCGGCATCAATCCGTCGAGGTAACGTTCGCGCCGCGCACCGCCGAGCGCGGCCGACGCGCCGGAGAATGCGATGCGAACGCGCGCCGGCGTCCCGGATCTGCGTGCGTCGAGCGAGTTCTGGATCGCCTCGCGCACCAGCGCGTCGGCGAGACTGCCGAGCGCTTCGGTCGAGAAGAACTCGCCTTCGATCGGATCGACGTTCATCTCACCCGGATGCATTCGGCGAAATCGCCATGCAGGGAGCGCGCCGCTCGTCGATTGCGGGGACATTAGGACCTGAGGAACAGGATACGGTGGCGGGAGCGGGTGGAGCGATTACGGTGGGCAGCCAACGATTGATTCTGCCGCAACGGCGCCGATCCGGCCAGACGAGCGAATTACTAGGAGCCCGATGACTGTCATCGGCGTCGAGCCTGCGCAGAATCCGACCATGTGCCGTATGGCATAATATGCCAATATCGGTCGACTCTTCGAAGGACTGCCATGCCAACGCGCAACGTTGTTCTCACGGACCATCAGGCGAAGCTGGTCGAACGCCTGGTTGCTTCCGGCCGCTACCAGAACGTCAGCGAGGTCCTGCGCGAAGGACTTCGCCTTGTCGAAAGCCGCGAGGCCGAGGAGAAGGTCCGCCTCCAGGCGTTGCGCGATGCAGCGCGCGTCGGGATCGACGATCTCGAGGCGGGACGCTTCCGCACGTTTCAATCGCCTGCCGCACTGAATCGCCATCTCGCCTCGATAGCCAACAGAGCGATCGCCGGCAAGAAATCAGGACAGTGACCGCGGGCAGACGCCACTGGCCTGTTCGCCTGGCGGCGGCCGCGGAGGACGATTTCAACCAGATTCTTCGCTGGACAGCGGAGCACTTTGGCGGCCAACAAGCTCGCGTCTACGCCGTCACATTGTCCGCGGCACTGCAGGAGCTCGGTGCCGGGCCAGGAGTCGTTGGTGTACGCGCCCGCAGCGATATCGCCAAGGGACTATGCACCTTGCACGTCGCTCGCCACGGACGCAAAGGACGCCATTTCGTGATGTTCCGGATCGGACGCGATCAGCGAGGCGAAACGATCGACGTCCTGCGGATACTGCATGACGCCATGGACCTGCCGCGACACGTACCGCCGATAGAGGAGTCGAACTGAGGAGATTCTTGGCCGTGCAGCTCCTGTAGATCTTCGGTCATCAGGCCTGCGCAAAGCGAGCGGCAATGCGCGATTTGAGGTTTGCCACGACTCCCGCCCCGACCCGACTTCGCCTCCTTTCTTCGAAGTCTTGATGCTGTCGTCGATCGTGACGGTCGACTACTCCGAGCTGTTTCTTCGCGAACGCATGTCTCCTCCCTGGATTGACGTATGTCATTCACAGCATTAAACTGACATACATGGAAAAGATGCAGGTTTATCTGCCGAAGGAAGAGCTCGACGCGCTGCGCAAAGCGGCCGCCCGTTCCGGCCGCAGTGTCGCCGACCTCGTTCGGGAGGCGATCCGGAAGGTCGTATTGAAGACCCCGGCCGCCGGCCCGGTCGCAATATGGGACGGCGAGCCGCGGCGGCCCTCGATCGAACATGACACCGTTCACGACGAACCCTGATGCGGCACGGCGAAGCCGCGTTCGTCGACAGCGGAACGTGGATTGCCCTTGCTCTTTCGCGTGATCCGCTTCACGCGCAGGCCCGGGAACAGTGGGACGTCTTGCAGCGAGCGGGCGCCAAACTTCACACGTCTATCCCGGTCGTAATCGAGACGTTCACTTTTCTCGATCGCAACGCCAACCGCGATGTGGCGCTGGCGTGGAAAGAGTCGATCCATAAGCCCCGAACGGTGAAGATCCTTCCCTGCGAGCTGCGCGATCTCGAAGTTTCTTGGGAATATTTCCGGCGCCACGATCTCCACAGGCTCTCGGCCGTCGATGCAACGAGCTTTGCGATCATGAAACGATCGCGCATTCGCGTCGCCTTCGCCTTCGATCACCACTTTTCGATGGCCGGATTCAGGCTGGTTGCGTGAAGACGCCACGGGGGATCCAGTTGGCGCGACTGGCCCCCCGCGAAACCGCGGCGTAAGCGATCGCGCTCCGCCGCTGTGACGCGTATTCGCGCACTCGCCACGAAGCTCGATATTCGCGGCGTCGACGTTCGCACGCTGATCGAAGAAGATCGCCGATTGGCCGGGTTCGACGAGGATGTGACCGGCGCCGTTCCCGACGGCACGAGGGTCGAGGTCGATCCGGCGGCCCGGGCGTTGCGGATTCTCACATCTGCTTGAAGAGGTGCATGTAGCTCCGGCTGACCGGCAGCACTTCCTTCCGGCCCTTGAGATGGATGTTCGCGGTCTCGTTCTCCCCGTGCGTGACATGGCTGATGGAGTGGCGGTTCACCAAGACGGAGCGGTGCACCTGCACGAAATGCGCCGGGTCGAGTTGCGCCATCAGTTCCTTGAGCGGCGTGCGAATGAGCGCCTCGCCTTGCCTGTCGCCGTCCCCGCGCCAGGCGACCATCGTGTACTTGTCCTCGGAGCGCATGAAATCGATGCTCTCGACCGCGATCACGCGCAGCTCGCTTCCGACCGACGCTTGAATCCAGCGTAGCGGCGGGGGGCCGGCGGTCCTTTTCTCGAGGTGCGCCGCGAGCTGCTCGATCAGTGCCTCGGTGTCGGGCAGGGGCGGATCGGCGCGCAGCCGGGCTTGAAGCCGGGCCACCGTGTCCGCGAGGCGCACCACCTCGAGCGGCTTCACCAGATAATCCAGCGCTTCGTGCTGGAAGGCCTCGACCGCGTATTGGTCGTAGGCCGTCACGAAGACGAGGCGCGCGCGGCGTCCGATCTGGCGCGCGGCCTCCACGCCGGAGAGGCCCGGCATGTGCACGTCGAGAAAACAGATGTCGGGCTTGAGGGCCTCGAACTGGTCGACCGCCTCGCGGCCGTTGCGCGCCTCCGCGATCACCTCCAGCTCGGGCCACGCCTCGGCGAGCATGCGCTTGAGCGAGCTGCGGAGCAGCGGCTCGTCGTCGGCGATCAGCGCGGTCGGACGGCGGGCGGTCATGCAGGAAATCGCTGGGCCGGGAAATCCACCTCCGCGCGCACGCCGTGCGGCGAAAGCGTCGCGATATGCACGTGCGCATCGCCGCCGAAGACGAGCTGCAGGCGCTCGCGCAGCGTCGAAAGGCCGGTGCCGAGGCTCTCGCCGGCATGCCGGAGGCCCACGCCCGTGTCGCGCACCTCGGCGTGGCAGCGGCCGTCGCGCACCTCGACGCTCACCTCGATGCGGCCGCCTTCCTCGCTGGGATCGATACCGTGATGCACCGCATTCTCGACCAGCGTGAGGAGCGTCGTGGGCGGACAGCGCAGCTCCAGGACGGCGGCGTCGGCCTGAATGTCGAACTGCAAACGATCGGGCATCCGCATGTGCATCAGCTCCAGGTAGGCGCGCACGAGCTGCAGCTCCTGTCCCAGCGTGGTGGCGGGCTCGTTCAAGCGCGGCACCGCCGCGCGCAAGTAGGCGATGAGGCTATCGAGGACGGTCGAGGCCTGGGGCGAACCGGCCACCACCAGTTCGCGCACGTTCGCGAGCGTGTTGAACAGGAAATGCGGCTCCACCTGCGCCTGCAGCAGGCGCAGCCGCGCGTCGAGGGCTTTGCGCGCCAGCTCGCTGCGCTCGAGATTGAAGGCGAGCGCCTGGCTGCGGGCGGCGAATTCGCGCTGGCGGAAGAGCGCCGCCACCGCGACCCACGGCCCCACGAGCAGGCCGCCCATGGTCATCAACATGAAGCCGCTCAGCCGGGCTTGGCTTTTCCAGAAGGGCGGCATGTCCGCCGTCGTGGTCGCAAGGTAGATCGCGAGCACGGCCCATGGGACCACGAACGCAACCGCCAGCACCTGCAGCGCCCATCGTGCGATCCATCCGGGCAGCCGTGGGGGCCACTGCTCGAAGAGGCCGAAAGCGAGCAGGGCGGCGAGACCGACGGCCATCGCGCGGGCGACGATCACCCAGGCCCGCGTCGTAAAGGCGAGGCTGATCAGCAGGCCGACGAGGCCCGCCACGACCAATACGAGGAGCACGCGGCGCCAGCCGAACATGAGGGCGAGGCCGCGCGCTCTTGGATAGGGGAGAGCTGCCTCCATGCCCGCGATCGTAGCGGCTTCCTCGCGGCAATTCTGCGGGGATCGGAGGAGCGACGGCCCGGGGCGGTTGGGCTGCGGTGGCGGGCGACGGGCTGCGCCGGCGGGGTGCAGCCCGTCCGCGGGAACTGCGGCTGGGCCCTCGGAACCAGTCACGCGTCGGAATCGGTTGGTTTGTCCCGCGGCTGTGAGCTACCTTCACAGCTGGTGCGACCAGGGGGACCAGATGAAGCATTGGGTGTTTGTGGTCGTGGCCTGCGGCCTTTTCATGGCGCAGCCCGTCTGGGCGGCGGAGGGCGCCGGCCAGCTCGTCAGCGTTCAATGGCTCGAGAAGAACCTGGAGCGCGACGAGGTGCTCGTGATCGATACTTCGCCCTCGAAGCTGCATGCGGCCGGGCACATTCCGGGCGCGGTGAACGTCGACGTGTTCACCTTCGGCGGTAGAAACCTTTCCACCGCGGAGATGGAACAGCTCATTCAGTCCTGGGGCGTGAGCATCGGGAAGAAGATCGTCCTCTACGATCAGGGCGCCACCTACTTCGCCACGAGCCTCTTCTTCGATCTCTACTACCACGGATTTCCGGCCGAGGATCTCGCCGTTCTCGACGGCGGGCTCGCCAAGTGGAAGGCGGCGGGCGGCGCGGTCACCAAAGACTCGACCCCGGCCCCGAAGCCCGGAACGTTCCGCGCGAAGATCAGGGAGGACGTGCGCGTCCGGCTGCCGGAGTTCCTCGTCGCTTCCGGCGATCCCGCGAACCACGCGCTCGTCGAAGCGCTGGAACCGGCCCAGCACTTCGGCGGCGCGAGGTACTTCGACAAGGCGGGCCACATTCCCAATGCCATCCTCGCGCCCGTCGCGGACTTCTACAACGCGGACAAGACCTTCAAGTCCCCCGAGGAAATCCGCCGGATGCTGGCCTACCTGGGCATCAGGCCCGAGCAGCAGCTCCACACGCACTGCGGCGGCGGCATTGCCGCGAGTGTGCCGTTCTTCGCGGCGAAGTTCATGCTGGGCTATCCCAAGGTGAAGCTCTACAAGGAGTCGCAGCTCGAGTGGCTGCGCGACGACCGCGGGTTGCCCTTCTGGACTTACGACGCGCCCAACCAGGCGCGCGAAAAGAACTGGTTGAACGGATGGGGCAACGCGATGTTGCGCAGCTTCGGCGTATCGAAGCTCAGCGTCGTGGACGTGCGTCCGGCGGAATCCTTCGAGCAAGCTCATGTGCCGTTCGCCATCAACGTGCCGGCGGATGTTTTCAGGCGCCATCTCGCGACGCCCGAGAAGCTCGCCGAAGCGCTGGGGAGCGCCGGTGTCGATATCTCTCACGAGGCGGTGATCGTTTCGGGAGGAGGATTGAATCCCGATTCGGCCCTGGCCTTCCTCCTGCTGGAAAAGCTCGGGCAGAAAAGAGTCTCCGTCTTCACGGAATCCATGGACGATTGGGGATTCGCCGGCTTCCCACTCGAAAAGGCGACCGACACGCCGGATCCCAAGAAGCCGCCGCGGGCCATGTTCATCCGTCCCACGGCATACCCCGTCAACGTTCGCCCGGGAATCGTGATGGGCGATCCGAACGGCACGCAGGGGATGTATCCGAAGATCTACATTGCTTCGGGCAAATCGCTTCCCGCCAAGGTGCCCGACGGGAACGTCATTCACGTGCCCTACACCGACCTTCTGAATGCGAACGGAACGCCCAAGGCCGCGATGGAGATCTGGAACATCCTCGTGAAGGCTGGACTCCCGCGCTATGCGGAGGTCATCAGTTTTTCCGAGGATCCGGGCGAGGCCGCCGCCAACTACTTCATCCTGAAGCTGATGGGTTATCCGGACGTCAAGGTGCTGGTGATGTAACGCCCTCGCTCCCCTCGGGGAGCGCCGAGGTGCTTGCTGGAATGTACAAAACGGCATACCATCGATTCGATGGAAACCGTTTCCGCAACCCACCTCAAGCAGCGCCTCGGCGAGCTCCTGGACAGGGCTTCCCTCAAGAAGGTCGCGATCGAGCGGCATGGGCGCGTGGTCGCATACCTGGTGCCCGCGGCGGCCGCGCAGGCCAAACGAGATCGCTCCAGCGTTCGCAGCGCTCGCCGGGGACTGTCGCGCAGGCAGGAGGAGCGGTTGCTGGACCTCTTCACGAGCGGCGACCTGCGTCCGTCCCGATGGCGGCGGGCAGGCGATCCGGAAACGATGGCCGGTTTTGCGGCGCTGCGGGCGAGCGCGGGCGCGGCGGAGCGTGCGCGCCTCTTCGCGCTTGCGGAGCAGCTTCACCCGGGCATGGCCACCGTCCAGGGATTCGGGCAATGGCTTTCACGGTCAGGCGTCGAGCCCGGCCGCTTGCTCTCCCTGCTGAAGGCGCGGACGGAGGAGAAGTCGCTGCGAGGCCGATGAAAGCGCCCGCGCTGCATTCCGATCCCCGGTATCTCGAGGCTTTCGGCAAGCTCATGAAGAAGATCGAGCGGGCGTTGCCGTCGCGCGGAAAGCCGGTGCGGGTGTATGTGGCCGGCGGTGCGGCCCTCCATCTCTATACCGGGGCACGCTACTCGAGGGATATCGACGCCCGCATCGATCTTCCGAGGCTTGCGCTTCCCGCGGACATGAAGGTCGCCTACGAAGGTCCGGACGGCCTGCCGCAGCTGCTCTACTACGACATGCAGTACAACGAGTCCTCGGCCTTGCTCCACGAGGACGCTCACAAGGATTCCGTGCCGATCGAGGTTCCGGGCGTGAACCCGAAGCGGCTGGATGTGCGGCTCTTTTCGCCTGTCGACCTCGCGGTCTCCAAGCTCTCGCGCTTCGAGGCGCACGATCAGGAAGACATCCTCGCGTTGGCGAAGGCGGGATTGATCGACGCCGATTCGTTGCAACAGCGAGCCTTGGAGGCCCTCCCCGGATATGTCGGCCACGTGGAGCGGCTGAGGAATTCTCTCGGGATCGCCTGCCGAAAGATCAAGGTGCTCCAGCGGTAAAGGACGAGTGTCGGCCGACCCGGCGGCGCGTGTCTCTCGGATGCGGTGGTGGTCGTCGCGGCCAGCGCGAACGCGGTGACCGCGGCGCGTAGCGGTGAGTTGCAAGGCGGCGCTCAACTGGATGAGCCGCCTCAAGGGCGACAAACCCCTGCGAGCCGTGTAGTGATGCGAAGCGCCTAGAGAGCCGATGTCCCGCAAGAAGACTCCGTCTACCGACCCGTCGAGCGCGCGCTCGGGCCGGCTGCGCGCGCAGTCCAAGGACGAGTTGGCCGCTCTGCTCGACGAGCTTGCGGCGAAGCACCCGGAAATCGAAGCGCGCCTCGCCCGCCATGCGCTCGCCGGCAATCCGGCAGCGCTCGCCGCTCAGTTCCGCCAGCGCCTGCAGGCGTGGAAAAAGTCCACGCGCTTCCGCCCGCGCAGCGCAGCCGCTGCGTTCGGCCGCGAGCTCGAATCGTGGCTCGACGAGATCGAGCGCGAGCTCCTCCCGCTCGATGCGGTGCGCGCGCATGCGCTGGCCGACGCGTTCGTTCGCGCGGATGCGCGCCTGTTCGAGCAGGCGGACGATTCCGACGGGGCGATCGGCGATGCGGTGCGCGCAGGCTGCCGGCTGTGGCTTATCGCAGCAAAAGCGCAGCCGGACCGGCAGCCCGCTCAATGGATCGATCGCATCTACACGCTGGTCAATGCCGACGAATACGGCGCGCGTGAGGCGCTGCTGAGGCACGCGGACACTCCTCTCGCGCCGCCGGACTTGCGCGCACTGGCGGCGCGCTTCGAGGACGATCTCGAGCGAGCGCTCGCCCGGCGCGCCGGCGACCGAGCGGGATACCCAGTGTTCAAGCCGCGGCAGCCGTTGGGCTCGTCGCCGACGCGTTGCGCGATCCGGATCTGTCGACCAAGGCGACGCTGCGCTACAGCCCCGCTCCGAACCCGCTGCAGAACGAGCAGTTCGTCGAGCGCTATCTGCGCTTCGGCCGGCCCCGGGAGGCGTTGGTGTGGCTGGAAGGCGACTGGGGAATGCACGAGGAGCGGCGTGAACGTCTTCTCGCGCAAGCCTACGCGGCATTGAACGACGCGGTGCAGCTTCGCGCGGTGCGCCGGAGGTTATTCGATCGAAACGGGTCGGCGAGCGATTTCGAAGCCTGGCGGGCGAGCCTCGCGCCGGCGGAGCGGAGCGGGGCAGCCGCGGTCGCGCGCGAGCGCGCGCAGAGCGCCGACGATCCGATCACCGGCGCACAGCTACTGCTCGCGCTCGAAGACGATGCGGCCGCCGAGGCACTGCTCGTGGTGCGGCACGCGAGCATGCGCGGCGAGGAGTATTACCGCCTCGTGCCGCTCGCGCAAACGATGGAGAAGAAAGGACGGTTGCTGGGCACGGTGGTCTGCTACCGGGCGCTCCTGACGGCCATCCTCGCGCGGGCGTACGTTCGCGCCTATGGTCATGCGGCCGAGTACCTCGTCGCGCTGCGCCAACTCGACCTCCGAGTGAACAGCTATGGCGCCTTGCCGATGCACGAAACATTCGAGGCCGCGTTGCGCAATATGCACGGGCGGAAAGTCGCGTTCTGGAGCCGCGCGCGCGCCTGAAGCGGCCGTAGGGGGCATACGCCGCGTCGTTCGTGGTTCGGCGAGCTCCTCGGAGTCACCGGATCAGATCTTCTTGTAACCTGCTTCACGCTGGCTCGCAGGGCGAGGACAAACACCGTATCGGCTTCGGGCACGTAGCGGTACAACGCAACGTAGCCGCGCGAAGCTCGCCCAATGATGAGCTCGCGCATGTTTCGTGCAGTCGGCCGTCCGATTCGCGGATTGGTTTCGAGCACCGAGATTGCCTGAACGATTTCGCGGATGCGGGAGGGAGCGCCGTCGGGATCATGCTGGGCGAGGTACTCGAGAATTCGGTCGAGATCGCCCGCTACCTCGGCCGCGCGGATAGTTACCGAGGTCCGGGCAAGGCGTGCGACCCGTAGTCGAGCGCGTCCAAGTGCAAAAGCGGGCACACGCTACTTTCGCCTCAGTCCCTTGATGAGTTGCCAAGAGGTTTGGCCTGGATTGCGACATTCCCAGAACGTCCATCCGTTCGTCGGGTTCTTCGTGATGAAAACCGCGGCTGCGGATGGCGTATCGAAGCGCTTGCCGTTGACCGCCAAGGCGCCCCGCTCAACGCGACCCAACCACGTCTGACCTTTGTAACTTGCGCGAAATTCGGTTCCCGAAGGAAAACGCACGCCCTTTGTTATCCAGTCGTCGCTCCCACTGGCTTGGGTTGGCGCGGCATTCGTCCCATGTTGGGGCGGCAAACCGAGCAACTTGCGCAGCACGTCGTTTTCCGTGACGTCTTCCGTCGGGCGACGCAACGTCAGCGCCTTGAATACATCAAAGTCGACTTCAATCGTCCGCATGATTACGCCCTCCTTCTCGCTAAGAGTACTATAGTTCTCTAGAGGGTGCAAACGGCGCAATCCCGGATCCCACAGAAGCGCCCGCGTCGACTTGGCAAAGGGCGAACGCTGCCGAAAGGTCCGACGCTTGACTCTAATGTTAAGTATGTTTATCATGCGTCGGACGATTACGTTGATGAATTGCCGCAACGCCGTGGCAATTATGTTAAATATATTTAATACTAGAGTGCACCGGGGATGCGGCTTCAAGAGATCGGATACGACATCAGAAGGGCCCGGCTCGCCCGCGGCTTGACGCAGGCGCAACTCGCGTCCGCGGCCGGGATCTCTCGTGTCACGCTGAACC
>Ga0137368_10000245_pt1 | contig 47761 bp, 42 predicted proteins | sample SagtaG_13_FD_104917 | JGI IMG/M metagenome (GOLD analysis project Ga0137368, IMG submission 104917) | Vadose zone soil microbial communities from Sagehorn Ranch, Mendocino, California, USA - Sage1_L_100_16 metaG | ecosystem: Environmental > Terrestrial > Soil > Vadose zone | place: USA...
CAGCACTTCTACCTCTACGTCGTGCTCGACATCTTCAGCCGCTACGTCGTCGGCTGGCTCGTCGCCGGCGCCGAGAACGCGGGGTTGGCCAAGACGCTGATCGAGCAGACCTGCGACAAATATGGCATCGCCCGCGACACGCTCACGCTGCATTGCGATCGCGGCAGTCCCATGCGCGCCAAGACCACCGCCGAGCTGCTGGTCGATCTCGGCGTGGCGGCCTCGTTCTCGCGGCCGCGGGTGTCCAACGACAATCCATTCTCGGAGGCGCAGTTCAAGACGCTCAAGTACCGGCCTGAGTTCCCCGAGCGCTTCGACGGGATCGAACACGCGCGTAGTCATCTGCGTCGCTTCTTCGGTTGGTACAACGACGAGCATCGTCATTCCGGGATCGGCTTCATGACGCCGGCGGCGGTGCACTTCAGCCTAGCCACCGCCATGCAACAACAACGCGCCGCCGTGCTCGCCGCAGCCTATCGTGCGCATCCCGAGCGCTTCAAAGGAAAGCGCCCGACGCCGCCGGCGCTACCCACGATAGTCGGCATCAACTTGCCCCAACCCAAACCTACGGAGCCCATCCATGACCTGACCACGACGCCTGCGTTGCACACTAATTTCTCAACCGAGGTGGTTACGGTAGGAAATGCCCATTACTGAGCACCCCCCGCACAGATCCCGGCGGGCGCGATTCGCGCACCGGGCTCCCACCGTGGGTACCTGACGGCAAAGCGCTGAACGGGCCACGGATGAACGATGCGCGGGAGTGGAAGCCAGTGGTCGGCCAGTCGAAAGATGCGCCCCCACTTGAACGAGTCCTTTTGACTGCGGCGCCGAAGCGAACGCAGCCAACGCACGATCACGTGATAGCGGAACGCTCTCAGGCGCCGGAAGTTCGTGGGTACTGCGTGATATGCGAAGTACCCCGCCACCACGCGGCGCAGCCAAGCCCCTTGCTCCGGAATGGGGTCATGCCGAATGCGACGCAACTCATCCCCAATGCGGCGCAACGCCACTCGCATCCGGTCCCGCCGCGTCGTCCGCTGAAGCATGAACGAACCGCTGCGGCTCCGGCCGCAAATATGCGTGAACCCCAGGAAGTTGAACGTCTCCGGTTTGCCCAGTCCCTGTTTGGCCCGCGATGTCGCAGCAAAGCGGCCAAACTCAATCAGGCGGGTCTTCTGCGGATGCAGCGCCAGCCCGAATTGCTCCATGCGCGCTCGCATCTGCGACAGGAATCGCTCTGCGTCCGACCGGTGTTCGAAGCCGACAACACTGTCGTCGCCGTATCGCACCACGATCATGTGTCCTCGGGCTTGGCGCTGGCGCCATTGCTGCACCCAAAGATCGAAGACGTAGTGCAGATACACGTTCGCCATCAACGGTGATGCGACCGCCCCTTGGGGCGTTCCCGTTGCGGCAGCAGTTACCTCGCCGTCTTCCATGACACCGGCTTTCAGCCACTTGCGAACCAACCGCAAAATGCGAGGATCGCCGATGCGGTGTTCGACAAACCGAACCAGCCATTCGTGGCTGACGCAGTCGAAGAACTGGGACACATCTGCGTCCAGGATAAAGTTCACCCTCGTGTGCGTAATCCCGACCGCTAGCGCATCCAGCGCATCGTGCTGGCTGCGTCCCGGCCGGAACCCATACGAAAACCCGAGAAAGTCCGCCTCGTATACTGCATTGAGCACCTCGACTACTGCGCGCTGAACAATCTTGTCTTCCAGCGCGGCGATCCCCAACGGGCGTTGCGATCCGTCCGGCTTGGCGATGTACTGCCGCCGCGACGGCAACGCCCGGTAGGTACCCCGATGCAAGCGTTCATGCAGATCGGCGAGGCTGACCTCCAGGTTGCGCTCGTAGTCGTCCCACCTCACCCCGTCCACCCCGGGCGCCGCCTTCCGTTGCAGCCAGAAGAACGATTCCCGCAGCAACTCGATGTCGACGTAGTGAAACAGCGCAGTGAACCGTTCCTTCTTCCGTTGCCTTGCTGCTTGCCGTACACGGTCAAGTCGCTGGGACACGGCAGCCCGGCCCTGAGTCCGGTCCGTGCGTAACTTGACCATGTTCCCCACGGCCCCCCGCCTTCGCTCCACCAACTCCGCTCCCGGTCGCCCGGGTTTGTTCATCGGCTTCTTCGCTACATCGCAGGGGTCCGACTTCTGCTGCCCGTGCATCATCGGCTACGGCTCCTCGCCTTCCCGAAGCGATCCTGCGGCACGCTTGCCCACAGGATGGACAGCAGATCTCCCGGTTCCCGCGCAAGGAGCGTCCATACATGCCAGGGTCTTCGACCACGCCGGGTCGACTGGGGCGCTCGCGATAGCGCGCTCCGCCGTGTTGCCTTCCGCCTTGAGAACGGCGTCGGCACCCAGAACTAAATAACTTTCGCGGCTCAATGGCTGGCCTGCACGCTCACCTACCGACGCTTCGCCGACCACCTCGCGGTTGCCTGCGCACGGCTCGGTGCCGATGCGGTTCGCTAAACCTTCATCGCAGTGGACTTGCACCACCTACTCCTTGCCGGTCTCCCGGCGCACTCTCAAAGTCATTGACACATTCCGGTTCAGAGACTATTTCAACGCCGATCGGGTTCATCGCGCACTCGCCGGCTCGACGCCAGCGCAAGGTGCCGGCGTACACTCCCTCGTTCCTGCCGCGCTTGATCACTACGCATGGCGACAGCATTGCCGCGGTCTATTCGAAACCCCAACTGCCGCTTGATTGGGAATTCGCCACCCACAGGCGGCTTAACCCGCAGAGCTACCACCTAAGAATCCCGAAAAACTGTCCGACCGCGTGGGGCCATCTCTTTCTACGAAGGTAGGTGTCTCACGTTACATTGGCACAAACGGAATCCGCCGCGCGCGGCGCGCTACGCCGCTTGCTTGATCAGCGATTCCGCGGGAATACCCAAGCCTCGATGCAGCTTCCAAGCCATGGCCATCGTCAGCGGACGTTTGTGGTTGAGCACTTCGTACACACGATTGGGCCGGCCGATGTACGGTACGAGGTCTTTGACGGTGAGATTTCGCTGCTCCATCACAAGCTTGATCGCCTCGACGGGGTCCGGTAAGTCGAGCGGGAAGTGCTTGGCCTCGTACGCTTCAACCAACGTGACCAAAACATCGAGCTCGTCGCCCTCAGGCGTTCCACGCTTGGCCGTCATCAGGCCTTCAACGGCCCGAAGCGCCGCTTCGTAATCCCGCTTGGTCCTGATCGGCTTGATGTCCATCGCAATGCCCGTTTCAAATCGTCTGTGCGTCGATGCGATCGTACTGTCGATGCGTACCAATGAATCGTATATAGACAACGCGGTACGGATAGTTGATCCACACCACGATCCGATACTTGCTTCCTGCTACATTGAATACGGCTCGACCGTCCTTCAAGATGCTCGCGTTGCCGATATCGCGTTTAACCTCAGCCGGAGTTGCCCAGTCGGCTTTCCTTACTTGCTGATACCAGGCCAACGTCGGCTCGCGAGCGTCAGCGTGTTGCGGATCGCTGTCCAGGAACCTCTTCAAGGCCCGCAGAGCGATGACGCGCATGACTTAATATAGTCCCAGAATGGGACTTAAGCAAGCGCCCGCTGCTGCCCGTGGGAACGCGAACGCGCCGCCTTGCTCTGAATTGCGACCAGGCTAACCGGGATCGCTCGCCGCGACTCGCTGTGGCAACGGGCGAGAGCTGCATGACGAATCGCGGCATCCGGGCCGGCGGCGCTGCGAGCGAAGCGGAGAGCTCTAGCGCCGACGCCGCAGACCACCGAACGGCTACCGGCGGAACACTAAGCGGTCCTTCCATCGAAGGCCGCCTGCAACGCGGCGATGTCGATCTTCACCATCTTCATCATCGCGTCGGACGCCCGCTTGGCCTTGGCTCGGTCCGGGTCGGACATCAGCTTGCCGAGCACCGTCGGCACGATCTGCCACGACAGACCGTAGCGGTCCTTCAACCAACGCACTGCTCGGCCGTGCCGCCGTCGAGAAGCGCGTTCCAGTAGCGGTCGACTTCGGCCTGATCGTCGCAGTTCACGACGAACGACACCGCGTGGTTGAACGGGTCGAGCGGCCCTGCGCTCATGGCGACGAACGGCTGGCCGAAGAGGGCGAATTCGACGATCTTCACGGACCCGGGCGGACCGCTCGGGGATTCGCTCGGCAGCGAAACCACACGCGTGACCCGCGAATCGGGAAAGATCGACGCGTAGAACTTCGCGGCCTCCTCGGCCTCGTTGGAATACCAGAGAAACGGGGTGATCTTCTGCATGAGGTCCTCTCGTGAATGGTGAGCGACAGCGTCAAGCGAGGTCACTTCTCGAACAACACCTCGAAGCCTCCGTAGATAAGCCGTTTGCCATCGAAGGGCATGGGATTCGTGTCCGGCTGGGGTCGCGGGTCGGCCATGACTTTCTTCATGCCCTTGTCTCGCTGCTGACGGGACGGCCAGGCTACCCAGGAGAAGACCACTGTCTCGTCGTCTTCGCACTTGACCGCCATCGGAAACGACGTCAGCTTGCCTTGCGGCACGTCGTCGCCCCAGCACTCGACTACCCGCAGCGCGCCGTGCTCCTTGAACACGACGGCGGCCGCTTCGGCATGCTGTTTATAGCGCTCGCGATTGGCGGTGGGTACGGCGGCAACGAATCCATCGACATACGTCATCAGATACCTCCTCTGCTGTCGGGTGAGATTTCATCAGCGTTCGTGGGGTCATTCGCGGGCTGATAGCACGCTGAAGCACCAGGAAGGCCCAAACTGCACCTGGCGCTCAGGGTTCCAGTCGGCTCGCCAGCGTCCCGCATCTGCAATAGCTAGTCGAACAGGACCGCGCGAAATCGACATCCGGCGCAAGTTGAGCCGCAGCTGCACGAAACATGGGCACCGCGCGTTGTCTGCGCGCGACGCGCATGGAAGCAGTGAACTCGCGACCAATACCAGACGCGGCACACAGGTTGGCGCCTGGACCATTCCGCTTCACGACCAGCGCGCCCAGCGTGGACTATTCGACGCTTTTCGCGAGCCTTGCGGCCAGATCGGCGCGTTGTTCTTCCCCGGCATAGCGGAACAGGACGGCGAGGTTGCCGAGGACGTCGGTGTTCCGCGGATCGGACACCGATGATTGCGCCAGCTCGAAGGCAATTTCGCGTACACGCGATCGATCCAGCCGGACGTCGTTGTAACGGCGCCGTATCGGTTCGTCCGACCGGCGCATCGACGCCTGCACGCTCGTCGCGACGTTGGCAATGGCGCGGATGTTCGCGAACGCGGCGCCACCCGGAGGCGTGGCGGTCGAAGCGGATCCCGAATCGAGCCATCGTGCAATCGGTTCCAGCACGCCGACCGCGAATTGCCCGGGCCGCGTCGTATCGAGCTGCTCCATCGCCGACAGCTGCGCCCGCACCGCCGCCGCGTCCGATGCCAGTGTGGCGGGCACTTCCGGAATGCGGCGCGACTGGATGAACTGCAGCAGATCGGCCGCGAACCGTCCGGCGTCGAGCAACGGTGCGCATCCGCCGACGCAATACCCGGCGCTACGCACCCAACCGGTATGCGTACCCGTCGATATTTCTATCCACTCGCCTTCATCTCGACTTACCCAATACACCGAGCCGACAGGCAATGTGGTCACGGTGGCGGCATCATCGCGAGGCGCGTCGCGTAGCGCATCGAGCGAAGTCGCCATCGTCGAAAGCGATCGGGCGTCCTCCAGCGACATTCGATGCGTCTGAACCAGGATGCGGGCGGGCCGCAGATGCGCTGACAGCTTTTTGCCTCCCATCGCGGCCGGCAACCGAAGCGACCAGCCGAAGCTTTCCTCAACGACACGACGCGGCAATTGCGCGTAGGTGTCGATCGTTATCGCATCGCCGGAGCGTCTCACCATGCCCCACACGGCGAGCGTCACATCCTGCGCGTCGACGAGAAGCTCGACTTTATCGAAATAGCTCAACGGCTGCGCAGGCGATGGAGCCAATGATCCTTCATAGCGCAACACGCCGATGGAATGAACGTTGCTTTTCAGCAGCGTCTCGCGACCCACCAGGCCGGCGAGCGCGTTCCCAAGTCCGGTCTGATCGGGGTCCTCGAACGTGAAGACCGCCACGCGGTATCTAGCGCCAGGGATGTGCAGCGGAGCACGCGTGCCGCGCTCGATGAAGCGCAGATCCTGACTTGGATCCACCTGAATCCGTGTCTTGGATTTCTGCCGGCGCAACTCCTCCTGTTGCCGGAATTGTTCCGCCCGCCGCAGCTCCGAGTCCGCGTCGAGACGCATCTCCGCGCTTGCTACGCGCGCAGCCGTCGCCGATGCGGCGATGAGCAATATTGCCCACATGCGCGCGCTCACGGCGCGCCTCCCGGCAGCAGCCCCCTGTTGGGTACGGCTTGCTCGCACCGGCGTCTCGCCTCGGCAAGCGCCGGGGGCAGCGAGCCCAGGATGCGAGCCGCCGCCACCGTGAATTCGATGCATTCGGCGAACTTGCCCGAGCGTTCGTAGCCGGTCACCAGCGCCGTCAGTATGGCGACGTGCGCCGAGGGATCGAGCCGCGCGACAGCCGGGTCGCCGAGGTTCACGTCCTTGCTTGCCGCTTGCAACGGCGGCACCAGCCGTTCGAAGCGGTCGGCGACCGACATCTGGACTTTCACGCGCCGTGGCCCCGACTCGTCGACATATCCTCCGAGAAACGCGTCGGCGTTCAGCACCTTGGCAAAGTTCGTGTAGTCGCCGATCGATTGCGGCCGCGCCCTGCCGCACGCAACGATGATCGGCAGCGCGTCGCGGCCGAGCCGACCCTGTTGCATGCGAACGAGCAGGTCGTAGTTCAGCGCATCGGCAACGCGCGCGGCGAGATCCGCGTCGCCTGCACTCGACGTCGAAGGGCGGAAGTAGCCCACGACCACGGTGTGTTCGCGCGTCCGGATGCAATCCGCCACCGAACGCGGCACCAGATTGAACCGGTACGACGCGGCATTGGCGCGCCCCGACGTAACCGTGACGTCTTGCGAGCTCTCGACGTATTCCTCGAGCGTTACGAAGAGTTGCAGATTCTGCGCGTCAGGGCGCACGGCGATCTCGAAGGGCAATTGAAAAATGCCCCCTGAAGCCGTGACCGCAGAGCCGAGGAGCTCGTTGCCACGCCGGATCGTCACGCGCGCGCCGGTGACCGGCGCGTCGGTCGTCGCATCCCGTACCGTTCCGGCGACGATTGTCGTCGCGAAGGCCGACTGACCCATGAGCGCCGCGAGCGACACGACGCAGGCAAGACCACCGATCAGCCTAACGAGGCGCGAACGTGACATTGAGCCCGTTATCCAACGCGTACGTCCTGGCAGTCGTCGGACAACCTTCCACCGCAATTTGCGAAGCCGACGCTCCGATCGCCGATCTTACCGCGAATGTCCACCGATCGCCGTCAGCGGCAAGCGGTCCCACATCGATCGTTGCAACGCCGTCCATTGACACCGGGAACGAGCCGGGCGCGTCGCGGTACGTGACGTCCACGATCAACTCGTTCTGCGAAATGCTGTTGCCGGAAGGCTTGGTGATCCGCGCCGTCAGATGGCACGATAGTGCATCCGCCGGTTGAAACAACGACCACAGCCAAGCCGCAGCGATCAAGCCGATTGCCACGATCGCGGCGCCACCGCCAATCCGAGCAGCCATGCTCCGGCGGCGATCGCGCGCAATCTGCGCCACGTTCGCCAGCGTCTCGGCAATAAGGTTGCCGGCGCTCTGCACATAAGTCACCGCGGTCAGATACGGTGGAATGTCGGCTTGCGGCGTGCTTCGCGCAAGCACAGGAAGTACGTGGCGAGAGGGGTCGGGCCAACGCTGCCGGGCAATCGACAGCTCCGTCAACGCATACGAATCGGGTCGTACCGAGCTCGGCGAAATCAGGAAGATGAACAGATCGCAGCCACGGACATCATCGCGAATGCGAGCGTGGTATTCGTCGCCCGCACGCAGATTGTCCCGATCGAAGAAGACTTCGTGGCCGTCCTGTCGCAGGCCAACCGCCAGCGCGTCCGCGATCGGGCGGTCCTCGCCGGAATAGGACACGAAGATGTTCACAATCGATTCTTTGGGTGTCTCTGACGAGCGGCGCGCGGCGGGTAACGCGTATCGCGATTCTACGTGCAACGGCAGTCCGCCTTCACGACACCGATCTCGGTGCGTGTCAGCAGCGCGAGCGCCGCATCGCCGGCGCCTGGAGCGTGGCATTACTGACCCGCGTCGTGCGCTCGATCGCGCCGACCGGCGTCGAGCAGCATCGCGTTCACGCGCTTGACGAAGCCCGCCGGATCCTCGAGCGCGCCGCCTTCGGCGAGCTGTGCCTGATCGAGCAGCAGCTGCGCCCAGTCCGCGAGCTTCGCGTCCTCTTCCTTCAGCCGCTGCACCAGCGGGTGAGCAGGATTGAGCTCGAGAATCGGCTTGGCTTCCGGAACCTTCTGGCCCGCCGCCTTCATCAGCCGCTGCAGGTGCTGGCTCATCGCGTCGCGGTCGACGACGATGCACGCCGGTGAATCGGTGAGGCGAAGCGTCATGCGGACGTCCTTCACCTTGTCGCCGAGCGCATGCTTGACGTTTTCGACGAGCGTCTTGCAGTCGTCGGCCACCTTCTGCTGCGCTTCCTTGTCCTGCGCGTCGGCGAGCGCGCCGAGGTCGAGGTCGCCCTTCGCGACCGACACGAGCTCCTTGCCAGCGAAGTCGTGCAGGAACGACAGCATCCACTCGTCGATGCGGTCGGTGAGCAGCAGCACTTCGACGTCCTTCTTGCGGAAGATCTCGAGGTGCGGGCTCGCGAGCGCCGCCTGCGGCGTGTCGGCGGTCACGTAGTAGATCGCGTTCTGCTTGTCGCCGTGCTTGTCCTTCGCACGCGCGAGATACTCGGCGAGCCCTACGCTCTGCGCGCCGCCGCTCGATGTCGACGCGAAGCGCAGCAGCTTCGCGATCCGTTCGCTGTTCGCCGCATCTTCACCGATGCCTTCCTTCAGCACCTGGCCGAACTGCGTCCAGAGCGTCGCGTAGTCGTCCTTGCGGTTCTCGGCGAGGTCCTCGAGCAGGCCGAGCACGCGCCTGGTCGAGCCCTCGCGGATCGCCTTCACGTCGCGCGATTCCTGCAGGATCTCGCGGCTCACGTTGAGCGGCAGGTCGGACGAATCGATCACGCCGCGCACGAAGCGCAGGTATGCGGGCAGCAGCTGCTCGGCGTCGTCCATGATGAACACGCGCTTCACGTAGAGCCTCACGCCGTGGCGGTGCTCGCGGTCCCACAAGTCGAACGGCGCCTTCGAGGGCACGTACAGCAGCTGGATGTACTCGGTCTTGCCCTCGACGCGGTTGTGCGTCCACGCAAGCGGATCGGCGAAGTCGTGGCCGACGTGCTTGTAGAACTCCTTGTACTGCTCTTCGGTGATGTCCGATTTCGACCGCGCCCACAGCGCGCTCGCCTGATTGACGGTCTCCGACTCGTCCTTCGCGACCGACTCGCCCTTGTCCTTGTCCCACTCCTCCTTGCGCATCCGTATCGGCGTCGAGATGTGATCGGAATACTGCTTCAGGATCGCGCGCAGCTTCCACGACGACAGCAGCTCGTCCTCGCCCTCCTTGAGGTGCAGCGTCACGTCGGTGCCGCGGCGCGTGCGCGTCGCCGGCTCGATCGTGAATTCGCCCGCCCCGTCGCTCTCCCACTTGATGGCCTCGTTTGCGCCCGCGCGCCGCGAGACGACCGACACGCGGTCGGCAACGATGAAGCTCGAATAGAAGCCGACGCCGAACTGGCCGATGAGCTGCGCATCCTTCTGCTGGTCGCCGGTGAGGCTCGCGAAGAATTCGCGCGTGCCGCTCTTCGCGATCGTGCCGAGCTGGGCGATCGCCTCGTCGCGGCTCATGCCGATGCCGTTGTCCGACACGGTGACCGTACGCGCGGCCTTGTCGTAGGCGACGTCGATCGCGAGCTCGGAATCGCCGTCGAGAAGCTCGGGTTTCGCGAGCGACTCGAAGCGCAGCCGGTCGCACGCGTCCGACGCGTTGCTCACGAGCTCGCGCAGGAAGATGTCCTTGTTGGAATACAGCGAGTGCACCATCAGGTGCAGCAGCCGCTTCACTTCGGCCTGGAAGCCCAGCGTCTGCTTTGCGGGCTCGTTGACGGCGGTTTCAGTCATGAATGGCGTCCTCCGGATTCGCGGCGGGCCGCGCGGCCCGGCCGCCCGCTTGTCTCGATGCGCAACGGCGAGGGATCAATGGGGATCGTGGGCCGGGATTTCAAGGCTGCGCGCGCCGGCAGCGGCGGATAAGAAGCGCGGACGCTGCCGGAGCTCAGCGATTCAAAACCCAGTCGCGCTCAAGCCTAGAGGAGTCGTTCGCAGAGCGGCCATTGATTGCAACGATCGGCTTCGCCTACGAGAGCTGAACCTTGTTCGTGGCGTAGACGGCACCCGCAGGATCGGCCAGGACAAGCGTGACGCGGTTCGACGCGGTCGGCACCGCGGCGATCGGCGCGCCGGGCATCGTCTTGCCGTTGGCGACGCTCGTCCACGGCTTCCACCCGCTGCGATTATTGATCGACGTGGTGTAGACGCCGCCGGTAGGATCAGCCACGAACAGCGCGACTCGCTTGCTCGCCGAGAGCACGGCGATGACGAGCGCGCCCGGCGTGCTCTTGCCTTCGGAGACACTCGTCCACGGCCGCCAGCCGTCGGTAGCGTTGCCGGACGTCGTATAGATGCCGCCCGCAGGATCCGCCAGGAAAAGCGCAATTCGGTTCGAAGCGGTGAGCACCGCGGTGACTGGTGCACCGGGCATGGTCCTGCCCTCCGAGACACTGCTCCAGGGCCGCCAGCCATCGTTGGCATTGCCCGACGTCGTGTAGACGCCGCCGGCACGATCGGCCAGGAATAGCGTGACGCGGTTCGGCGCGGTGAGCACGGCGCTGATCCGCGCGCCGGGCGAGGTGCTGCCTTCCGACACACTCGTCCACGGTCGCCAGCCGTCGTTGGCATTGCCCGACGTCGTGTAGACGCCGCCGGCACGATCGGCGAGGAACAGTGCGATTCGGTTCGGCGCCATCAGCACGGCAGTGATGGGCGCGCCGGCCGTCGTGCTGCCCTCCGACACACGGGTCCATGGTCGCCAGCCGTCGCTCGCGTTGCCGCTCGTCGTATAGACACCGCCTGCAGGATCGGCCAGGAACAGCGCGATTCGGTTCGACGCGGTGAGCACCGCGGTGATAGGCGCGCCGGGTGTGCTGCGGCCCTCCGACACACTGGTCCATGGCCGCCAGCCGTCGTCGACATTGCCGGAGGTCGTGAAGATGCCGCCCTGCAGATCGGCCACGAACAGCGCGACTCGATTCGGCGCAGCAAGCACGGCGGTGATCGGCGCGCCGGGCGTGCTCTTGCCTTCCGAGACGCTCGTCCACGCCAGTCCCAGCTTGCTGATGACGTTGAGCGTAATGCGATCCATCGCGTTCAACGTGGTTGCGTCATGGCTAAGGCCCAACGCCCAGTTGATCGTCGCCGCGTTGAAGACGACGCCTGAGTCGCTGCCTGGCTTGAACGCGCCCATCGTTCCGACCTCGAGGTCGGTTGACGTCAGATCGAAAACGCTCGCCAACGTGTAGTTGGGAGGCGATGTCATTCCGTTCGGGCCACCCTTCTGCACGCGGTCGGTCTCGCTGCCCGCAACGGAGCTGTCCTCCTCGCCGTTGGGCGTGCTGCTGTAGCCGCCGAATGTCGCGTCCTTGGCGAGTCCCGTGCCTGCAAACACCCAGTGGTCGGGTTTTGTAACCTTGAATCGATGTTTCTGATCGTAGAAGAGGGCTCCATCGCCCAACCAGCTCACGCCAGTCAATGTCGTTTCGGGTCGCTTGACGAGATCGTCGAACCAGTGCGCGGTCGTGAGCCGGTGATCGGCAGTCGTCGACACGGGATCGAAGCCCGCAACCTTGTAGCAGAGCAAGTGCGTTCCATCGGTGCCGAGTCGAATCTGCCACCAGCAGGTATTTCCGCTGAAGAACGCGACGTTTCCTCCGGCTTTCGCAAACGTTTCGACGTTCGTTCGCATCTGCTCGGTCCAGTACTCATGATGCCCGACGAGCAGCAGCAGACGACAATCGTGCGTACTCGGCGCCTCGAAATGCAGATCACGCGACGTGCACACGTCGACCGCGATGCCCTTGTGCGCCAGCCACTGCAGGAACGGAATCTCCCACGTCTGCGGTGAATTGCCGAAGCCGCCGTGGAACGGTCGATCGAACGACAGTTGGAATGCGAACGGAATGCGAAGCGCGGACGTGCTCGGGTAGGCGGCCGCGAAGTCGGATCCGGACAAATGGCCGTAGGAGTTTCGGCCGCCCCAATCGTTGTACGCCTGCCAGCTCGTATCGGCGAGCACGACGACGACGCCGGTTTGAGAGCCGGACGGCGCGCGAACCACAAACGGAAGGTCGGTCGTGTGCGACGGCGTTCCCGTCGTCTGAACCCGAGCGAGATAGAGCCCGCTCGGCCAGGATGGGACAACGAAGGTCGCGACCGCGGGCCATTTCGCGCCATCCCTGTATGCGGTGCGCGCAATCGGAAACGGTGTGGGGTTGCTCGGAAGCCCGTCGATCACGGCCATACGTTGCTCCGTCTTGCCGCCCGCCAACGCTCCTTGTCGGTAGATCGTGATCGAATAAGGTCCGTGCTGGCTGCTCACATGAAATGCGATGGATTCTCCCGGAACGACGCTTCCCGTAGACACGGGTTGCGCGCCGTCATGCGAGCTGCGTGAAGTGACGTATCCCTCCAGGGGTTCCGCAGGCGGAGGAAGCGGCTCGTGGAAATAGAACTCGCCCAGCCCGGCGGCTCGATCGTAGAAGAGTAAATCCGAAAAGCCTCCGGTACCGAAGCGCCAGTCGGGGTCGAACGGCGGCGTCGATGACACCGCGGGACCGTCGCCAAACCAGTGATCGTCCGCGTTCGACATCGAGAAGTTGCCTGAGACGGTGACGTTCGTCGCAGTCCGCCGCAAGCCTGTTTGCGTCTCGCGCAGCTCGAGGCTTGCGGCCGTGTCGCCGACGTCGCGGAACGAATAGATGCTCAGCGTTCCGGCAGAGCCGTCGTAGAAAGCGAGATCGGTGTTGCCAGTCCCGCCGAAATTGCCGGCGACGACGCTGGTCACGTGGCGCGGCAGAGTATCGCTCGTTGCAGCCGGGGGAACTACGATGCTCGAGTCCGTTGTGCCGGCGGGCTTGTCGCACCGGTACATCTCGCCATGTCCGGTTGCAGCGTTGTAGAAGAACAAGTCGGAAAGCGTAGGAACCACGTCGATGTAGCCGGGAGTCCAGTGAAACTCTCCCGCCACGACATGTGAAAAGCGCGACGTCGAAAAGTCGGGGAACGTCTGGAAGGGCTTCGTCCCGACAAGTCCTTTCCCATCGGTCGCCCAGATCTCGCCGTGGTTTTCCGATGCGGAGTAGAAGAAGACGCTGCTGTAGGGCGACGACGCGACGAACCGACCCGCTACGATGTGGGTCCACGACGTTCGCCATCCCGAGTATTGGCTGCGCAGCACGAAGTCATCTTGGCCATTGCTGTCGTAGAAGCGGCCAGAACCGTCCGCGCGGTCGTAGAGCAAGAGACCCGTGAATCCCGACGGGCCGAACAGCCCGGGAACGATATGGCTCCAGGTGCTTCGCTCACCGAGCGGATTGAATTGGCGCCGAAACGCTCCGCTGAGGCGTCCCTGACCGTCGGTGTCATAGAGCTCCGCGTACGCCGTCGAATGTTCGACAAAAAGCAAACCATCGTACGGAGACGATGAGAACTTTCCCGCGATGATGGCCGACCATGTCGTTCGCCAGCCTGAATCGGAGGCGAGCAGCCCGAAGTTCGATTCGTGGACGCCACGGCGCTGCTCGACTCGCTGCTCTGTGCGCTGGCGAGCTGCTCCGAGCATCGTGGGGGCCTCACGTCGCTCCATGCTTGCCTCCTCTGGCGAGAGCACGCTTCCATGGCATCACGCCGCGACCTCTGAGCGGCAGATGTGCAGTGTGTGCGACCACCGAGCACGCGATCGCGCAGTGCAGTTTGGATATCACGTTTCGCCGATGTCAACCATGGTAGGGCTGTGGGTGTTACGACGGGACCGTGCCGGCTAACCGCGGACCGATTCACTTAGATGTTGCATTTCCGTTGTACGGGAATAGACTTCCACGTCATGGAAGCCGCTCCGCGCGTCGGTGTCCCCGGCGCTTTGCCCTCGACGCCCCCGGCGTCGGACGCCGTGCGCAGTGTGGCTCGCGCATTCAAGCTGCTCACGCTGTTCACGCCGGATCGGCCCCGGGCAACGCTCACCGAGCTCGCCCAACACAGTGATCTCGCGATCAGCACGGTTTCGCGCCTTCTCGCCACGCTCGAGTCGCTACAGCTCGTGCGTCGACTCGAGACAGGAGCCTGGGGACTTGGCGTCCGCGTGCTCCAATTGGGCGCGGCCGCGCGCGAGACATTCGACCTCATTGGGATAGCGGAGCCGGTGCTCGAAAAGCTCAATCGGGCGACGGGCGAGAACACCAATCTCGCCATGCGCATCGACAACGAGAGCTTCACGTATGTCCGGCAGTTCATGAGTCGCCATCCCGTTCGTCACGCGACCTGGGTTGGAAAGACGCAGCCGCTGAAAGGCACCGCTAACGGCGCGGTGCTCATTGGAAACATTCCGCACGAGGGTTACGTCGCAACGCACAAGACGGTAGAGCCCGAGATCTCCGCCATCGCGGCACCCATATATGGACCGGGATCGGAAGTCATCGCGTCGTTGAGTGTGACGGGCCCGACGTATCGAATGACGGAGCGCAAGGTGTCGCGATACGCAAAGTTGCTTGTCGATGGAGCAGCCCGGCTGTCTCACGCTCTGCAAGCCGACGAGAGTGGATCGAAGCGCGCGAGACGCATCAACGGGGATTTGCAACGCAAACACGAGATGTCTTGAGCAGGCCGCCGGAAAGCAATTTCGATCGCCGGGCCGCAGTTCGATGGTTTAAGTAACGAGGAGCCCGAAATGACCGCACTTTGGAGCCGCGGCGCCGCAAGCAGCCTCGTGTTGCTTGCCGGCGCGATTCTGCTGCCTGTCGCACCCGCTTTCGCTGTCGACAAGGTGAGCCTTGCGTACACGCAAACACTTTACTCGGCGCACATCATCATCGCGCGCGAGAAGGGTTACTTCACCAAGCACGACCTCGATGTCGAGCCCAAGCTCTTCACCGCGGGGCGCCTGACGCTCGATGCGGTCATGGCCGGCGCGATCGACATGTGCGCGACGGCGGAAACGCCGATGACCGCCGCGGTGATGGCGCAACTGCCGATTGCGGTGGTGGCGCGGATGGCCAAGGCGACACCGACGACGCTCGTCAATGGTGACTCCGGCATCAAGACGCTGCAGGACCTCAAGGGCAAGAAGCTCGGCGTGTCGATTGGCAGCGGCAGCGAAGTCTATCTGTTCAACGTGCTCGCGAAAGCCGGTCTCAAACCCTCGGATACGACGTATGTGAACCTGCGTCCCGAGGACATGCCCGGAGCGCTCGCGAACGGTTCGGTCGACGCGATCAACACGTGGCAGCCGAACATCGCGAACGCCGAGCGACTTCTCGGCGGTAAAGCGAAAGTGCTGGACACTGCAGGCATCTACAACGAGACGTGGGATCTCGTCATGATGCAGGATTACCTAAAGACGCATGAGCGCCAGGCGACCGCGATGCTCCGGGCGCTGCTCGATGCCGAAGCGTTCATACGCGACAACCGCGCGGAGACGATCGACATTCTTAGCAAGGTCGTCGGCGTAGACCGCAACGTCGTGGAATCGTCCTGGTCGAACTTCGAGTTTCGCGTCGCGCTCGATCCGGCGCTGCTGGACATTCTCCAGGCGCATTCGCGCTGGCGTATCGCGACCGGCAATCTGCCGCAGGGCGTGACGAGCGTTCCGGACTTTCGCAAGGTAATCTTCACCGGCCCGCTCAACGCGGCCGATCCGAAGCGGGTAACCGGATACTGAGCGTCGTGCGCCATGGCGAGCGGCGAAGCAAACGCACGAGGGGCCGGGTTGCCGGCCGCGCGCACGCGGCCGCCGACGCCGCGCTCGCGGGAAATCCTCGTTCGTCTCGCGCTCTATCTCTCGCTGCCCGCCTTCTTGCTCCTCTGGCAGCTCGTGAGCGCATCCGGGGCGGTGAACCGGATCCTTACTCCGGCGCCTACCGATGTCGTCACCGCCATCGGGCGAGCGCTGCGTGACGGCACTCTGCTGGTCGACGTTGGATGGAGCGTTGCGCGCGTCATCGTCGGCTACGCTGCGGGAGCGGTACTCGGCATCCTGGCGGGACTTCTCACGGCGCGCTTCAAGCTTGTCGATAACCTGCTCTCCCCTACGCTGCAGACGCTGCGACCCATCCCGCCGATCGCGATCGTGCCGCTGACCATCATCTGGTTCGGACTGACCGAGGGCGCAAAGTATTTTCTGATCGCCTGGGGCGTGTTCTTCGTCGTGTGGATCGCGACCTACATGGGTGTGCGTCGCATCAGCCCGCTTCTCATTCGCGCAGCGCAATCGCTCGGAGTTCCCGAGAAGAGAATGCTGCGGGAAGTCATATTCCCCGGCGCGCTGCCCTACATCGCCGTCGGGCTGCGAACCTCGGTCACGATTGCCTTCTACTCGCTCGTAGCGGCGGAAGTTGCAGGCGCATTCGCAGGCATCGCCTATCGCGTCAACGTATCCCACCAGAACATGCAGACGTCACTGATGATCGGGTCGCTATTGGTACTGGGGCTTGTTTCAGCGGCGGCCGATTACGCGTTCAACGCCGTCGCGCGTCGTGTCGTGTTCTGGCATTGAGCATGCAAACCGCCGCTCGCAAGGGTAATGTTGAACTGCAACAAGTGGTCGTCGAGTTCGCCGGCCGCGCCGGGAGCGTGCGCGCGGTCGAGCAATTGAGCCTTTCCGTTCCCAGCGGTCAGTTTCTCGCTGTGCTGGGCCCATCGGGCTGCGGAAAGTCCACGCTGCTCAATGTCGTCGCCGGCTTCATCGCGCCGACGCAAGGTGACGCGTTGCTCGACGGCCATCTCATCGCCAAGCCCGGTGCGGAGCGGGGCGTCGTCTTCCAGCAGCCGACATTGTTTCCCTGGAAGACCGTTCGGGAAAACATCGCACTCGGCCCCCGCATGGCAGGGCTTCGAGTCGCCGAGGTCGAGCGGGTGACGCGTCACTTCATGGATCTCGTCGGGCTTACGCTTTTCGCCGAGCAATATCCCGACGCTCTTTCCGGCGGGATGCAGCAGCGCGTCGGCATCGCACGCACGCTCGCGAACAATCCGAGCGTACTGCTCATGGACGAGCCGTTCGGCGCACTCGATGCCCAGACGCGCGAGCTCATGCAGGAAAACCTTCTGAGGATATGGGAGGAGAATCGGACCACGCTGCTCTTCGTTACGCACGACATCGAGGAAGCGGTATTCCTCGCCGACCGCGTCATCCTGATGAGCGCGCGCCCGGGCCGGATCATTGCGGACATCGCGGTGGATCTCCGCCGGCCCCGAGCGGCAAACGTGATCGATAGCGCCGAGTTCACGCGCTTGAAGAAGCAATGTCGCGAGCTCATACGCACCGAAAGCATCAAGGCGTTCGAAGAGCAGGAACATGCCGCTGCCTGACCTCGACGCGCTTCGTGGCTGGATCGGTCGCACCGAAAGCGACTCTGACATCGCGGCGCCCGGTCCCGCGGCGCTGCTCGCAGCGACACTGAATCGGGACCGTGCGCCCGAAGCCGGTGACCTGCTGCCGATCACGTGGCATTGGTTGTATTTTCTGTCGCCGACCGCCAGCCGCGACCTATCGGAAGACGGAATGCCCCGTCGCGGGAGCTTCATGCCGCCGGTCCCGCTTCCGCGGCGGATGTGGGCAGGCAGCCGAATCGAAATACGCCAGCCGATTCGACTTGGGGACCGTCTTCGTCGGCGCACGACGATCGCGGATATCAAGGGGAAGGAAGGACGAAGCGGAGCGCTGATCTTCGTGCGCGTGCTCACCGAAATCGACACCGACCGGGGACTTGCGATCGTGGAGCAGCGCGACATTGTGTTTCGCGATCATCCGTCTCACGCAGCGTCGACTTCGACCCCGGCCGAATCCCCTGCTGCGGACGCACTGTGGCGTGAAGAGATGGCCGCGGGAACGGTGCTGCTGTTCCGCTACTCGGCGTTGACGTTCAACCCGCATCGGATCCACTACGATCAACGGTACTCGACCGAGGTCGAAGGCTACCCCGCGCTCGTGGTGCAAGGTCCGCTGCTCGCGACGCTTCTCGCCGAGGCTCTGGCCAATCGTTTGCCGGCCGCTTCCATCCGGACGATCACGTTCCGCGCGGCGAGTGCGATCTTCGTCGACGAGCGCTTTGCACTCGCCGGGCGCAATGACGCGCACCGCGCCGTCGCATGGGCAGCGAAGGGCGACAACCGCGTTGCGATGACCGCAGAAGCCGAAATCGGGTGAGCGAATGGACCTCACCGAAGAGGAAATCCAGAAAATTCTCCGGCTCGTCGACGAGCTCGACTACGGCGAAATCCATCTGGAGATCGGCGATCTGAAGCTCCATCTGGTCAAACAGCGACCGTCGGGTGATCAACCATCGCAAGGATCCGGGTCGCCTACCGCACAATCACGCGCTGCGCGTCGATCCGAATCGAGAGACTCGACCGAAGGAAGTCCATCGACGAACAGTGCTCACGACAATGAGGAGATCGCAACAGCGCCGATGGATGGCGCACACGTCGTCGTGGCGCCGATCGCCGGAACGTTCTACCGCGCACCGGCTCCCGGAGCGAAGCCCTTTGTGGAAATCGGGCAGCACGTCGCGGCGAGTGCCCCGGTTTGTCTGCTCGAGGTGATGAAGCTCTTCCAATCGATCCCGGCGGGCGTCGGCGGAAAGGTCGTACAGGTGCTCGTCGCGAACGCCACCGCGGTCGTGCGGGGACAAGCGCTCTTTGCCATCGAACCGGATAGCGCGCCATGAGACGCATCCGTCTGATCGATACGACGATTCGGGACGGCAATCAGAGCCTGTGGGCGACCCGAATGACGACCGCGGAGGCTCTCCCGCCGCTCGAGGACATGGACAACGCGGGTTTCTTGCATCTCGACGTGCACAGCGCATTGCATGTCGACGTGTGCGTTCGATTCCTGCACGAAGATCCGTTCGAACGGGTAAGGCTGATGGCCAGCCGAGTGAAGCACACACCGCTGCGAATGGGATTTCGCAGCGGCAACATCACCGGATTCAGCACGAGGCTTCCCGACGATTTCGTCGATCTGTGGGTTCGGACGTGGCGTCGATGCGGCATCGAGGTGTTCTGGTGTCATGACGGATTGATCGACACTGACAACATCGGACGCAACATATCGATCGTGAAGCGGCATGGCGGCTTCGGCGTCGCACCTCTGACGTTCACGGACAGTCCGGTGCATGACGACGAGATGTATGCACGGAAGACGCGAGAAGTCATCGAGCGCTACCACCCCGACACCGTGATGATCAAGGATTCCGCCGGTTTGCTTACCGTTGACCGTGTGCGCACGCTCGTTCCGGCAATCCTCGAAGCCGCGGGCGACGTTCCCGTAGAGATCCATTCCCACTGCGTGACCGGCCTTGGTCCGCTGGTGTGCCTGGAAGCTGTAAAGCTCGGCGTCGACCGCGTTCACACCGCGATCGCGCCATTGGCCGATGGACCTTCGCATCCGTCCGCGGCCCAGATGATTCGCAATTTGCGAACGTTAGGCCATGCGGTCGATGTCGACGATCGTCGAATCGCGGACGTTTCGAACTATTTCACCGCGATTGCCAAGCGCACAGGTCGGCCTGTTGGTGCGCCCGCGCAGTACGACGTGTTCCATTACAAACATCAAGTGCCGGGCGGCATGCTGGCCAATTTCGAAGTGCAGCTGCGCCAGGCCGGGATGCTCGACAAGCTCGACGCCGTTCTGGACGAAATCAGCCGCGTGAGAGTCGAGCTCGGCTGGGTGCTCATGGTTACGCCGTTCTCGCAGGTCGTCGGTGTCCAGGCAATGCTCAACGTGGTCACCGGAGAGCGGTACAAAGTCGTGCCCGACGAGGTCAAGCGATACGCGCTCGGCCATTACGGCGCGCCGCCCGCGCCGATCGATCCCGACGTGCTCGACAAGGTCATCGCCAATGGGTCCAAGGCGATTCCTGAAACCGTTTCCGAGCCGGAACCCGTCGTGTCGAAGCTGCGCGCGGCTTATCCGAACGCGACGGACGAGGAGCTGATCCTGCGCCACCTCTTCGAGCCGAAGCTCGTCGAGTCCGTTGGGCCGGCGCTTCCGCGCGGTGCGCCGGAAATCACGATCCGTCACCCGCTTGTCTATCTGCTCGAGGAGCTCAAGCGGCGCCCGCCGCTAACTCGCCTGCGAATCAGCAAAGGCGATCGCACCGTGGATCTCATGCAATGATTCGACGGCTGCTCGTTGCCAACCGAGGCGAGATCGCCGTACGGATCATTCGTACCTGTCGCGATCTGGGCATCGAGACCGTTGCAGTGTATTCGGACGCCGATCGCGACGCACTTGCGCTGCGACTCGCTAACCGAGCGGTGGGCATCGGAGAAGCGCCCGCAGCGAAGAGCTATCTCAACGCGCAGGCGGTCGTTGCCGCGGCGATCTTCACCGACTGCGACGCCGTGCATCCCGGCTATGGTTTCCTGTCGGAAAACGCGGAATTCGCGCAGTTGTGTCGACGCAGACGATTGATCTTCGTCGGCCCGCTGCCGAACCACATAAGCCTCATGGGCGACAAGGCGGCCGCGCGCCATGCCGCGCAGCAAGCGGGCGTGCCGGTGATCCCGGGATCCGATGGAACAGTTGCATCGCGCGTCGACACGCAGCGTATCGCAACAGAGATTGGCTATCCGATTCTGATCAAGGCGGCCGCCGGAGGCGGCGGCAAGGGCATGCGCGTGGTCGCCTCGCATCGAGATCTCGAACCGTCATTGCAAGCCGCGCAGAACGAGGCGCTCGCCGCCTTCGGAGATGCAAGTGTCTATCTCGAGCGCTATCTACCGGACGTCCGCCATGTCGAGGTGCAGGTGCTCGGTGATGGAAACGATTTCGTTCAACTCGGCGAACGCGACTGCACGATTCAGCGACGCCATCAGAAGCTGGTCGAGGAAACTCCGTCGCCGGCACTCGACGCTTCGCAACGCGAGCGGCTCGCACGAGCCGCGCTGCAACTCGTCAGGCATGTGCGCTATGTGAATGCGGGCACGGTCGAATTCGTGCTCGACAACCGCACCGGCGAGTTCTTCTTCATCGAAATGAATACCCGTCTGCAGGTCGAGCATCCGGTGACCGAAATGACGACTGGGCTTGATCTTGTCGAGCACCAATTGCGGATCGCGTCGGGAGAACCGCTCGCGATCGACCAGGGCGCCATCATCTCCCGCGGGCATGCGATCGAGTGCCGCATTAATGCCGAGGACCCCGCCCGCGGTTTCATGCCGCAGCCCGGAACGATTACGAGCCTGAGTCTGCCCTCGGGGACGAACGTGCGGATCGATACGCACATTCATGCCGGCAGCTCGGTGAGTCCGTACTACGACTCGCTGATCGCCAAGGTGATCGTTCACGGGCCTGACCGGACGCAGGCGATCGCGCGCATGCATCGCACGCTCGGCGCAATCGACATTCAGGGCATCACCACGAACATCACCCTGCAGCGCGCCATCGTGGGCGATCCGCGGTTCGTCGGGGCACGATTCAACACGCATTTCCTCGAGGAAGCGCCCGACCTCGCGACGGTTTCATGAAAGCGATCAGCGCTGCGCAAGCTGCGGGCTTGCTCCACGATGGCTGGACGATTGCCGTTTCGGGATTCGGCGGTTTCGGACACCCGGAAGCAATCACCGACGCCGTGGAAAAGCGCTTTCTCGCCGACGGCGAGCCACGCGATCTCGGTCTCCTGTTCGCCGCCAGCAACGGCGACCGCAAGACGCGCGGCATGAATCACTTCGCGCATGAAGGGCTGGTCCGGCGCGTCATCGCAGGCGGCTGGAGAGGCACGCCACGACTCGGCGAGTTGGCAATGAAGGGCCGCATCGAGGCCTACAACTGGCCGCAGGGCGTGCTGTGCCAGCTGTTTCGTTCGATTGCAGCGCGGCACCCCGGCGTCGTGACGCAAACCGGTTTGGGCACATTCGTCGACCCGCGCATGGACGGCGGGCGCTTGAATGACGCCAGCTCGAGGGATCTGATCCGCGTCGTCGATATCGACGGTCAGGAACACCTGCTCTACCCGGCTCAGCGGATCGACTGCGCTTTCATTCGCGGTACGACGGCGGATGCGAAGGGCAACGTGAGCCTCGAGCACGAGGCGTTTCCGCAGGAAATGCTCGCCATCGCCGAAGCCGCGCGGAACAGCGGGGGCATCGTCGTCGTGCAGGTGAAGCGACTCGTCGACGCCGGCGAGTCGAATCCACAGCGCATTCGAATCCCCGGATTTCTCGTTGACTACGTCGTGGTCTGCGAGTCGCCGGACCAGCATTGGATGAGCTTTGGCGAGGCTCATAATCCTGCCTATCTTGGCGAACCGGTCGCAACCGGCGAGACGTCTGGCGTGCGGCCACTCGACGCGAATCTCGTCATTCAGCGCCGCGCATTCATGGAGCTGGCACGCGCCCCGGGTGCTGTGATCAACGTCGGCATCGGAATTCCCTCCGGACTTCCCGCCCTCGCCCGCGAGCAACGGTTCGATGATTTCACGCTTACGATCGAATCCGGCGTTGTCGGGGGCGTCGCCGCAGAAGAGCTGTCGTTCGGCGCCGCCAGCTACCCTGATGCCGTAATCGAGCAGGCGGCGATGTTCGACTTCTACAGCGGAGGCGGTCTCGATCTCAGCTTTCTCGGAATGCTGCAATTCGATGCAGGCGGAAACGTGAATGTCGGCCGCTTGCAAGACCAGATCTTCGGCGTCGGAGGATTCGTCGACATCGCGCAAAATGCCAAGGCCGTCTGCTTCCTCGGAAGCTTCACCGCGGGAGGATTGCGCGTTGAAGCAGCGGAAGGACGGTTACGCATTGCCCAAGAGGGTCGTGTCCGCAAGTTGCTTCCGCGAGTCGATCAGGTTGCCTTCAACGGCGAACTCGGCATCCGCCGTGGCCAACGCGTGCGCTACATCACGGAAAGAGCCGTCTTCGAGCTCCAGCCCGACGGCCTCGTGCTGCAGGAAACGGCGCCCGGTGTGGACGTCCAGCGCGACGTCCTCGATCTGCTGCCGCCCGGAGTCACGGTAGCGGATGAACTCTGCTTGATGGATGCCGGGATCTTCCGGACTCGTTTCAACGCAATTCCCTCGGCATAGCCTATGCGCGATTTCAGCGACAGCGTCTTCATCGTCACGGGTTCGGGCACCGGCGTCGGAGCGGCGTGTGTCCGCATGCTGGCCAGCGGCGGCGGGCGCGTCGTCGTCAACTACAGCCGCAGTGAAGAAGAAGCTCGGCAAACCGAATCCGATTGCCAGGCGCTCGGCGCGGAAACGTTGCTCGTGAAGGCGGACGTCTCTGACGACGCCGCATGCCGTGAGATGGTTCGTCGCACGCTGGATCGCTGGGGCAGAATCGACGGACTGGTCAACAACGCAGCCATTGCCAAACGGGCGGACCCGTTCAATCTCGAGGAACTGTCACTCGAGGACCTTGTGGAGGTCTACCGCGTCAACGTAGGTGGCGTCTATCAGATGTCGCGCGCGGTCGTTCCCGCGATGAAACGCCAAGGCTCCGGTGCGATCGTCAACATCTCGTCCAACGTCGTCTTCACCGGCGGCGGCAGCTCTCTCGCTTACACAGCCTCGAAGGGTGCTGTCAACGCGCTCACGCTCGCGCTTGCGCGTGTGCTCGGCCCCGAGATCCGTGTCAACGCCGTCTGCCCCGGTGTCGTAAACACGCGCTGGATTCCCGAGACAGTCGGCGAGCAGCAATTCGACGCATTGAAGCATCGGTTTCAGCATGCGTCGCCGATGGGACGGATTGCGGAGCCGGACGATGTAGCCGAAGTCGTCGTATGGCTGCTCACCGGAACGAAGTACTGTACGGGTGAGCTTTTGGGTATTGACGGTGGAATCAGGCTATCGGGAGGGCAACGTGCGCGTCCACCGAGCGCTTGAGGCCGCGGCGCGCGTTCGGCAGTTCATGTGAGGGCGGGACGGTCAATTCCTGCTGTCCTTGCCATGTTCTAATCGCATTGGCACATCGGAGCGATCGCGTCTGTCGCAACGCAATCGAAGGGATTCGGGACCACGCCGCAATTGAGTATTCGGACTTGCGCCGTGGGTCGAGCAGGACATTGTGGTCGGTTGAGCTGGCGCTCAACGTCAGGCGCATTGCTCACCACCACAAATGCGACGCCCCGCGATGAGTTCGCAGGGCTTCACAGGTTGGGCACTTGCAGTGGCCTCATTTCGTCACGTCACCGTGGCGCATGCCGGCTGTCGTTACCGGCTTCAGAGTGGCGCTGTCGGTAGCTTCATCGATAGGTCTGCCCTCCATTCACGAGTCCACACGAAACGAATTGCGTGACGGCCTCTATCGTTTGCTTCGGTTGTCCGGCTCGAGATAATCCTCAAACATCATGTCGAGGGTGGTCGCTGCCCGTTCGCCTCAGGTGCACCCGCAACAGGGGGCGCGCACAACGGCGAAACACCAATGCGGCAACCGATCATCAGTCTTTCGGTCGAGAATCCATCGCGAGCCGAATCGCCGAAGCGCTTTCAGTCAACGCCTTTCGCCGGTCTCTGTCAAGGCGTATCGCGTATACGTATCGGTGTGTCGGCGACCGGGTTGCACGCCATCTGATTCAAGTCAATGAACGCCCGCTTTCGGCCGGACCGAGTCCTTCCCGAAGGTTGCACGACGAGTATTTGTCGGCGATGCCTCAGACGCAACATTGAGGGCGTCATCCACCGCGATGATTTGTGTGATGTGTGTGGCGATGCGCAGCACGAACCTCAAGTATCGCGCCGGGATTTCCTGAGGACCGGCGCACTCGCGGCGCTTGTACCGTGGAGCATGGGCGCCGCGATCGCGGCCGACCCGCCAGCGCCAGGCGCACCGCCACCGGCGAACGCAATCGCGCCTGCGGACGCGTTGAAGCGGCTGATGGATGGCAACGTGCGCTACGCGGCCAACACGCCGGACGAGCGCGACTTCTCATCGGGTCGCGCTGCCCGCGTGCAGGGGCAGTATCCGATCGCCCAGATCCTGAGCTGCTCCGATTCGCGCGTGTCGCCGGAGCTCGCGTTCGACCAGGGGCCGGGCGATCTCTTCGTTATGCGCGTCGCGGGCAACATCGTGAACCGAGATCTGCTGGCATCCCTCGAATACGGCGCCCAGTTCCTGGGGGTGCCGCTCATCATGGTGCTAGGCCACACCGGGTGCGGCGCGGTGGACGCCGCAATCAAAGTGCTGAAAACCAAGGCCATCCTTCCGGGCCATTTGCCGGAGCTCATCACCGCGATCAAACCGGCCGTCATCGTCGCCGAGAAGATGCAGACCGGCAACTTGCTCGACAACGCGGCCACCGAGAACGTGCGACGGCAGGTGGCTCGACTGAAGAGCTCGCCGCCGATCGTGCAGAAACTTTACGCGGGCAAGAAGATCGACATCGTTGGCGGCGTGTATGACCTCGCCACCGGCAAGATTGCACTCCTCTAGACGCGCGGCTTGCCCTGTCCGGGTGCCCATGTAGGTCATTCCGGGGAGCGGGAGCGACGAGGAATCTGCTCTTGCGACGGATGTCGACACGCAGATCCCTCGCTGCCCTCGGGATGACACTTCAGCCGCGGCGTGCCGACGAACCCCTATGTCATTCCGAGGAGCGGGAGCGACGAGGAATCTGCTCTTGCGACCGATGTCGACACGCAGATCCCTCGCTGCGCTCGGGATGACACTTCAGCCGCGGCGATTGCCGACGCGACACAGCGGATCCCTCGATCCCGGGATGTTCGAGCCGCGCTCCGACGCCTATCCGGCTTCGCGCCGTTCGAGCGCCTGCTCGATACGCCGATCGGGTACCAGCCACAAGAGAGCGACCAACACGTAGATGGCCTGAGCGAGCGCGGGCCACCACAGGCTCGCCACGATGGCGATAACGTAGGCGACCGGTGAAAGCTTGCCCTTCCAGTCACTGCCCACGGCAACCTTGAGTGTAGAGGCCGCCCCCTCCACGGCGATGATCGCCTGTTGCAAGACCCAGTAAGCGCAGGCGGCCATTAGCAGCACCAGGCCGTACAACGCCGATGGCACTGCCGCGAAGTGATTCTCGCCCATCCAGCCCGTCGCAAACGGAAACAGCGAAAGCCAGAACAAAAGGTGCAGATTGGCCCACAGCACTCGCCCCGAGATGCGCGTGGTCGCGTGCAACATGTGATGGTGATTGTTCCAGTAGATGCCGACATAGACGAAGCTCAGCACGTAGCTCAGGAACACCGGTAGCAACGGCAACAGCACGTCCAGCGACTCGCCGTGTGGAACTTTCATCTCCAAGACCATGATGGTGATGATGATGGCGATCACGCCATCGCTGAAAGCCTCGAGACGGCTCTTTACCATCGACGGTATCCGTCCGCTACCGACATAATCAGCCAGCCCGGGATATGCGCGATGTTGTCGGCGATCTCAACGTTGAAACAGCGATAGGTCATCAGAGTCTCCTGCATCGGATGAACATCTTGCAGCCCGGGTAGCGCGCAAGGGCGCGAAGGCAGGCACATTCTCGTGTGCTGCGCGTGTTAATGACGCGCGAACGTGCAGGACACGGCTCGACCGCTCCAGCAGAACGGTTGCGTCAGCTCGATCGAGAACTCAGTACTTCACCGAGCACCCGTACGGCGCCGTATTGGCCACCGAGACCGGCCGGCCCGCCGTCGCCTCGTTGAGCGCCGCGCGCACGTAGTTGTTGGCGGTCTGGCGGTCGGACTCGCGCGCGCTGCGCTTGTCGTCGATGGCGCCGGCATAGACGATCTTGCCCGCGGGGTCGATGACGAACATATGCGGCGTCGTCTTGGCGTCGTAAGCGCGGGCGGTGTCGCTGGTCGCGTCGATCAGGATGGCCTTGGGCGCGGCACCGTTGTCCTTCATCCACTGGCTTATCTGCGCGCCGGTCTTGTATTCGCGGTTCGCCTTGTTCGTCGAATTGACGGCGAGCCACACCACATCCTTCGCGCCGGCCTCCTTTTGCAGCGCCTGCATCGCGTTGGCGCCGTACTGTGCGCGCACGAACGGGCATTCGGGATTGGTCCACTCGAGCACCACGAATCTGCCCTTGTAGTCGGAGAGCTTGACGGTCTTGCCGTTGGCGTCGGCGACGGAGAACTCGGGAGCCGCCGTGCCGGCATTGATGGCCAGGACCGGGCCTGCGGCGAGTGCGAAGCCAAGCTGAACGAGACGAGCGACGGAAGAAAGCGACATGAAGAACCTCGCGTGGAGATAACATCGCCAAAATCGTCGCCAGCGCGTCAAGCACGCTGTGGCGCTGCCGGACCTCGAGCAGGAGTTGCGGCTCCTTGCCCGGACGGTGTGAAAGTTACACCGGAACGGCCTGCCGCGCGCTCGGTCCCTTCCGGTAAGACGACCGGGCGGCGCGAATCGACAATGCCGGCGCCACGTCACTCGCGATGCGCGACCATCCGTCCTACGACGCGAAATGCGCCGTCCGCAAGGGGCGACAGCACGACCAGCTCGCCCGGCGCCGGCGAATGGCCGGTGAGCGCGGATATCGTAGAGCCGTGCGACACCAGCACAAGGTTGCCCGGCCCGCGGTGCGCGGAGACGAGCATTCGCATCGCCTCGACTTGCGATGTCGCCTGCTCGTGCCGGCCGAACAGATTGCCGAGCGCCGCCTCGCGCTCGGCCTGGCCGAACGCGAGTCGCGCCGTTTCGAGGCAACGGCACCATAAGCTCGACTGCACGCGGTCGATCGCGATGCCTCGCCTGCGGAACGCGTCTCCGATCTCGCGGGCGTGACGCCGTCCTTCGTCGGTCAGGTTGCGCTGCGAGCCGCAATCGTCGAGACGCATGCCGGCGGGATCGCCGACGCCGGGCGTCGTGACCGTGTGCCGAATCATGACGACTTGGCCGCCCGCAGCGAGCACGTTCCACACGGCTTCGTTCGCCAGCGCGTAGCTCGGTGCAACGAAGCCTGCGATGAGCAGGATCCAGCGGACCACGTAACACGCCGCGAAGAAGATCATAGGAGAAGCTGCGACCGTGATGCGCCGTTCGGACACCGCGGTCCGCGAAGCGCGATGACGCTTCGACAGTGCTTAGCACCCGGAAGTGCGGTGCGTGTGTCCCGAATGCAACGCCATGGCCGGTGGAAGGGCACCGCATCGGGACTCTGACCGACCGACTGAGGGACGAGGCGTTGCGTGCGCGTCGCGCTTTCGGTCGCTTCCCGCGGCTGCTAAGATCGGCATGCTGTGTGAAATCACGGCTACAGCGTTCGTACATGTGCCCTCCTCCGCAACCAGGGAGATAACGATGAAGATGCAAGCCCCCTCCTTGCTCCGTCGAGCAAGCATCACCGTCGCAAGCTGCGCCGTGTTGCTCGTTGTCGTAATTGCCTGGGCACAGCAATCATCCACGCCGGAGTCGACACCCGCAACGCCGGCGACGCCCGCGACACCGGCCGTGCCCGCGCAGGCTGGAGCTGCGCAGACGCCGGCGCAGGTGCCATTCGCACCGGCTTCGACGCCGGATCAGGAACAGTTGCGCGTCGTGCCCGCCAAGCGCTATGCCGGCAAGGTTCACGTGCTGCCAGCCACGATGGAGACGACGCAATGGGGTTGGTTCAACAACGCGCAACCGCCGGTGCTTCATGTGCAGTCGGGCGATACGATCGTCTTCGAGACGATGATGCATTCGCACAACCAGGTCGTACCCGGAACGACGATCGACCAGATCAAGAAGCTTCGCACCGATCATCCGGGACGCGGCCCGCACACGCTGACCGGTCCCGTCTACATCGAAGGCGCCGAGCCGGGCGACGTGCTGCGCGTGCGCATCAACAAGATCGTGCCGCGTGCGTATGGCACGAACTTCAACGTGCCGGGCATGTTTGGCGAGTTTCCGACCAAGTTCCCCGACGGTCAGGTGAAGTACTTCTATCTCGATCTGGAACGCAAGATCGCGGAATTCGCGCCGGGCGTCGAGATTCCGCTAGCGCCCTTCCCCGGCACGCTGGGCGTCGCGCGCGCCGAACCCGGGCAATACAGCTCCGTGCCGCCGGGACGGTACGCCGGCAACATGGACATCCGCGATATGACGGAAGGCACGGCACTGTATGTCCCGGTGTTCGTCAAAGGTGCGCTGCTGTGGACCGGCGACTCGCACGCCGCGCAAGGCAACGGCGAGGTCAATCTGACGGCGCTCGAAACGGCGTACAAGGAAATGAACGTCACCGTGGACGTCATCAAGAACATGCCGCTCGAATGGCCGCGGGTCGAAACGAAGGATGCATGGATCACCGTCGGCATCGATCGCGATCTCAACAAGGCGCTCGACCTTCTCACCGCGGAGACGACCAAGCTTCTCGCCGAGCTGCGCAAGGTCGACAAGACCCAGGCGCAGAAGATGATGATGTCGACATGGGACTGCCGCGTGAGCCAGGTCGTCGACGTCAACAAGGGCCTTCACTGCTTCACGGCGAAGCAGGCGAAGGCCCCGCGCAAGATCGAGCCGCTGCCCGACAAGGAGAACAAGATGTACCTCGTGACCGTCGGTCGCGACGCCGATCTCAACAAGGCGATGGACGACGCGTCGTGGGCGATGATCGAGCTGCTGCAGAGCGAGAAGAAGCTGAGCCGGCTCGACGCGTACGGGCTCGCCAGCATGGTGATGGACTGCCGGCTCGCGGCGCCGACCGGCGCACAGAAGCTGGTGCACTGCCTCGTGCCGAAGAACACCTGGGTCGCGTCGCGATAGGGCGCGTACATGCGGGCCGCGCTCTTCGGCGTCGCGCTCGTCGCGATGTTATCGATCGCGACGCCGTCGCACGCGGCGCTTCGTGTGGTCGCAACGACGACCGACCTGGCGTCGCTCACGGCGGAAGTCGGCGGCGACGTGGTGGTGGTCGACTCCATCGTGCCGCCGGGCGTGGATCCCGAGGCGTTCGAGCCGCGTCCCGCTGATCTCGAGAAGCTGCGGAACGCCGGCGCGCTCGTGCGCGTCGGGCTCGGCTACGACTTCTGGGTCGACGCGCTCGTCGCACGCGCCGGCAACAAGCGGCTGATGCGCGGTGGCGACGGCGATGTCGACGCGTCGCTCGGCGTTCCGCTGCTCGAGATCCGCGGACGCGGCGTCGTCAACCAGGCCGGACACGCACACGGCCACGCAAATCCACACTATTGGCTCGATCCGGAGAACGCGATCATCATGACGGCCGGCATCGCCGAAATGCTCGTGCGTCGCGCACCGGAACATCGCGAGAGGATTGTCGCGAACCGCGAGCGCTTCGTCGGGAAGCTGCGCGCGCAGCTCGCGCGATGGACCGATGCGCTCGCACCGCATGCCGGATCCAAGGTGATCGCGTATCACAATACGTGGCCGTATTTCGCGCGGCGCTTTCGTCTCGACATCGTCGATTTCATCGAACCGAAGGCCGGCGTCGCGCCGAGTCCCGCGCACCTCGCGCGCGTGATCTCGAAAGGCCGCAGCAAGCAGGTCAAGGCCATCCTGCACGAGCCGTACGAGCCGGAAAACGCGTCGCGCTTCGTCGCGCAGAAGCTCGGCGTTCCGCTGGTCAAGCTTGCGACGTCGGTGCGTAGCATGCCCGAGACGGCGGACTATTCGGCGCTGATCGACTACAACGTGACGGCGATCGCGAGAGCGTTCGCCGCGCGCAATCCATGACGGTGACGAGCGACGCGGTCGCGTTGCTCGCGATGCCGCTCGCGGCGTCGGTGGTCTTCGTGCTGATTCACGCATACCTCGGCGTGCACGTGCTGCGCCGGAAGGTCGTGTTCGCCGATCTCGCGCTCGCGCAGCTTTCGGCGCTCGGCGCATCGGTCGCCTTCGCGAACGGCTACGACGTCAAGAGCGCGGCCGGTTTCGCGTACGCGCTCGCGTTCACCGCGATCGGCGCCGCGCTGCTCACGTTCACCCGCGGCCTCGCGCGCACGATGAGCCAGGAGGCGATCGTCGGCATCCTGTACGTCGTCGCGACGGCGGCGACGATACTCGTCGTCGACCAGTCGCCGCTCGGCGCCGAACACGTGAAGAAGATTCTGATCGGCAGCATCTTGACGGTGACCGGCGAAGACGTGGCGAAGCTCGCCGCGCTCTACGCCGGCATCGCCGTGGTGCACTGGTTGATTCGCCGGCCGCTGCTCGCGCTTTCGCGCGACGAGTCATCAGCGCCGTACCGCAACCGTGCAGCCGCGTGGAGCTGGGACTTCGTGTTCTTCCTGTCGTTCGGCGTCGTCGTGACGAGCTCGGTCACCACGGCCGGGGTGCTGCTGGTGTTCAGCTTGCTGATCGTTCCGGCTGTCATCGGCGCGGCGTTCTCGAAAAGGCTCGGCCTCGTGCTCGCGATCGCTTGGGGCGTCGGCATCGCCGCGTGCGCTGCCGGACTTGGCGGATCGTACGCACTCGATCTGCCGACCGGCGCGACGATGGTCATGGCGCTCGCCGCCAGTCTCGTGCTTGCCGGCGCCGTGAAGGCGTTCATCGTCGTCGATGCCGGCATTCGTCGCACGCGGCTCCGAATGCTCGCGCGCACGACGACCGTCGGCGCGCTGCTGTGCGTCGTCGCGTCGAGCGCGTGGCTCATCGTCAATCCGTCCGGCGATCAACCGCTGCTTGCATTGCTCGAGCGCGCCGCGCACGTCGGGCCGCCAACGTTTCTCGCGCGAACCGAAGCCGAGACATACGAAAGCGCTGTTCGGGATATCGTGCGCTTCCAGAGTGAAGCGGACCGGCTCGATGCGATGGAAAGGGCGGCGCGCTACCAAGGCGTGCCGCTGGCCGACGACGAGATCCGGCGCATCGCGTCGTACCAGCAGAATTACAACGAGATGACGCGCGGCGAGCGGTTCGTTCGCGACGTGCTGCAGGCGAAGGCGCGAGCGCGCGAGCGGTGGGTCATCGGCGTGCCGGCGGCGGTGGTTGCGTTGGCTGGGTTGGCGTTGTGCCTACGCCTAATGCCCGGCGCGATGCGCGCGATCAGAAACGCCACCCCGACGCCGCCCTTTTTGAAGCGTGCGATTCCGTAAGCTGCCGGTAGGCCGAGTCCGAGGCCGAGCAGCGTCGACGCCGCGCCGATCAGCAGGCTGTTCCAGAGATAGAGCGCGAACGGATTGTTGACGAACACCGACCGGTAGTTGTCGAGCGTCGGCGTGAAGGCAAACAGCGGCGGGAAGGCGAAGTTCTGGATCTGCGTCTTCAGCGACGCGAGCGCCATCCAGTAGAACGGGAACAGGTACACGGCGAGCACAACGGCGACCGCCAGCGTGAGCAGCGCCGTGTTGCGGCGGCGGCACGCGGCGGCCGTCATGCAGTGCGTCTCCGCACGGCGATCAACGCTGCGCTCAACGCGAGGATCAGCACGAAGAACACGACGAGCATCGCCGATGAATAGCCCATGTGCAGGTAATCGAACGCCGACGCGTAGATGTAGAGGTTCAGTGTTTCCGACGCGAAGCCCGGGCCGCCGCGCGTGAGCACGTAGATCGAGTCGAACGTCTTCAGCGCGTCGATGCCACGGAAGAGCGCGGCGACCACGATGTACGGCCGAAGCATCGGCAGCGTCAGGTAGCGGAAGGCCTGCCAACGGCTCGCGCCGTCGATGCGCGCCGCCTCGAACGGCTCGCGCGGCAGCGACGTCAATCCGCCGAGCACGATCAGCATCACGAGCGGCGTCCACTGCCAAACGTCGACGAGCACGAGCGACGGCAGCGCGAGCCAGCGGTCGTTCACCCAGACACTCTTCGGCAGTCCGACGAGCGTGAGCAGATAGTTCAGCACGCCGGTCGCCGGATCGAACATGAGCAGCCACACGAGCGCGATCGCGACCGGTGTGGCGACCATCGGCAGCAGGAACAGCGTGCGCGCGGGTCCGCGACCGACGAACGGCCGCTCGAAGAGCAGCGCAAGCGCGATGCCGAGGATCACCTCGAATCCGACCGCGAGCACGGTGTACAGGAGCGTGCGACCGACCGCCCACAGAAAGCGCGAGTCGGTCGCGATCTGAACGTAATTCGCGAGACCGGCGAAGCGCGGCGGACCGCCGGCGGCGAACCATTCGAAGAAGCTAAGGTAGACCGTGTAGCCGAGCGGGAACGCGAGCATCAGCACGAGCACGAGCGCCGCCGGCCCGATGAACCACCAGCCGGCGCGCCGCTCAGCTCGCCGCATGACCGCTCGCGTGCGGCGCCGTCAGCTCTCGGTCTTCTTGCGGATCGCCTGGATCTGCTCGTCGACCTTGGCAGCGGCACCTTTGATGTCGCCGCCCTCGATCGCCGTCACCACGGCGGCGCCGAGCACGTCCCGAATCTCGCCGACGGCGACGAACGGAGGACCCCACGAGGGCGTGTCCTTCAGCTTCAGCGAATCGAGCGTCGCGCGCGTGAGCTCCGGCGACTTGTCGCGCTTCTTGAACTCCTCCGAGTTCCATGCGGACAGACGCGCTGTTGGAATCGCAGCGAGCTGGGCTTTGAGCGCGTTCTCCTTACTGATCGCCCACTGAATGAAGACCCACGCGGCGGGCTTGTGCTGCGACTTCGAGTAGATGGACAGGTACCAGCCGCCGCCCGCCGGCTTACGGCCGCCTGGGCCTGCGGGGAGCATAGCGAAACCGATCTTGTCGGCAACCGCGGATTTGCTCGGGTCGAGCAGCGTCGCCATGAAGATGTTCGAGTCGGTCCAGAACGCCGCGTGACCCCCCGCCATCAGGATCTGGCATTGCAGCCAGTGGAAATTCGCGGCACCCGGCGGGCCGTAGTCGCGCGCCATATGGCCGTAATACTCGAACGCCTTGATCGCCGCTGGGCTCGTGAAGTCGGGATTGCCCTTGGCATCGACCCAGCTTCCGCCCATGCTGTGCAGGATGCCGGAGTAGATCGTGGTGGTCGCCGCGCCCTTGCCGCGCAGGCAAATGCCGTACTGGTTGTTCTGCTTGTCGGTAAGCTTCTTCGCCGCCGCGTCGAGCTCTTCGAGTGTCTGCGGCACCGGGATGCCCGCCTTCTGCAGCAGATCTTTCCGATACGCGAGCACCTGCAATTCGCTGTAGAGCGGAATCCCGATCAGCTTGCCGTTCACCGTCGCATCGTTCACCGCCTGCGGCGCAAAGTCGGCGAAGTCGAAATCCGGACTGGTGAGGCTGCGATCGTCGATGAACGGTTTCAGCACCTCGTACCAACCGGCCGAGAGATATTTCGCGCCCTCCTGATGCCGCTGCGACCCGAAGACGTCGATGTCGCCGCGTCCGGACGCGAAGGCTACCGCCATTTTCTGCCGGTTCTAGTCCTCGGGCAGCACTTCGAGACGCACCTTGATGCCGGTGAGCTTCTCGAACTGCTTGTACGGATAGGCGTTGGCGATTCGCCGCCCCGACGAGATGCGTCCGTCCCGGTCCGCTCGGCAGATTCGGATAGTCGCCCGACCCTTGCCGGCCACCACGCTGCTTTGGAGCGGACTATCCTGGAGCATCGAACACGCTGCGCATTGCCGCGTTCAACGCTGCGCGGCTAAGCCAACAGTCTGGGAACAATCGGCATCGCGCTTGGCTTATGTTGCGTTCGTGCATGTCCAGGGCGCGTGGCCGATTTCTCAGAAGCGGTACGCGGCACCTAGCAGCAGGACATCGCTGTCGTGCGACTTTTCGGCGAAGACGCGGCTCCAAGTAAATCGGACTGCCCACTGGGGAACCGGAGCGTACGCCGTGGTCAGCGAGAAGACGCCGGCCAGCCGCTCCCGTGACGCCTCCACGAGGAGTGGATTCCTCTTGATGTCCAAGACAGCGTACGGCCCGATGCCAATTGCGGCCGTGACGCGCTCGTCGAGCAATGCACGACCCACCCAGAATTGGGCAACCACACCGCTACGCCGTTGCGTGCGTGCATCGCCTTCGTTCAAAGCTCCGGCGCTCCATTCGAAGTAGCGGCCGAGTCGTTGTCGGAACTCGATTTGCGCAGCGAACGAGTCTTCGGAGTGGAACGTGTTGAGGATCGACTTGCCAAGGAGCAGAGCAACCTCGCGCTTGGCGAGCCCCTGAGCGGCGGGTGCGGATAAGTCCTGAGTTGGCGCATCGTTGGCTTGGAGCCGATAACCGATGCCCAACAGCAGCGAAGTCGTGTCGACGCTATGGTCAGTGGCGATGTGATTGACGCGTAAATGCATCGACCATGGACCGCTGAAATGCCAAGTTGCCGCTAGGCTCGCGACGACGCCGACACCGTGGTCGTCGTGGGAGCCGTCGGCATTTGCCGCCGGTACCGTGTCGAAATAGACGTAAGGACCAATGCCTGCCGCAAGCGTCAGTCGTCGATCGAGTGCGTCGGTTCGTGCCCATATTTGCGCAGTAGCGCCATCGCGGTGATGACCCGACAAATGCCCTTCATTTATCCATCCGCCGCTGAACGCAATGGATTCGCCAAGCCTTTGTTGATAGTCGATCTGGCCGGTAAACGTGCGCTCGCTATGGTGCTTCCCTTTGAGCGCGCCGCTCAGCGCGAAGAGCTCCTGCGCATGAACTGCACACGTGGCACCGCACAGGGCGATTACCAGCAGGTAATTGCGGAACATATAAGGCGCGATCGACCGCCGGCGGTTATCACAAGCACTGTCGGTGACAATTACTCTGTCGGGGGAAATCGTGCGTTGACGTCGAGATAGGCGTCTAATGGGTCGAGTCCTGTGCTCCGAAACCGATCAACGGCGCAGTGTTTCCTGGCCGTTCTGCGATCAGACGCTGCTCGGGCCCGCAGCCGCGTGCACGCTACAGTAAGTGATCCAAACGACGCTTGTCCAATTATTGCAGGCGGACGCTCCCAGACATTCGTGACCGCCCCATTTTCGAGCGGCTCGAGCGCGAGCGTGACGGGGTCGGCGGCCAAGCGCTCTTGGCATCCTGCGGGGGGAAAGATCTGTCTGCGGCAAACGACGACGGCGCGCAAGCAGCCGCCGTGTGACCCCCTTCGTCTGGATTGTCGGGCGCAACGAGCCACGCCTTCGTATCATCGCGGGATGGATACATGGATCGCGCCGTTGCTGGCCGCTCTCGCGCTGCCGCAATACGGGCTTAGCACGGTCTTCATCGTCGCGCTGGTGTCAGCAACGCTGCTGCCGATGGGCTCTGAGCCGGCAGTTTTCGGGCTCGTCAAGCTCAACCCCGAACTATTCTGGCCTGCCGTGCTCGTCGCCACCGCCGGCAACACGGTTGGCGGCACCGTCAGCTGGTGGATGGGGTATGGCGCCGAGCGGGCCTATGAACGAATGACACATGACCCCCGCGCGGCGCATCCACGCGCGCTTCGATGGCTCGAACGCTTCGGGGCTAGTGCCTGTCTGCTGTCGTGGATGCCGTTGATCGGCGACCCGCTTTGCGCGGTAGCCGGCTGGTTGCGTCTGCCGTTCTGGCCCTGCGTGCTTTATATGGCGATCGCCAAGTTTGCGCGCTACGTGGCGATGACCGGTGTGCTGCTGTGGTTCTTTCCGGGATCGTTTTCGTATTAGCTATTCGGCTTATCTGGTGCGCGAATGCTCATTCCATAACATTCATCATCCTGTCCCGCCTCTTCGGTCGTGCGCTGCGCCACCGAGGCGCCCATCGGTGTCTACGGACGTCACCGACCGTCACCGACCGTTGTTGCGGTCCTCGCTAGCACGACTGGGGAGGAATCGCAGCTTCGTTTGGCGTCATTCCGGATAGTTGTTCGTCCACTTCATCAACGCATCCACGCGCCCGTCTTGAGTATCATGGCGGCGTTTCGGTTGGATGGCTCCGATTCACGCCGCCATCATCGATCTGGGGCAGGACGCGCTGGTTAGCGCCGGATTCAGTGAAGCTGCTGAGTGCATATTAGGGCGCAACCCGTGGCGTGCAATAAGGAGGAAAGCGGGCCCGTGAAGGATCGGGTCACCACTGACAAAACACTGCGGTTGCTGGAACTCAAGACGACGACCATGGGCTCCAGCGTTAGCTTGAAGCACCTGCGCGACCGCGCGCTATACCTCGACCGAAAGCTCGGAGAGCGAGCGAAACGAATCTTCGAGCGCGAACTGCTCGCCTGGAGCAACGGTCTGGCGAAGCTCATCACTGCATGCCTCATCCACGCTAAACAAGCCCATTGCTAGCAGGTTGAGTCGCTCACGCTCATGATGGTGAGTTCTCAATGGATTCCGCTGGATGACATTTACGAAAAGGACCTCGTCGATAAGCTCGTGGCCGAGGAGCGCGCATTCATTAAGCCACTGCGTTACGAGGCGCGGAACATGCCTCGATTCCCTAATTTCCGCTTGCTTGATGCTGGGCCTCGACCCGTTGCGCTCGATATCCTGAGCGCGTTCGTGAGCGATGCTGAGCGTGCCGCGAAAATGAAGGCGATCGGCACACGCGACCGCAACGATTGGTCATGGGATACGGCGCTGTGCCGGGTCATCCCCGAACTACGACCGAGGTCTCTTAAGAAGGTCCGTTCACGGCCAAAAGCTGCCTTTCGAGCGTTCGCACAGAGTGTCCCGCAAGCGAACAGCCGGGCGATGGAAAGCGGCCACACAGCTTGCGAGAGCGGACCGCCGCCCGGAGAATGCCCTAGCCATGGCGCGCATTCTCGTCGGTAGCGTTCCTGTCGTCGGTCATATCAATCCACTCGTGCCGATCGTACGCGCGCTTTGCGCGCGCGGCCACGAGGTGCGCTGGTACACGGGTGCCAAGCATCGATCGAAGGTCGAGGCCACCGGCGCGCAGTTCGTACGGTGGACGCACGCGCGGGACTACGACGACGCCAAGATCGAACGCGAGTTCCCCGGCCGCGCGCACCTGCGCGGCATGGCGCAGCTCAAGTTCGACATGAAGCGCGTGTTCATCGACAACGGGCCGGGACAATTGCTCGACCTGCAACAGATCGCGCAAACATTCGCACCGGACGTGCTGCTCTGCGAGGCGGGTTCGTTCGGCGGATTGTTCTACTCCGAGCTGACCGGCGTGCCAATCGTCGTGCTCGGCGTCATCCCGCTCGCGCGGAGCAGCATCGACACCGCGCCGTTTGGACTCGGTCTTGCGCCGGACGCGACAGCGCTTGGACGAATCCGCAACCGTGCGCTCAACTGGGCGGTCGAGCATGTGTTGTTTCGCGATGTGCAGCACCATTGGAACGAGACACGCAAGCGGCTCGGGCTGCCACCTACCGGCTGGTGGTTGGACGCCGGGGACCGCGCGACGGTGTACATGCAGCCGTCGATCCCGGGAGTCGAGCACCCCCGCAGCGATTTGCCGGGCAACGTTCGCTTCATCGGGATGGTTCCCCCAGACGTTCCGGCCGACTGGGTACCGCCGGAGTTCTGGCACGAGCTCGATGGCACGCGTCCGATCGTGCACGTCACACAAGGGACAATCGCCAACGCGGAGCCTGATCTGATCGCGCCCGCGCTCGAAGGCCTGGCGAATGAGAACGTGCTCGTAGTAGTTGCGACCGGCGGTCGCACGCCAGATGGCCTCGGTCTGCGCAATGTGCCGCGCAATGCGCGCGTAGGCACGTTTTTCTCGTACCCCGAGTTGTTGCCGAAGACCTCGGTCATGGTCACGAACGGTGGCTACGGTGGTGTGCAGATGGCGCTCGCGCACGGCGTTCCGCTGGTGGTAGCCGGCACGTCCGAAGACAAACCCGAGGTGGCCACGCGTGTCGCTTGCTCGGGTGCGGGCGTGAATTTGAAGACGGCGACGCCCACTCCGGAACAGGTACGTACCGCGGTGCATGCATTGCTCGACCAGTCCCGCTATCGCGAGCGTGCGCAAGCGCTCGCTGCCGAGTACGCGCGCTATGACGCGGTGAAGCTTGCAGTGGAAACGGTCGAAGGATTGATCGCGCGCTGAGCGTCCGGCCGGGGAAGTAGAGCGGCGGGTTGTGGGGCGACGGCGAAGGCGCTGGTGGCAGCGATCGGGCCACAAGCAGCCGGTCACCGCCTTCTTTCAGTTCGCTCTAGAGCAGTCATTAAGTCTCTTGCGCGGTCCGCGTGGAATCTGGAGCATACCGCGCCAACGCGGTGGAACCGGGCGTTTACTTGTGCCGTCGTGAGGTTCCAGCTGGTGATCAATTTGCAGGCGGCTCAAGCAGCCCGGCATCACGATTCCGCAGTCGTTGTTGCTGCGGGCGGACGAGGTGATTCAGTAATTGGGCGATCCGGGTTGATCGTCGCACTCGGCTGCGCTTATCTTCGCGATTGGCGCACGGTTGTCCTGCAAGTGTTCCATGATTTTCACGACTGCTGGAGTTGCGTCCATAAATGCATCGACACAGGCGGGGTCAAAATGCCTTCCTCTTTGGCTCCGCAAATGTTCGAATGCTTTCCCAATCGGCCACGCTTGTTTGTAGGGCCTGCGCGTCACCAGCGCATCGAACACATCAGCAACCGCTACGATCCTTGCTTCGATCGGTATCTCGTGTCCGCGAAGTCCCTCAGGATAGCCTCCGCCATCGAATCGTTCATGATGCCCCAACGCGATCATGGCACCAGTTTTCAGATATTTCGATGGACTGTTTTTCAGTATGTCATAACCTATGCGCGGATGCCGACGCATCACCTCCATTTCGCCGGATGAAAGCGGTCCCGTCTTTAACAGAATCGAGTCGGGAATTCCGATTTTGCCAATGTCGTGCATGGGCGCGGCGACCTCCAGTAGATGCACGCTTTCCGTCGTGAGGCCGAGATGTGTACCGATTAGTGCGGAATACTGTGCCATTCGTGCGACGTGATTGCCGGTGCACTCATCTCGATATTCACCGGCCTTGGCCAGAACGAGAAGCGTCTCGAGTTCGCGTGCGTGAATTATGGCGACCGCGGTGGCGATTTCGCGTTCTAGGTTCCGCGCTTGATCGGACAAGACGAGCTTGTGTCGTCGAAGGTGCAGCAGATTCGTACAGCGGGCCTTGATCTCCTGCTCGTCGACTGGTTTGTTCAAAAAATCGGTCGCGCCTGCTTCAAGGGCCGCGTGGCGAATGCTTCGATCCTCGAATATGGTGACCACTATGATCGGAACGTCAGCGTAATCGGCCAACGCTCGCAGGCGACGTGTCAGTTCGATGCCGTCGAACGGTCGCATTGAGTAGTCTGTGACAACGAGGTCAACCGGGTTCTCACTCGCGAATCGTAGTGCCCTCACAGGGCTTTCGAACGATTCGATTACGACGGGCGGATTGATCTGACGCACCATTTCGCCGAGCAACAGTCGACTACTGGCGAGATCATCAACGATGAGAACGGTACAGCGTTTATCGCGTGCCGTTGCGATGTCGGTTGTTTGATCTCGCCCAGGCGCAGGGCGCTGTTCTTGTATCTGCGATTGCATTATGGCGATTGCATACAGGTTCGGAATTTTTCGGGCTAGCGCTCGAACTGGAAAGTAATATGAGGGGCGAGGGCAAGAGTCGAGCCAGAAAGACAGACGGCGCTCAACCTTTGACTAGTCAATGCAAAGGCTTGAATTAACGGATCCTGATATGCGCGACGGCGCCAATAGCGTGGGGCGATAGGGGAGAAACCTCGTCGATTGATGCGTGCGGCGGTAGCGCACCGCGGCGGTTAACGCCCATGGCGGCCCTAAACAAGATGAAGTCTTATTCGACAGCCTTTGCCCACTCAGTTGTCCACTGCCACGTCGCCTCGTCACAAGCAAAGCGCGAAGTCGTTCGGCTCAACGCTGCCTTCAGGCGCGCCGAGCTCGTCGGAGACGCTCATGAATAGGACGGGACGTGCGCAAGCAGCGCGCGCACACAGCTTGGCGGGCTTTCCGACAAACGTGTGAGGGCTGGAAACGCGGCAGGGCTATCTACGCGGCCGGTGTTCAGCCTCGGCAAGTTCTGGACGAACGACGACGACCACTGGCTGCCGCTCGACGCCGATAAGGTCGCCGTCAACGCGGGTCAGTGGTTCGGCGGTTTCAAGTTCTGCTAGGCGGCTCGGACTTCCGCAACGGCGCGGCTCGCATCGCAGATCGATCAACCCCGAGACCGTCGCCTTGGACGCATTTCTTTGGCCGCGAAATTGAGCTCGCAAGGCGACGCGGCGATTAGCCAGTCAGCCGCTGCGAGTCCATTTCTGAAGCCAAACGCAGCCTGCTGCCGCGAGCAACCAGCCGAAACTCGCCAGCGGCATGTGCGTGTAGACCGTCCACAGCGCGGCGTTGAGGACGCACAGCACGATGGCGAAAACGAACGTCAGTGTGAACATTCACGAACGGGCGGCCTCTCGGGACGGCGGCGCGGCGCGTTGGCGCGCCGGCCGCCTCACCACACGCGGTACTAAGGGAGGTAAACGCGTGTGGCTTAGAGGAACGTTAACACCGTGCGCGCCGAGCCGATGGTACGTTCATCGGCTCAATACGCGAAGCCGACCGAGGGTCGTGGTCACTACCATTTGGAGCATACGATGCGAGGAAGAAGACCGTTGCCCGGCGGCGTGGAAGTAATTCGCGGCAATCCCGGCTGTCGGGCCGCTCACGAAGGGCAAACGCGCCCCGCTGGTGCGTTGGGCGAGCCATCCGACTGGATCACGATGTTGCACCCGGTGTCGAAGCCCATCGATCGATTGTTGAAGTCCGCGGAGCCGACGCTGCACAGACCGCACTGTTCAAGTTCCACAAGGCCTTGGTGGATCAGAAATACCGCCTGCTCTTTTCTCGTCGACGCGCGAGGCGAGGCGCGGATACGACGTGGCATCGCGCTGTTCCGCAACCGCCTGCTCGCTGAGCACCTGGGAAGCGAGCCCGCCGACGTCGCGAGTGAGTTAACGGCGCAGGCAGGCAGTCTCGTGAGAACTTCGATCCCATGACGCGTCCCGGTTGCACACTCAAGCCGATCGAGCCCGTGCTGCCTGACGACGCCGAGTATCCGGCGCCATTCAAGGTCAGTCGCCGCGGCAAGACGGCCTGTGTGGGCCGTATTCGACGCGTCCAACGCTGATGGCGACGATCGCTATCACCGATTAGTGAGGGCCAGCCGCGCGAACGCGCGACAATGGACACGCGACAGGGTAGGTACCCGCATGAACCGATGGAGAGGGCGATGAACAGCATGCAGCCACCGGCGCAGCAGCCGGTGCAGCCAAAGGGCAGCGTGCAGGCGAGGCTTCCGCCGCGCAAGTCGTGGCTGATCTTCCTTGTGCTCCTGTTCCTGAACTACCTTCTGATGAGGTATCTCTTTCCCGGTCCGGGCGAGCCAGTCACGGTGCCGTATACCGTTTTCAAGGTGCAGGCCGCCAAGGACAACGTCGCGGCGATTTACAGCCGGGGAACGAGCATCGAGGGCCGTTTCAAGGCACCCGTCACGTGGCCCCCGGAGGGCAACGGCAAGGCGGTGACCAGCGCCAAGGGGTTGCCACCGCCGGCGCCACCAAGAACTGGGGATACGTTCACCACCGAGCTGCCCGCCTTCGTCGATTCCGGATTGGAGACGTTTCTGATCGACCACAACGTCGAGATCAGCGCGGTGCCCATCCGCGAAGGCAGCGGCTGGGCCACGCTGCTGCTCGGTTTCGGCCCGGCAATCCTCATCATCGCGTTCTATGTCTGGATCTACCGGCGCGCCGCGCAGCAGGGCGGCGGTTTGGGTATGGGTGGACTCATGGGCATCGGCCGCAGCAAGGCGCGCCGCTACGACCAGAATGCCTCGACCAAGGTGACCTTCGACGACGTCGCTGGAATCGACGAAGCGGAGAACGAGCTCGTCGAGATCGTCGATTTCCTGAAGGCCCCCCAGAAGTACACCCGGCTGGGGGGCACTGCACCCAAAGGGGTGCTGCTGATCGGCGCGCCGGGGACGGGCAAGACGTTGCTCGCACGGGCGGTCGCCGGAGAGGCCGGGGTTCCCTTCTTTTCGATGAGCGCGGCCGAGTTTGTGGAGATGATCGTCGGCGTCGGTGCCGCGCGGGTAAGAGATCTATTCAAGCAAGCGCGCGAAAACGCGCCCGCGATCATCTTCATCGACGAGATCGACGCGATCGGCCGTGCGCGCGGGCAGCTCGCGATCGGCGGCGCAAGCGAGCAGGAGCAGACGCTGCAGCAGATTCTCACCGAGATGGACGGGTTCAGCGGCCGCGAGGGCATCATCGTGCTGGCGGCGACCAACCAGCCGGACGTCCTCGACCGCGCACTGCTGCGGCCCGGCCGCTTCGACCGTCGCGTGGTAGTGAACCTCCCTGACCGCGCGGGGCGGGAAGCCATCCTCAAGGTGCATACACGCAAGGTTCCGCTCGCGAGCGACGTGAGCCTTGCGGAGCTTGCGTCGGCAACGCCCGGGTTCTCGGGCGCGGACCTCAAGAACCTCGTCAACGAGGCGGCGTTGCTCGCCGCGCGCCGCGAGGAGGACGACGTGCGACAAAGGGACTTTCTGGACGCGCTGGAGAAGATCGTCCTCGGCCCCGAGCGCCCGTTGTTGCTCGCACGCGAGGATCGCGAGCGCATCGCCTACCACGAGAGCGGGCACGCGATCCTCGGTCTAGTCGTACGAGGCGCCGATCCTGTGCACCGGGTGAGCATAGTGCCGCGCGGACAGGCGCTTGGCGTGACGTATCAGCGGCCGCAGACCGACCGCTACAACTATCCGGAAGCGTATCTGCGCGCGCGCATCATCGGCATGCTCGGCGGGCGCGCCGCCGAGGAGCTCGTGTACGGCACGCGCACCACCGGCGCCGAGAACGACATCGAGCAGGCCACCAATCTCGCGCGCAACATGGTGACGCGCTGGGGCATGAGCGACGCGCTCGGCCTCGTGCAGCTCGCACCGCACCAGAATCCCTTCCTCGGCGGTGCCGCGGGATACACCGGCGAGAAACCGTTCAGCGAGGAAACCGCGCGCCTCATCGATGCCGAGGTCCAGAAGATCATCAACGAGTGCCACGGCGAAGCGAAGCGCCTTCTCGGCGAACATCGCGAGGCGCTCGACGCGTTGGTCCAGGCGCTGCTTTCACGCGAGACGCTTGCCGAGCAGGAGATCCTCGAAGTCACCAAGCTGCCGCCCGCGCCGCCGCTTCCGGGCGCCCCGCTGTCGCCTCAAACCGCTTCGCCCGCGATACCGTAGTTGGTTCGCCGGCAAGGTCGAACGCTTTGGTCGGCCGTGAAGGCGAAGCGCGAGCGCCGACCTGGGCTTGACCCGATTTGATCGGAGTCGAACAGGTGCATCACCTTGCGATGGCTGCGACAGAATTTGTGCACGCGCCCCTGCTATGCGCGATCGACTTGGTGGTGGTGCAATCGCCCTGACAATTAGTCTGAAACAGCAACGACGTATGGCGCGGATCATGCCGCGATGGCGCGATCAACGCAGCGGCTGCGACGTGTCGAAAGCGGCTGTAAAACCTAGCAAGTTGTCGACCAACGGATTCCTTGTATCTTGAAAGTGCTGTTTCAGTTGTCGGTAGCCGCGCCGCGCGCCAAGCCTGTCATTCCTAAGAGGAAAATCCACTTTCTGATTGCCTCCGGCGTTGTACACGATGAGCTCGGCGGCCTCGCTACCGTTCGCCGGCTCCATCGCAAGATCGAAGAGTCGACTCTCGAAATGAACAACGATGAACGGCGTGCGTCGTGCTGGTCGGCCATCTTGCGTCAAGGGGGCGATCCGACATACGTCGCCAACGCGTTTCGCAATGTTTCCGCACTCCGACTCAACGCACGCGCTTCGTCGTCCGACATCTGGGGCGCCGGTGAAGTATTCCGGATCACGATCGAGCCGTTCGCGACCGCGACCTGTTCAAGGCGGGTCACCGCATCCGGCTCGATATCTCGTCGAGCAACTTTCCGAAGTTCGACGTCAATCCGAACAGCGGGGAGCCGGAAGGATACGCGCGCGCGATGCGGATCGCGCGCAATACCGTGTATACCGGTCACGCTACGCCGTCGCGTCTGGTGCTTACGATCGTTGGTGCGGCCCGCTAGCCCGTACGCCGCAGTCGCTGCATAGGCACCGATCTTGTCGATGCCGGACATCAGGAACAGCACAGACAGGAAACTGCGTCCGGCGAACTCGGAAGTTGGCCTGTTCGTCGCGACCATCCCTGAACGTGACCCCGCCGTACAGCGCACCCTCAATCCCAAAATAGTGGCGCTTTCGATCTGCGCGCGGACCGTATCAGGTTCACGACGATGCCGCAGTCGACTGCGCACACGACGTGCTGGCCGCTCCGCCAAAGCAGTCGGTCGCCAGCCCTCGAGTCGCGTTTTCGTGAAATGTAATAGGTAAATTTCACCGACTCGATGGGCTTCGCTAGCTTACGGCGTAAGGAAGGCACAAAATCGGCTATCCATAGTGCGCAACCGCTTGGCTTCGGGGCGGCAACCTGCAGTCATTTCGATGACCTCGATCTGCTGGCACCGAAATTCCTGCTGTTCTATCTCTTCGTCGCGTCTGCGCTATACGTGCACCTGCGCGGACGCGTGCGCCATCGGTTCCTGCGTCAACTCACCGATCATTCGACGTTTATGGCGCCGTACAACGCGCTGATGTATCTGTTTTCGGCGGTGCCGAACGAGCCGTTCCTCCCGATCGACCGCTTCCCTGACCTCGCGCCGCTCGCCAGCAATTGGCGCACGATCCGCGATGAGGCGAGGAGTCTTTTCGCCGACGGCCACATCAGGGCCGCATCAGGCTATACCGATCTCGGCTTCAACTCGTTCTTTCGACGCGGCTGGAAGCGCTTCTACGTCAAGTGGTACGACGATCCGCTGCCGTCCGCGAAGCGATTGTGCCCGCGCACTGTCGAGCTCGTGGAATCGATTCCCTCCGTCAACGCGGCGATGTTCGCGATGCTGCCGGCCGGTGGCGACCTCGGCCGTCACCGCGATCCGTTTGCTGGATCGCTTCGCTATCACCTCGGATTGTCGACGCCGAACTCGGACGGCTGCGCGATCTGGGTCGATGGCGAGCGCTATTCGTGGCGCGACGGCCAGGCGGTCGTATTCGACGAAACATTCATCCACTGGGCGGAGAACAAGACCGACGTGTCACGCCTGATTCTGTTCTGCGACATCGAGCGGCCCTTAAAGAGCAGGATCATCGCGGCAATGAATCACTCGTTCAAGGCGACTGCGATCCGAGCAACGCAAACCGAGAACGCGCCCGGCGAAAAAATCGGTGCGTTGAACCGTGCGTTCAGCGTCGCGTACTACGCGCGACTGCCCGGCAAGGCGCTCAAGAAAAAGAGCAGGCTCGCCTATTACAGCGTCAAATGGCTGATCATTGGCGGCGTGCTCTACCTGTTGCTACGTTGACGCCGGCGCACCCGTACGCAGATGCTCTCAAGGAGGCTGACATGTACATCGCGCGCTTCTCGTATTCTGTATTGCCTATCAATCGCCAGCGTGCAGTCGATTTTATCCGTCGCGAAGTGCAGGCCGCGCAACGTAATCAGCTCAATGCGCGCCTGCTAGTGCCATTGACACGCGGCCAAGGCGGTGCGGCGTTGCAGTTCGAAGTCGAACTGCCCAATCTCGACCAATTCGATCAGTTTCGCGAGCGCGGAATTGAGTCGAACGAGGAGACTGGCAACTGGATGCACGCTTTCAGCGAGATTCTCACCGCTCCGCCGGAGGTGGAACTCCTGCGAGTGGAGCCGTCCGCGACCTCGTAAGCTCAGGCGCCGATCGCGAGGCATCCCTCGCAACAGCGTCTCCCGCGCGAAAAACGTCGTTTCCATTCGGTTCGGCGCACGTAAGGATTCTTACGGGCGATCGTGATCGCCGCCTGCGTAAGACGTGGGCCGGGTTGAGCGACCCCGCTTCGCTCATTTGCTGCGAGAACGGAGCCTCCAATCGCTCACTGATGCGCCGGTGCAGCTTTGCCCGCTGGCCCGGCGCCTGGCGCTCGTAGAAAACCTCGCCGTATAGCATGTGTACGAATTCGTAGCGTAGGGAGATGCTCCCATCCGGGAACTGCTGAGAGCCCGCCGGGCGCACAATGCGGTGCCGTCGAGTGGCGACACAGGCATGACGCCGGCGTTGCAGAACAGAACGTCAAGCCTGCCATATCGCTCGCAAGTCAACTTGACGAGGTTCGAAACGTCGCCACGCCGTTTCACGTCCGCGGGTGCGTAGGCTGCATCGCCGCCCGCTGCCGAAATCCGATCGGCAAGATCCTTCAGACGATCCGAACCGCGCGCACCGAGCACGACCTTAGCGCCGCGTTCGGCGAGTAGGAGCGCGGTGGCTTCGCCAATTCCGCTGCTCGCGCCCGTGATCGCGACGAACGTTACCTGCCGGATTTTTGCCGGACTTTTCACGCGACCCGCCTCAACAGCGGCGCTGACGAACCCGATTCGATCAGCTTCACCGCACGCAACAATTCGGAGAGCTCCGCCGCCGAGCAGTGCGTCGTGATGTTGTCGTTACTGTGCCCAGGATGTTGTGCTCCGCAAATAATCGCGTCGCCTTTGTTTCCGCCCTTCCCTATTGAGCGGTCACGCGCTCGCGCCCACGGTCGCAATAGAGTACTCATGATGCAAGCCTCCCAGGACCGATTTCGCGA
>Ga0137368_10000262_pt1 | contig 46758 bp, 43 predicted proteins | sample SagtaG_13_FD_104917 | JGI IMG/M metagenome (GOLD analysis project Ga0137368, IMG submission 104917) | Vadose zone soil microbial communities from Sagehorn Ranch, Mendocino, California, USA - Sage1_L_100_16 metaG | ecosystem: Environmental > Terrestrial > Soil > Vadose zone | place: USA...
CGGCACCGCGCCCGCGCCCTCGGCGGCTACCTACGCTGGTACAACCACAGACGCCCGCACAGCTCAATCGGCGGTCGGCCACCCATCAGCCGTGTCGCGGACCTGTGTGGTCAGTACATCTAGTAGCTCGGACGACCAGGCTGCCTAGTCCTCGCTCTCGAGCCCCAGGCCGAACTGGTTGCCGTCGGGGTCGGCGAAGACGGCCCACCACTTCCCCCACGGCGCCTGCTCGGGCGGGGTCGGAAAGCTCACCCCCTTCGCGGACAGCTGCTCGAAGGTCGCGTGCAGGTCGTCGCAGTGGAAGATGACGTTCGAGAAGCCGCCGACGCGGTCCTGCTGCCCCTCGGGCGTGAAGAGCAGCAGGTTGACCTCGTCGCGCGGTAGGCGCACCTCGATCCAGCGCTGGGCGCCGTCTCCCTCCCCCATCGGCATGTCCACGAGCACGTCGCAGCCGATCACGTCGCGGTAGAACTCGAGCGCGCGCTGCTGGTCCGAGACGTAGATCCCGACGGAGCGGACCTTCGTGATCACGCGGCCCCTATTCAGTGAATGTGATTGTGGACAGGCACCATCTTCGGCTCTGGCCCTCCGGCCACTCCTGCCTGCTGGAAGGCACCCATGAGACGCTCGTTGATGAAGCGCTCGAACGCATCCTCGGACTCCCAGACGTCCGAGATGAGCATGCCGCCGTCGGTGACGGCAGCCGTGTGACAGATCAACCCGTCGACGTCACTCGCGCTCGACACGCCCATCAACTCGTTCACCTTGTCGTACTGCTCGACCGTCATACCGGGCACCTCTGCCGTGATGAGCACTGCCATGGCTACCTCCTCGTTGTCGACGTCCATTCAGTCCTGCTTTCTACCCGTACAAGGATGAACGGACCGCGGGGCGGGCGCTCGCGGTACTGCTCGTACTTCGCCTGCAGCAGCTCGAGCCCCCGCTCGTCGCGATCGACCACCCGCGCAGTCCCGCGCAGCTTCACCCACCAAAGCTGCGACCAGTCCTCCTCGTAGTGGTCGATCAGCACCTCGACCTGCGGGTTGGCCTCGATGTCCCGCAGGCGCTGAAGCCCCCGCGTCCGCTTGGGCTTCTCGTCGACCGCCGTGTACAGCGTGTTTCCGTCGAGCGCGAAGCAGATGGGCACGACGTGCGGGCGGCCGTCGGGGCCGGCCGTCGCCAGCCGGGCGACCCGCTCGTCGTCAGGCGACGGCAAGGCCGGGACGGACCAGCTTCACGGGCCGGCGCAAGTCGCTCGTGTCGACGGGCGGGTTGAGAGGCTCGGCAAGCGGTGCGGCGCCGAATGACGCCGCCGTGCGCTCGGGGTCGGGGGTTCCGTAGACGGTCGTGCGCTGCCTCGGCACACGGCCGAGCGAGCGGATCAGCTCCTCGAGTCGCTCGGGCGGCATCTCTTGACCGTAGCTGGCCCCGGCCGCGCGCGAGATCGACTCGTTCATCAGCGTCCCGGTGAGGTCGTTGCAGCCGGCGCGAAGCTCGGCTGCAGCGCCGGCGAGCCCCACCTTGACCCACGAGGCCTGGACGTTCGTGATCCGGGGATGGAGGGCGAGGCGCCCGACCGCGTGCATGAGCAGCGTCTCCCGGAACGTCGGTCCTGGACGGGCGAGCCCCTTGAGGTACATCGGGGCCTCCATGTGCACGAACGGGAGCGGTACGAACTCGGTGAAACCGCCTGTCTTCTCCTGTTGGTCCCGGGCGCGAATGAGGTGTCGGGCCCAGTTTCGCGGCCCGTCCACGTGTCCGAACATGATCGTCACGTTCGAGCGCAACCCCGCCCGGTGGGCCGTGTCGTGCACCTCGAGCCACTGCTCGGTCGTCACCTTGTCGGGACAGATGAGCCTGCGCACCTCGTCATCGAGGATCTCCGCCGCGGTGCCGGGTAGCGACGCGAGCCCCGCGTCGCGCAGGCGCTCGAGGTAGGACTCGAGCGGTTCGTCCAGGGTCGCCGCGCCCTGCCAGATCTCAAGCGCCGAGAAGGCGTGCACGTGCAGGTCGGGCAGCTCGTCCTTGATCGCCTGCACGAGGTCGATGTAGTAGTCGCCGGTGAAGTGCGGGTGGATGCCGCCCTGGAGGCAGACCTCCACGGCCCCGCGCTCCCAGGCCTCGTGACAGCGGCGCAGGATCTCGTCCGTCGCCACGAGATATGCCGGTCCCCGCAGGTTCTCGGCCAGCTTGCCCTTCGAGAAGGCGCAGAAGCCGCAGCGGAAGTAGCAGACGTTGGTGTAGTTGATGTTGCGCGTCACGACGTACGTGACCTCGTCCCCGTTCACCTCACGCCGCAGCCGGTCGGCGGCGGCGAGCACGCGGTGAAATTCCTCGCCACGCGCGCGGAACAGCCGGACGATTTCCTCTTCGCTGAGCTCGTCGCGGGTTTCGAGGGGCAGGGCATCGCGAGGGACGAACGGGACCGGTTTCTGCGCACCGGCGGCCCAGCGCTCCCGGCGGGCGAGACCGTCCGCGTCCGAGGCGCGGAGCACCTGGGTCAGCACGGTCGGATCGAGCCAGGCTTCGTCCACGTACTCGGAGTAGACGGGCAGCCGGGCGGCAGGCTCGAGGCCGGCGGCCCGCGTGGCCTCTTCGAGTTGCCGCACCTCCGGCCAGGGCGCCTCCGGATTGACGTGGTCGATCGTGACCGGGGAGATCCCTCCCCAGTCGTTGATGCCCGCCTCGAGCAGGCGCGGGAACTCGGCGTAGGAGAGGTTCGGGGGCGCCTGGATGTTCATCCAGGGTCCGAGGAGGAGCCGTGCGGCCGCGCAGGTCCAGAGCAGCTCCTCGAGCTCCGGCTCCGGGTGATCCGCCATGCGCGTCCCCGGCTTGGCTCGGAAGTTCTGGACGATCACCTCCTGGACGTGCCCGTAGCGCACGTGGAGGTCGCGGATCGCGAGCAGGGCCTCGATCCGCTCCTCGCGTGTCTCGCCGATCCCGATCAAGATCCCGGTCGTGAAGGGGATCGCGAGCTCGCCGGCCAGCCGGATCGTCTCCAGGCGGGCCGCCGGGCGCTTGTCCGGAGAGCCGAAGTGCGGCCCACCGCGCTCCGAGAGCCGGTCCGAGCTCGTTTCCAACATGATCCCCTGAGAGGCGGTGGCCTCGCGTAGCAGGGCGAGCTCCTCCCGCGTCATCACTCCCGGGTTCGCGTGCGGGAGCAAGCCCGTCTCGTCCAGCACGAGCCGGCACATGCGCGCCAGGTACTCGATCGTCGTCTCGCAGCCAAGGGCGGCCAGCTCCTCGCGGGCAACGCGATAGCGAAGCTCCGGCTTGTCTCCGAGGGTGAACAGCGCCTCGGTGCAGCCCGCGTCCACACCGGCTCGCGCGACTTCGAGCACCTCCTCCGCCGTCATGTACGCCCGCTCGCCGCGGCGGGGCGGGGCGGCGAAGGTGCAGTAGTGGCAGACGTCGCGGCAGAGCTTCGTCAGGGGGATGAACACCTTGGGCGAGTAGGTGACGAGCCGGGCCTTTCCCTGGCCGCGCAGCGCCTGGGCCGGGCCGAGCAGGTCGGCAGCGTCGAGCGTCGTCAGCGCGAGCGCATCATCCCGGGACACCACACGATGAGCATACGTTCCGACGATATGGTCACGGCATGAGTCTCGCGGCCCTGGTCGGCTGCGGCATCTGCCCGGCAGAGCCGGGCTCCGCCTCCGCCTGTCGCCGCTGGCGGCAGGATCCTGCGTCCTCGTCGCGAGTCCGTACCCAGATGTACTGTCCTCGCTCCTCGCACTTGGCTCCGTTGCCAGCGACGACCCAGAGGCGCGAGACATGACCGCCCACGCCCTGGTGCCGGTAAAGCGGCTGGGCGGCGCGAAGAGCAGGTTGGCCGCCGCCTTGACGCCCGGAGAGCGTGTCGAGCTCGTCCACGAGATGCTCGAAGCCGTGCTCGGCGCGGTGGAGGAGGCGGGAATCGGGCCGGTGACGCTCGTCTCATCGGAGCCGCTGGCGCTCAACGGCGTTCCCCGGTTCGACGACCGTGGGCTGCCCTGGAACGACGCGCTGGCGGCGGCGATGCGGGAGGTCGTGACGGAGGACGTCGCCGTCGTCGTCGCAGGCGATCTCCCACGCCTGCACGCGGCCGAGGTGCGGGAGCTGCTGGCGTCCACGCCGCAGCGAGGGCTCGCAATCGCCCGCGCGAAGGACGGCGGCACGAACGCGGTCGCCATGCGCCCTCCCGGAGTACTCGAGACGCACTTCGGCGAACGCGCGAGCGCGCGAGTCCACGAGGAGGCCGCTCTGGCGGTCGGGCTGACGGCGGTCGTCCTCGACGTCGACGGGCTCGCCTTCGACGTCGACACGGCGGAAGACCTGGCGGCATGGCGGGAACGCTGAAGCTCGGCTACAAGGCCTCGGCGGAGCAGTTCGGCCCGCGCGAGCTGCTCGACTACTCGGTGCTCGCAGAGCAGGCCGGCCTCGAGATCGTCGCCGTGTCCGACCACTTCCAGCCCTGGCGGCACCATGGGGGCCACGGCCCGGCCTCACTCGTCTGGCTGGGGGCCGTGAGCGAGCGCACCGAACGCGCGGTGCTGGGCACGAGCGTGCTGACGCCCACCATGCGCTACCACCCGTCCGTCGTCGCCCAGGCCTTCGGCACGCTCGCCTGCCTCGCGCCGGGCCGCGTATTCCTCGGAGTCGGCACGGGCGAGGCGATGAACGAGACGCCGGCGACTGGGGTCGAGTGGCCTGGGGCGAAGGCGCGCCGCGCGCGGCTGGCCGAGGCGATCGAGCTCATCCGCCGGCTGTGGACCGAGGAGAGGGTCAGTTTCGAAGGCGACTACTACCGCACAGAGCGGGCGACCGTCTACGACCGCCCGGCAGAGCCGGTGCCGGTCTATGTCGCCGCCTCGGGTCCCCTCGCCGCCAAGCTCGCCGGCCGGGTCGGCGACGGCTTCATCTGCACCAGCGGCAAGGGGTCGAAGCTGTACGAGGAGCTCACCGCGGCCGTGGCCGAAGGAGCCCGCGCGGCAGGGCGCGATCCGGATGACATCGCGCGGATGATCGAGATCAAGGTCTCCTACGACCGCGACGCGCAGTACGCGAAGGATGCCTGTCGCTGGTGGGCAGCCCTGTCTCTGACACCGGAGGAGAAGATGGGCGTCGAGGACCCCATCGAGATGGAACGGCTCGCCGACGCCGCGGCCGACCGCGCGCACACCCGCTTCATCGTCTCGGCCGATCCCGACGAGGTCGTGGAACGCATCGGCGGCTACGTCGGCATGGGCTTCACGCAGCTCGTCTTCCACGCCCCCGGCGAGGACCAGCCGCGCTTCCTCGAGCAGTTCTCCGAGGACGTGCTGCCGCGGCTCAGATAACGCTTCTGAACGCACGCTCGGCGTCGGCGCCGAACACTGCGAAGACGACCCGCTCGAGCGAGCCGGGCTCGAAGGAGCTTGCCTCGTCCACCATGATCCGCGCGCATTCCTCGAGCGGAAACCCTCCGACGCCCGTGCCGAACGCGGGCAGCGCAAGCGACCGGCAGGCAAGCCCGTCTGCGACCTCGAGGCAGCGGCGTGTCGTCTCGCGGACCAGCGCGGCATTGGTACGAAGATCCTGGCCCATGACCGCGCCGTGGATCACGTACCGCGCCTGAAGACGGCCGGCGCCGGTCGCCACCGCGTCCCCGACCTCGATCGGCCCCTTCGCCACCGCCTCCCGCTCGATCTCCTCTCCGCCCGCCCGCTTGATCGCGCCCGCGACGCCGGCCCCCATCCAGAGGTGATTGTTGGCCGCGTTCGCAATCGCGTCGATCTCCAGCGCAGTGATGTCGCCCTCGACGACCTCGAGCTTCAGCATCCGGGTCGAGATTAGCGCGCGCTCGCGATTGCCAGCTTCGCCTGGTCGGCGAGCCCGGCGAGCATCTTCAGCTGCAGATCGTCGAAGGCCGGCCCTACCGACGGCGCGCCGGCGACGAGAAAGCCGATGCGGCCGCCGTCGAATCTGAACGGCGCGATGCCGAAGCGGAAGCCGTCACCCGGGTCGTGAACGGCCGGGACGTCCGGATGATCCTCGGGCAGATAGACGAAGGGCCCGGGGAAATCGACGAACGACTCGGCGATCTCGCGCGAGTAACGGAGCGAGAGCGCCCTCTCGCGCAGGCCTACTTCGAGCCCGTAGACGGCCTCCGCGCAGACCTCGCCGGTGGATGGATCTTGCAACCAGAGGAACGCTTCCGGCGCCTCGAGCGCGGCCGCCGCATGCTCGGCGATCCGCTCGTAGATCTCGCCGAGCCCCTCGGCGTCGGCGAGCGCGCGAGCGAACTCCAGCATTGCGCTCGCGACGTGCCCGCTCTCTTGCTGGTCCCGATACAGGATCGCCTTCTGGAGCGCCATCGACGCGCGATACGCAAGCCCGTCGAGGAGGCGCATCCGCTCCTCCGTGAAGTGGTCGACTCCTGCGCCGGTCTCCCGAACGACGATCCAGCCCCTAGAGCCGTATCCGGACCGAAGCGGCGCGATTGCGACCGGCCTGAAGGGGAGCTCGGTGGAGCCCTCGAGCACGTTGTCCCGGATCTCGTCCGCCGAGAGCAGGAAAGGCGTCTTTCGGCTCTCGATGAACGCTTGCGCGGCCCGCTCGCTGACCCGCACCTTCGTGATTGGTTCGGCGTCGGGATCGGCCTCGTAGCCGTGTGACGCCGCGCAGTGGAACTCGCCCGAGCGACGGTTTTGGAGCCAGAGCGAGCACTGCTCGGCCTCGAGCAATCGCGCCACGGTCGTGACGGTCTGGTCCCCGATGGTCTGGAGAGATCCCGCTCCAGACATCGCGTCCGCGAACTCGAGCCACGCCTTCGCGTTGTCCGCTTCCCGGCGCAGGCTCTCGTACAGACGGGCGTTCTCGAGCGCCACGGAGGCATAGCCGGCGAGCACCTCGAGCAGTCGCAGGTCGTTCTCGTCGAACTGGTCCACGCCGAGCTTGGAGAGGAAGACGACGCCGATCACACGGGGCCCGTAGCGCAGGGGCACCGCGACGACCGATTCGTCGAGTGGATCGGTGCCCGGGATCTGCATCGCCTCCTCGCACTCGAGCGCATTGCCGATCAGCATGCGCCGGCCCGTCTCGGCGACGTACCCGGTGAGTCCCTGGCCGAGCTTGACGCGCAGGGAGCCGAGGTCGCCCTCGTCTACACCGATGTCTCCCCAGACCGTCAGCGGCACCACTTCGTCGCCTTCGACGAGCGAGACCCGGCAGCTGTGGTAGTCGATCAGGCCGCGTAACTCGCTGACGATGACCTCGCCGATCTCCTTCACGTCGTTCAGCCGGTTGAGCTTTCCGGTCAGGCTCTGGAGCATCTTCAGGTGGGCGATGGAGCGGATGTCCCGGCCGCTCGCGTAGCTGTCGGGGCGCTCGGAGGCCAGGTCCGAGAAGACGACGATGCGGTTCCTGCCGCGAACCTTCGCGGTCATCATCGCGGTCTCGGCGCAGGCCACCAGCTCGCGCGGGTTCATGGCGTGCTCGGGCCCCTGCGCGATACCAATCGAGAGCGTGATCTCCCCGGCGGCATCGATCGGCTGGGCTTCGAGGCGCTGCTGAAGGCGGCGGGCGAGCCCCAGGGCGTCGCCGGAGCCGCACGACGGCATGATCACGGCGAACTCCTCCCCTCCGATACGGCACACGACGTCGCTGTTGCGAACGAGTGCCTTGGCCGTCTCGGCGAGCGCGACGAGGATCTGGTCGCCCACGGCGTGGCCGCAGATGTCGTTGACGCGCTTGAACTCGTCGATGTCGAACATCAGGACGGCGACGGTGTCGTGCGCCCTGCTCGCCCTGGTCAGCTCGGCGCGGAGCCGCTCGTGGAAGAAGCGGTGGTTGTAGAGGCCGGTCAGCGAATCCGTCTGCGCCTGATGCTCGAGCCGGGCGCGAACCTGAACGTTGTCGAGGGCGAGCGCTGCGGCGTCGCCGAACCACTTGGCCAGCTCGAACTCGTCCTCGTCGAAGGCGGCGCCTACCCCCAGGCGATAGATGTTCAGCGCGCCCTTGAGGGAGCCGCGGGCGATCAGCGGCACGGTGATCAGCGCCTCGGGCTCGACCGGAGTGCCGGGGACGAAGGCCACGCGGGAATCGAGATGGGCCTCGTTCGCGAGCACCGGCTGTCGGTGCACGACGGCCCAGCCCGTGATGCCCTCGCCGAAGGCCGGGCTCGTCCCCATCACCTCCTGCAGCCACTTGCTGCGTACGAGCACGGGATCGAGCACACGCCGGGTTACGTCGGCCTCGTAGACGTGGAGGTCGTCGTAGGGAACGAGGTCGGCAAGTGTGTCCGCGATCCGGTCGAGGAGCGTCTCCACGCTCTGCTCCGACAGCACATGGTGAAAGACCTCGGCGAGCCGGCGGTACGACTCGACCAGCGCCTCCGGGGACGCGCTCGAAGGGGCCCGCGCGGGCTCGGAAAAGGCTGTAACTGCAGGGGTAACGCTGGACCGCGCCACGTCGATTTGCATATCGGCACACCCTCGAAGCTGCTTGAGAACCGGTCGTACTGACGCTACATCCGACCTGCTCGATCGGCGTACCCCTTCCGGGGGGTCCTCGGCTAGCGAAACAGATCGCGGTCGCCGGGCATGACCAGCTCCTGCGCGGTGCCCTCGCCCGCCAGCTCGAGCCCGCGCACGACCACCGCGGGAATCCCCTCCGTCTTGCCCCTGGCAAGGTCGGCTGCGGCGGCGATCTCGTCCGCGACCGCGATCACCGTCGCCCGCAACTCGTAGCCGACCGAGTCGCGGCGTCCTCGCAGGTCGAGCAGGGGATTCAGCCCTGCGACACCGATCGCGACGTCGGTGATCCCGTTGCGCCAGGGCCGGCCGAACGAGTCGCTCACGATCACGCCCACCTCGATCCCCGTCCCCTCGTGCAGTCCAGAGCGAATGCGCTCGGCGGAGGCGTCCGGATCCACCGGCAGCAGGACGAGCGTCGCGGGCGCAGGCGCGTTCGAGGCGTCGACCCCCGCAGAGGCGCAGACGAAGCCGTGTCGGGTCTCGGCGATGACGAGCGGGGGGCGGGAGCGGACGATGCGTCGCGCCTCGGCCAGGATCACCTCGAGCCTGCGGGGATCGGCGTCTCCCGCCAGCTCGCGCGCGCGCTCTGAAGGCTCCACCTCGGCGAGATGCACGACCCGGCCCTCGGCCTTCGAGACGGCCTTCTGGGCCACGACGACGACGTCACCGTTCTCGAGGTCCGCGGCCTCGGCGATCAGGGCACCGAGGTCGTCTCCCTCCCGGATCTCCGGAAGGCCTTCGACGGGGATGATGCTCAGCGCGCCGATTCCAGCACCGCCTCGGCGAGCGCGCGCCGCGCAACCGCATCGGTCATCAGCGTTCGGGTAACAACCGGGCGAACCCCCTCGCGCTTCACGCCGGCGGCGCCGTCTGCGTCCGACTCGTCGATGACGAGCACGTCGATCAGCCCCTGATAGCAGGTGGCCACTCGGTGGGGCTCGGTCCCACCGGCGAGACGTTCGAGCATCCGATCGGCGGGCCCTTTGATCGCCTTGCCGCCCACGAGAGGGCTCACCGCGACGCAGCGAACGCGTCGCCGCTCGAGGGCGTCTCGAATCTCTTCCACGGCGAGCGTCGGCCAGATGCTGATGAAGGGATTGCTCGGCGCGATCACGATGGCGTCGGCGGCCTCGAGCGCCTCGAGCACGCCAGGTGCGGGGCGGGCCGAGCCGGTGCCGTCGAAACGAACCGCGTCGACCTCGTCGGCATGGGCGCGCGCGACGAACCATTCCTGGAGCGAGAACGAGCCGGCAGGGGTCTCGACGTGCGTCCGCAGGCGGTCGTCCGTCGCCGGCAGCAGGGCCACACGGAGGCCGGCGGCGGCGGCGAGGGCGGCGGTGATCTTCGAGAGCGGCTCGCCGCGGTGGAGCGCCTGGGTGCGAACGAGATGCAAGCCGAGGTCGCGGTCGCCGAGCTGGAACCACGTCTCGCCGCCGAAGCGCCCCACCTCGTCGAGCGCGTGCCACGTCTCCTCCGCGCGGCCCCACCCTCGCTCCTCGTCCGCGAGCCCGGCGAGGGCGTACAGGACGCTGTCCAGGTCCGGAGAGACGTGGAGGCCCCAGACCTCGAGATCGTCGCCGACGTTCCCGATCACAGTCAGGTCGGTGGGGTCGACGACGTCCACGAGCCCGCGCAGGAAGCGGGCGCCCCCGACTCCCCCCGACAGGACGACGACCCTTGCCATGATCGGGGACACTAACCCGGCCATGGACGTCGACCGCTTCACCCGCGAGCTGCCCGAGCTCTTCGAGGACTTTCCCCAGTCCAGAAACCCCCGTGGCCAACGCTTCGACGACATCGTCGCCGGCGTGCCCAACCTCGCGGAAGAGAACAACCTCGCGCTCGTCAACCTGGCGGCGACCCTGCTGGAGCCCGGAGAGAGCTACGTCGAGGCGGGCACCTACATGGGCGCCAGCCTGATCGCGGCCATGCGGGGCAACGAGGGCAAGGACTTCGTCGGGCTCGACGACTTCTCGTTTCCTGGAGTGGAGGTGAAGGGGCGCAAGCTCCCTCCCGCAAGCCGCGCCCAGCTCGAGGCGAACCTGGAGCGCTTCGGCGCGCACGGCACGACGATCCTCGAGGGAGACGCTCTCGCCCTGCTGCGGGAGGGCGCGCTTGGCGATCGCACGGTCGGCGTCTACTACTACGACGCCTCCCACTCCTACGAGCACCAGCTCGAAGGCCTTCGGGTGATCGAGCCGCACCTGGCCGAGCGCGCGCTGCTGATCGTCGACGACTCGGACTGGGACGACGTCGGCCGCGCGACCCGCGACTACCTGTCGTCACAGCCGCGCGCCCGCCTGCTCTTCGAGATCGGCGGCGAGGACCGGGGCCAGCCGTGGTGGTGGGAGGGCGTGATGGTGCTCGCGTGGACGGCCTGAGCATCCCCGAGACCCGCTATGCGCGCTCGGGCGACGTCAACATCGCCTACCAGGTCGTCGGGGAGGGGCCACTAGATCTCGTCTGGATCCCGAGCACGACCCACCACGTCGAGCTGGCGTGGGAAAGCCCTGCGCACGCGCGCCACCTGCGCAGGCTGGCCTCGACCGCGCGACTGATCGTCTTCGACAAGCGTGGCACGGGCATGTCCGACCGTCCTTCGGGACGCGAGACACTCGAGGTACGGATGGACGACATCCGAGCCGTGCTCGATGTGGCCAGTTCGGAGCGGGCGGTGGTCTTCGGGTTGGGCGATGGTGGCCCGCTGTGCATCCTCTTCGCAGCCACGTATCCCGAGCGGACGTCCGGGCTCGTGCTGATGCACTCGACGCCGCGCTTCGTGCGCAGCCCGGAGCTCCCCTGGCTCCCGACGCGGGCTGAAATGGAACAGCGGGCCGACGAGTTCGCGCGCCGTTGGGGTGAGCAGGACTTCCACGACGAGATGCTCCAGCGCAACAACCCCAGCCTGTCGGACGAGGAACGACTCCCCTTCACGCGTGTCTTCCGGCTCAGCGTGAGCCCCGGAGCCGCCGCCGCCTATCTGCGCATGAACCTAGACGTCGACGTGCGTGACGTGCTGCCGCTCGTTCGCGTGCCGAGCTCCTGTTCCACAGGAAGGAGATCGAGCAGCTCTTCTTCCTTTCCTCCCGCTACCTGGCCGACCGGATCCCGGAGGCGCGCCTCGTCGAGCTACCTGGCCGGGACTTCGGTCCCCTGGTCGGGGACGAGCACAGGCTCTTTTCGGAGCTCGAGCGGTTTCTCACCGAAGTCAACGAAGGTACGCCGCGCGAGGCCGAGCCGGACCGTGTGCTTGCCACCGTCCTCTTCACCGACATCATCGGCGCAACGGCGCGGGCCGCAGAGCTCGGCGACCGCGCCTGGCGCGAGTTGTTGCAGAAGCACCACGAGACGGTTCGCACCCCAGCTCGGCCGCTTTCGCGGCAGGGAGGTCGATACGGCGGGGGACGGCTTCTTCGCCACCTTCGACGGGCCCGCGCGGGCGATCCGCTGCGCCTGCGCTGTCCGCGACAGCCTGGGCGAGCTCGATGTCGATGTTCGCGCGGGGTTGCACACCGGAGAATGCGAGCTGCTGGAGCAGAAGGTGGGCGGCATCGCCGTCCACATCGGGGCGAGGGTCGTCTCGCAGGCGGAGGCCGGCGAGGTGCTCGTGTCGAGCACGGTCAAGGACCTCGTGGCCGGCTCCGGGATCGAGTTCGAGGATCGCGGCCTGGCCGAGCTCAAAGGCGTCCCCGGCGAGTGGCGCCTGTATGCCGTGCGCGAGGTCCCGGTGTCTTAGAAGCGGCCCGATCGCGCCGCGCCCGGGCCGCTCGTCGTCCACTCGGTCAGGTCGAACCAGTGCGAGGCCTTGAGCGCCTCGACCACCTTCGGATCGGTATGGCGCGCGAAGTAGACGTGGTGCTCGAGGTCGCAGCAGATCGAGACCTCGTCGAGCGACATCTCGCCGAGCGTCATCAGCGCGTCCGCCGGCAGTTGGACCTCGTCCAGGGTGAAGTGCTTGAACTGGAGATCGGGCGCGATCTCCATCAATTCCGGCCAGTCCTCACACGTCCTGTAGCTCACGCCCCTGGCCCCCTTCGGCTCCGGCCCGGCAGCCTTCCCGGGGCCCCCAGAAAGTGCGTCGCACTTTCTGGGGTGAGAGCCGGGCTCCGCCGAAGGGTGACGCCGCTGGCGGCAGGATGCTGCGCTCGCGGCGCTTGTCCGTACTGGGTTGTACTGCGCTGCGCGCCGCTCGCTTGCCTCCCTTGCCAGCGACGCCCCAGGAACGTGAGTGAACTCATGCCTCTCCAATTGTCGCAGCGGCCGTCGTCTCATCCATCGACCAGCGGCCGTCGATCTTGACCAGCCCGACGCCGCCGTCCGAGGGATAGACGATGAAACGGAGCGCATCGTCGAGCCAGTGGTACAGGTGCCGCCCGCTCGGGTCGGAGACCTCGAAGCGGAGATGGAAGCGGCCGTCGGCAAGCGGGATCCGCTCGACGTCGAAGCGGACGGAACGGCGGCCTGCCGCTTGGTCCCAACCCAGCTCGGACGTGTCCTGCGTGCCCGCGGCCAGCACCATGCCGGCGTCGTCCCGCAGCTCGAAGGAGAGCCTGGGCGGCGGCAGCACGCTCGCGACGGCGAGCTCGAGCAAGACGGACATCGGCTCGCCGGGCGAGAACTGCGATCGCTCCTCGCCCTCGGGGCCGAGGAGCCTGGCGCCTGTGATCCGCACCTCGCCGCTTCCATACTCGCTCAGGCCCGCCCCGCGCTCGGCGGGCTCGCGCTCGTCTGCCAACAGCCGGTGGTAGCGGGAGATGGCGTCCCGTGCGGGACCGTCGATCTCGACCCTTCCCTCCCGCAGCAGCACCGCCCGCTCGCACAGCCGTTGGACTGCCGCTGCGTCGTGCGACACGAAGACGATCGTCCCGCCACGCTGCTTGAACTCGAAGATCTTCCCGAAGCACTTGCGCTGGAACTCCTCGTCGCCGACGGCAAAGACCTCGTCGAGCAGCAGGACGTCCGCCTGCAGATGGGCGGCCACGGCGAAGCCGAGACGCATGACCATTCCGGACGAGTACGTGCGCACGGGCAGGTCAATGAAGCGCTCCAGCTCGGCGAAGGCGACGATCTCGTCCATGTGCTCACGGATCGCCCGGCGCTTCAGTCCGAGGATGGCCCCGTTCAGGTAGACGTTGTCGCGGCCCGTGAACTCGGGGTGGAAGCCGGCTCCCAGCTCGAGTAGGCTGCCGACCCGGCCACCGACAGCGATACGGCCCAAGGTCGGCTTCATGATCCCGGCGATCAGGCTGAGCAGCGTCGTCTTGCCCGAGCCGTTGCGGCCGATCAGCCCCACCGCCTCGCCCGGCTCGGCCCGCAGCGAGACGTCGCGCAGCGCCCAGACATCGGTCCCGCGGACCCGGTTGCGTAGGACGACGACGTCCTTGAGCGTACGCACCGGTTGCGGGTAGACGCGAAAGCGGCGGCTCGCCTGGTCGATCAGGATCTCGCCGTGCTTCACGGCTTCGAGGGTACAGCCAGGGCGCGGCGGACGACGCCCGCAAGCACGTGGACGAAGGCCGGATCGGCGTTTGGCATCTCGATCCGCTCGAAGCGAAGGCCGAGCTCGGCGGCGCGCCCCGCAGCTTCGGTGTCGAGGTCCCAGCGGATCTCGAGGTGGTCGGAGACGAAGCCGACCGGGCAGACGAGGACATGCTCGACGCCGCGGGCCCGGAGCTCCTCCAGATGGTCGAGGATGTCCGGCTGGAGCCAGGGCTCCCCGGTGTCCGATTCGGACTGGTAGGAGAAGGACCAGTCGGAGATGCCTCCCGCCTCGGCCACGAGGCGCGAGCTCCCGAGCAGCTGCTCCTCGTAGGGGTCGCCCTCGTCCAGGATGCGCGCCGGCAACGAATGCGCCGTGAAGACCACATGAGCGTCCGTGCCGAGCACCCGGGCAGCCAGGAACTCGACAAGCCCGGGATCGTCGTGCCAGGAGTCGACGAAGGCGAGCTCGGCGCGGCTGGCGAGCGCCTTCTCGAGCTGCGCGCGGTACCCGGCGATCGACAGCCGCGAGTAGTGCGGTGCGAGCACGAGGCCGGCAATCGTGCGGGCGCCACTTTCGAGCGCTCGCTGCGCCGCCTCCCCGATCCGCGGCGTCCAGTGCTTCATGCCGGTGAAGACGGGCAGCTCGAGCTCGCGCTCGAGCGCCGCTCGCGTCTCTTCCGTGATCTGGTTCAGCGGGTTCGGCCCCTCGCCGATCCCAAGGCTGCGATAGCGCTCGACGAGGTCATCGAGCAGGTCCGACCTGATCGGGCGACCGTCGCGGATGTCGGCGTAGTAGGCGGGAATGTCCTCGAGCCGCTCCGGGCTCCCGTACGCCATCAGAACGACGGCCGTGCTCACACGCTCGCAGCGACGGTCGTCCGCTCGCGCACGAGCTCAACGAGACGGCCGAGGTCGTCCGGATCAGTCTCCGGCAGCACGCCGTGGCCCAGGTTGAAGACGTGGCCGCGCCGCCCGCCCGCCCGCCGCAGCACCTCGAGCGTGGCCTCGCTGGCCCGCTCCCACGGGCCCAGCAAAGCGGCCGGATCGAGGTTTCCCTGCACTCCGCGATCGAGGCCCACGACCGCCCACGCGCGGTCGAGCTCCACCCGCCAGTCGAGCCCGATCACGTCGCCGCCCGCCTCGGCCATGTGGTGGAGAAGACCCGCGGTGCCCGTCCCGAAATGGATGGTCGGACAGTCGAGCGCGGCAAGAATCCGCGCCGAGTACGGGGCGGCGAGCTCCTCGTAGTCCGCCGGCGAGAGCGCGCCCACCCAGGAGTCGAAGAGCTGGATCACGTCGGCGCCGGCACGCACCTTCGCGGTCACGTAGGCGCCGAAGGTGGCGGCGAGCTTCTCCATCAGGGCGTGCCAGACCTCGGGCTGCCGGTACATGAGGGCCTTGACGGCGTGAAAGTCGCGCGTGGGGCGCCCCTCGACGAGGTATCCGGCGACGGTGAACGGCCCGCCGCAGAAGCCGACGACCGCCTGGTCGGACGCGAGCTCCGCGCGCACGAGCCGGACGGCCTCGAGGATGGTCGGCACCGACTCCTCGGGGTCGGGAACGCGCAGGCGCTCGACGTCTGCAAGGGTGCGGACGGGCTTCGCGACGACCGGGCCGACGCTCTCGACCAGCTCGACCTCGACTCCCATGCCGAGGACGGGGAACATGATGTCCGTGAACATCACGGCAGCATCGACGCCGTGCCGCCGGAGCGGCTGCAGCGTCACCTCCGCACACAGCTCTGGCTGGGCCACGATCTCGAACAGGCCGTAGCGCTCGCGGATCTCGCGGTACTCGGGCAACGACCGCCCGGCCTGACGCATGAACCAGACCGGCGTGCGCTCCACCGGCTCTCGCCGGCAGGCGCGAACGAGGAGCGGAGCTGGCACGGGCCTAGCGTCCCTTCCGGCCATGTCGCCACGCCTCCGGCGCGCGAAAACCACGCGATGCAAGGACGCTGGAGGCGTTCATATCTGGAGGATATGGGCGCGACCGAGGACGCAGCAGCGCGAAGGTTTGCAGCCGCCGGAGGCCGGAGGGCATGCCCCGGAAGGGGCGCCATACACTAGCCCGGCATGGCCGCCCCTCTCGCCGTTCGCTTTCACGCCTGGGAGCTCGAGCAGCCCCGGGCCGGCATCCTGACGCGCGCCCGCGTGGAGCTGGAGAACGCGGGGACGGCCGCATGGCGCGACGATGTCAAGGCCTCCTACCACTGGCTCGACGACCTCGCCAATCCGATCGTCTGGGACGGCCTCCGCACCCCCCTGACGGAACCGGTGGCGCCCGGGGAGCGAGTCGACGTAGAAGTCGCGGTTCGCTGCCCCATCCCGCCGGGCCGCTACCGGTTCGCGCTCGACCTCGTCGCCGAGCGGAGAGCGTGGTTCGGCGAGGTAGGTGGCGAACCTCCGCAGCGCGAGGTCGAGGTGTTGCCGCGGGTGGAAGCGAAGGCGCTGGACGAGGTGGCTGAGGTGCACGTGCCCGGGTGGCTGGAGGCCGCGTCGGACTGGGCCGAGCGTGTTCTGGCCGCGCACCGCGAGGGGTATGGCGTGGTCGCCGGCTCGATCGAGGCGCCGCGGCGGCTGCGCCGGGCGCTTGCTCCGTGGGCTCCGGGCCCGGGGCGGGTGCCGGGCTTCTCGCAGCCGCTGCTCTGTCCGTCGGTGCTCCGAGGCATCGAGCTCGAGTGCCTCCCAGAGGTGGAAGGGCTGCCCGCCTTCGCTCCTCCCCCGAACGAGCCGTGGGTCTACGACGGGCGTATCGTGCTCCGATGGCGCCCACCATAGCGCGAGGCGTGCGAGCGAAAGCTTTGGCTGGGCTGCTCGGCCCGTGCGCTCTGGTCTCGGCCTGCGGGAGCGCGACCCAACCCGGGCCTCCCCAAGCATCGCTTCGCATCGAGAAGCTCAGCGGTTCCGTGGTAAGGCTCGGGTCGTGGGAGGGCCGCCCGCTCTACGGCGTGCGGCTGCGAGCGACGGTCTGTGCCCGCGTGTCCGACGACATCTACCCTGAGTTCGGCATCCGGCACTTTCTCGTGTCCCGCAAGCACTGGTTCCAGGTCCGGAGCGTCGTCGATCGGCCGCCGTGGCTCGTCCCTCTGGGAGAGGCCTGGCTCGGAAAACCGTGCGGGCCGGTGCGGGTCGACGACCCGATTCCGCCCGAGCACTACGGCGGCGTCGAATCACTCGGCAATCCGCTGAGCTGCTACGGGGTCCGCCTAACGATCAAGGGCCCGAACAGCCGAGCGAGCAAGCGCGTGATCATCCAATGCGGGGGTATCGGCGGGTAGCGCAGAGCTTCGCGGCGCGGCTGTCGATGCGCTAGCGCTTCCTGACTCTGAGCGTGCCGAGCACGGCACGCGCTCGGTCTGCCAACCGCGGTGACGCGCGTCGGCCCAGCAGCACGAAGGCGTCGAAGCGCCGCCCCTGCTCGGCGAACGCGATGCTTCCTCCGGATCCCTTGAAGCACTCGATTGCCGGCGGTGCGCGGATGGTGAGGTTCTTGGACGTGAAGTGACGCGGGCGTGGCGGCAGGCGACCTGGAGTAGGCCGAACCCACTCCAGGACGACGAGAGCGACCGCCGTGGTCGAAAACGAGTAGTCGACGTCGTTGCAGCCCCTACCACGCTCGATCGGAGCCGAGGCGACCACGATCCGTGTGACCGGATCCCCTACGTGCATGCTGGGCGCCGGCGCCACGACCGGGAGCGCGTGCCAGCCTTTCGCGAGCAGGATGGTGACTCCACCGCTGCCGACTCGTGGCGCGTGTGCTTCGGGCGCGCTAGCGCACGCCAAGGGCAGGAGCAATGCCGCAACAGTCGTCGAGGCGAATGGGACGACCAGGCGAAAGCTGACCACCAAACACCGTTACGGCCGCGAAAGCGTAAGGAGTCCAGGCCGAGTCGCTACAGCTCGACTGCGATGCGGTCGTCGACCCGGCTGAACACGAGCGCGCCCAGTCCAAGCGCGATCACGGCGGCGACACAGAGATAGATCACGTCGGCTGCACGCGGCAGCTCACCCCTCCAGATCGTGTCGCGAAGTGCGTAGATCGGCGGCGTGACGAAGTTGCCCCATCGCAGCAGCTCCACGACCGTGTGGTGCCGCTGAAATCCTGCGATCGATTCGAAGCGGTAGAGGATCGGTGTTAGGAAGAACCAGGGCAGCAGCACGGCCGCGAGGATGTGCTCGACGTCACGGAAGACGACGTTCGCCGAGGCCACGACGAGAGCGGCTCCCAACACGAGCCCCACGAACAGGACTGCGAGCGGAATCGACAGCCAGACCGTGTCGCGGGCGCGCGGCACGGTTATGAGGCTGACCCCAATGAGGATGCCGAGCATGACCACGAACGTGACGAGCTGCGTCGCTACGACAGAGAAGGCGACGAGCTGGCGCGGGAAGCGCACCTTCTTGATCAGCTCCGCATAGTCGAGCATCGACCGAGCCGCAGCCTGGAGAGAAGTCGAGAAGAAGATCCACATGGCAAGCCCGGCAAGCAGGTACAAGGCGTAGTGGTCGAGGTCGGCGATCCGCCAGAGCACGGCGAACACAAGGAAGTAGATGCCCATGAGCGCCAGCGGGTTCGCCAGCGACCACGCGACGCCGAGCACCGATCCCTTGTACTTCGAGCGCAGGTCGCGCCGGAAGAGGCTGGAAAAGAGCTCCCGGTAGCGGAACAGGTCGGCGTAGACGGCCACGGGCTCGGTCACGGCTTCCTAGCGTAGACGGACACGCCGGAATACCCACCCGGCCGGCGCAGCACGAGCGTGACCGGTGAATAGCCGCTGAGGCTCTGCTCAAGGACCGAGGCGGCGCTCCAGCCCACCTTGGGCACGTGCTTGAGAACGCGGCCGAGCCGGGTCCGGAACTCGCCGTCGGCATGCTCGACGCGGCGGATCCGCAGGCCGGCCCGCCGAAAGCCGCGCACGTACGCCCAGACCGTGTGCACGTGCTCGTTGATGCCGAGCTCGCGCTCGGCGCGCTGCGAAGGGGCGTCGGCGCTCCTCCCGATCGCTCTCGTGCCCTCGTTCAACGCGGCGACGAGTCCGCCCGGGCGCGCGACGCGGGCCATCTCCGAGACCATCCGCGAGAGGTCGAGCGCGTGGTGCAGCGCGGCCACGCAGTAGAGGAGGTCGAACGACTCGTCGGCGAAGGGCAGGTACTCGGCGTCCGCCTGGACGCGGGGGAACTCGCCCACCCGCTCCGCGTAGAACGTGCCTCGCCCGAGGCCGATGTTCGCGTCAGCCAGGATGTCCGTGCCCATGTACTCGCAGCCCCGCGGAATCAGGTGCTGCGCCCCCCAGCACTTGGCTGCGCCGACCTCGAGCACGCTCATTCCCGGTTCCACATACCGGTCGAGCAGGACGGAGAACGAGTGCTCCGTCGCCCGCCAGTCGGAATCGTCGATCCCCAGCTCACGGCAGATGTAGGGCAGCACGGCATCGACCTCGTCGTTGCGCTCGTACCAGCTCTCGGCCTGCGCCTTAGCCACCCACCCGGCGATCTCTGCCCGCTTCTCCGGCATCCCCGGGAGCGAATCGTCGAGCAGCCGCGGGATCCCGTTCTCGACCGGAAACTCCCGCCCGCAGCCGGTGCAGGCCAGCCCACCGCCTGTCTCTTGCAGCTCGGCACCGCACACGGGACAGCGCAGCACCTCGAGCAGCGCCGTCAAAGGCGGATCCGGCGCGCGTAGATCGAGACGCCGGAGTACCCACGGCAGGTCTGGGTGAAGAATGTCGCCGCGCTGCGCCCGCCCACCGGCAGGCGGAGCAGGCGTCCCGCGACGCGCCGCTCTGCCAGCTCCCCGTAGCCCTCGGCCTGCTCCACGCGCCGCGGCGCCAGCCCGGCGCGGACGAACGCCCACAGGTACGCGTAGAGCGTGTGCACGTGCTCGTTGATGCCGTAGCCCTTCTCCTCGGCCTGCTCCGGCACCTCGGCCGACGTGCCGACGGCGCGGGTGCCCTCGTTCAGGGCGGCGACCACGCCGCCGCGCCGGGTCACCCGTGCCATCTCGCGCACCATGGCACCGAGGTCGAGCGCATGGTGCAGCGCGGCGACGCAGTAGGTTAGGTCGAACCACCGATCCGCGAACGGCAGGTGCTCGCCGTCCGCCTGCACCCGCGCGAATTCGCCCACGCGCTCCTCGTAGAAGGCGCCGCGGCCGAGCCCGATCTTGGGATCGGCGAGGATGTCCGTGCCCACGTACTCGCAGCCGCGCGGGACCAGGTGCTGCGCCCCCCAGCACTTGGCCGCGCCGACCTCGAGCACGCGCATCCCGGCCCGGACGTGGCGACCCAGCAGGAGCGTGAAGGAGTGCTCGGTCGCCCGCCAGGTCTTGTCGTCCCAGCCGAGATCGCGGCAGACATACGGAAGGTGAGCGTCCACCTCGTCGTCGGGCTCGTACCAACCCTGCACCCTCGCCATGGCCGCCCAACCCTCGATCTCGCGACGCTTGCGGGCAATCCCCGGCAGCCGGTCGTCGAGCAGGCGCGGGATGCCGTCCTCGACCGGGTAGAACGCCCCGCAGCCCGTGCAGCGCAGCCCGCCCTTCTCCGCGGAGAGCGGGCTCCCGCAGACGGGGCAGCGGAGTGCGTCGAGGGATGGGAGCGTCACGGCCTGGGCGTAGTCTGTACGGCCGGGACGGCCAAACACCTGCTTAACAGCGCTTCAGTACGCTTCGCCGTCGTGCCGCTTGAGAGCTCTCGAGGGGCGGTACCGTGAGCGCGTTCCCGGTGGTCGTCGCTCTTCCGGTCGCCGCAGTGGTCATCTGGGCCCTGCTGCGCCTGCCCGCCGCACGGCGAATCGTCTCGCGTCCGACCGGGGAGCGCTGGGCACAGCAGGAGACGCCCTCCTTCGGCGGCGTGGGCATCTTCGTCGGACTCTGGGCAGGGGTCCTGGCGGCGGTGGCCGCATCGGGAGTGCACGCGAGCCAGGAGCTGCTCGGCATCCTCGGCGGCTGCACGATCGTCTTCGTGGCGGGGCTCGTCGACGACATCCGCTCCCTGCCTCCCCCCGCGAAGCTAGCGGCGCAGGTGGGGGCCGGGGCGCTCGTCCTCTCCACCGGCCTCTCGGTGCACGTCGTCTCGAACGACGCGCTCGCGGCGCTCGTGGGTGTGCTCTGGCTGGTGGGGATCACGAACGCCTTCAACCTGCTCGACAACATGGACGGGCTGGCGGGAACCATGGCGGTGATCGCAGCCACCTTCTTCGCGATCGACTCGGTCACGATCCACCACGAGCGTCTCCTGCTCGTGCTCTCGCTCGGCCTGGCCCTCGCCGCGCTCGGCTTCCTGCCGTTCAACTTCCGCCCCCGGCTCCCGGCGGCCGTCTTCATGGGCGACTCCGGCGCTCAGGTGCTGGGCTTCGGACTGGCGGCGCTCGCCCTCGCCACGAGCTGGAAGGTGGCGCAGACGACCGTGGCCACGCTCATATTGCCTCTGCTCGTCCTGGCCGTGCCTATCCTGGACACGGCACTCGTGACGGGGGTGCGCCTGATCGAAGGACGCCCGGTCTATCGCGGCGGCCGCGACCACGCCTCGCACCGCCTCGTGCGCAGCGGTCTGTCCGAGAAGCGGACCGTCGTCCTGCTGGCCGCGATCGCCGCGGCGCTCGGCGCCACCGCGCTCGGCTACAGCGGCCTCGGCAACGAGCGGCTCACGCTCGTCGGCGTCCTGATCAGCTTCGCGCTGCTCGTCCAGCTGGCCGGCTTCCTGGCCGACCTCGAGCACGACAGCGCGCCCGCCACGCCGCGCCCGGTCCCCCTGCGAATCATCCTCCTGAATCCGCGCCGGCTGGCGGAGGTGCTGATCGACTTCGCCCTGATCACGGCCGCCCTCTCGGCCGCCTACCTGCTCGTGATCCAGGGCAGCGGCACGGCCAACCAGAAGCACGTCTTCCTGCTCTCGCTTCCGGTCATCCTTGCCGCCCGCTACGCCTGCTTCATCCCTCTCGGGCTGTACGCAGGAGTCTGGCGCTATGCGGGGGCGCGGGAGGCCGGCGCGGTCGTGCTCGGCGTCACCCTCTCGGAGGTGATCGGCGTCGGCGTCGTCTGGGGCACGAACGGGAATTTCGCCGACTTCCCCCTCGCCACGTACGTGGTCGACGCGCTGCTCGCGACCGTTCTCGTCGGCGCCTCGCGCTTCGGGGAGCGCGCACTCTTCCGCGCTCTGACCACGCTCAAGGACCGCCGCGGACGGCGGAGGGCGCTCATCGTCGGTGCAGGTCGCGGGGGCCGGAGCCTGCTGCGTGAGCTCCGCGAGACGCCGGGCGAGCAGGTCGTGGGGTTCGTCGACGACGATCCCAAACTCCGGCGGCGGCGGCTTCAGGGCGTCCCGGTGGTGGGCATGCTTTCGGACACCGGCCGCGTGCTCGAACTCGCCCAGCCGGACGTGGTGCTGGTCACGATCCCGAATGCGCCCCGCGACCGCCTCGACGAGGTCGTTCGCGCGTGTACCGAGGCCGGCGTGCCCTGTCGCTTCGTGCGCCGCGAGCACGATCTCGACCCGCTTGCCGTGCTGGGGGCGGCCGCGGAGTGACGAGCGTCGCCGCCCCGGAAGAGGCGGCCGCGGCCCGACGGACCTGGCTCGACCGCATCGTCGCGGCTGTGCCGCTGCTGAGCGTTTTTCTGTGGCTCTGCATGCTCTACGCGTGGCAGGCGCGCAACCACGCCTCCCCGTGGCTCTTCTCAGACGAGCTCGAGTTCTCCCAGCTCTCGCGCTCGATCGCCGAGACGGGGCACGCGGCCCGCCGGGGAGAACCGCACTACTTCGACACGCTCTACGTCTATCTCCTGGCGCCGGCGTGGCGCCTGGCATCGGTGGGCGACGCGTACGCGGTCGTGAAGTACATCGGCGTCTTCACGATGACAGCGGCCGTCTTCCCCACGTACTTTCTCGCCCGCACGATCGTGTCGAAGCCTGCTGCGCTCTTCTCTGCGGCCGCCGCGGGTGCGATTCCCGCCCTCGCCTACGCGCCGATGATCGTCTCCGAGCCGCTCGCCTATCCCTACGCCGCGCTCTGCTTCTTCCTGATCGTGAAGGCCCTCGCGACGCGCCGCCGCGGCTGGGTCGCGGGCGCGGTCGTTGTGTCGCTGCTGGCCCCGCTCGTGCGCGGCCAGCTGGCCATCGTCGCGGTCGTCTTCTTCCTCGCCGCCCTGGTGATGCTCTGGACGAGCGAGCGCGGCAGGCGGTGGCGGTCGTCGTGGTCGACGTGGGACTGGGTCGGGGCAGTCGTGCTCGCCGTGGTAGCGCTGGTGCTCTTCAGCGCGCTCGTCGGCTGGCGCTCACACACCTGGGCCACCTCGAGCGGCCACTACCGCGGCCGTATGATCGAGTACGGGCTCTGGGCGGGGGGCGCGGTGACAATCGGGCTGGGCGTGCTGCCGGTGGTCGCCGGCCTGACGGCGCTTTTCCGCCCGCGGCACGAGCGGCGGACGCCCGAACTCAGAGCCTTCACCGCGGTCGTGCTCGCCGCGATCCTCTGCTTCGGCCTCTACACGGCCAACAAGGCCGCCTTTCTCTCGACCGTGTTCGCCACGCGCGTCGAGGAGCGCAACCTCATCTACCTCAGCCCGCTCCTCCTGGCCGCCATGGGCCTCTGGATCGACCGCCCCCGGGTGCGGCTCGTGCCGCTCGCGTGCGTCGTCGGCTTCGTCGCCTACCTGATCGTGGCCCTGAACGATGGGGCCGACTACGGGATCCACGTTCACTTCTACTCGGATGCGCCTGGCCTGGCGATCGTCGAGATGGCGAATCGCAATCTCGCCTTCACGGCGGACATCGCCATGTGGGTGCTCCTCGCGACGCTCGCGATCTCGGTGCTGCTCCTGCTTCTGCCGACCGTCCTCGCCCGGCGTCGCGGGGCCTCGGTCGCGGTGGCGGCCCTCGGCTGTGGCCTCGTGCTCGCCTGGACCCTGGCGGGGCAAATCTCGTTCTCGAACGGGTCGAACGCGTACTCGCGGACGCTGCTCAGCAACTTTCCGCAGCCGACAAACTGGCTCGACGCGGCCGACAATGGCCAGCCCGCGCTCTACCTGGGACAGAAGGTGCAGGACCCGACGGGAATCTGGCTGACCGAGTTCTGGAACCGATCGCTGAAGCAGGTCTGGAGCGTCGACCCCAATTCTCCCGCGCCGGGGCCCGGCCCGACGCTGACCCCGGACCTCGCAGCCGTGGACGGCCGGCTCTTCCCCGACCCGAAGGTCCCGTACGTCGTGGCCGAACCGGGCGTGGACGTCGCAGGACGGGTCGTGGGCACGTTCGGCCGCTGGACCGTCTACCGAGTTGACGGCCCCCTACGCCTCGCCCATTCTCAGGACGGGCTCTTCCAAGACGGCTGGACCGGTTGCCCGGCCACGCCGTGCCCTGTAGCGACCGCCGCCTACTCCCGCTACACGACGCCCGGCGGCCGGCCGGGCTACGCGCTGGTGACGGTCTCCCGCGCCGCCGCGAACGGGGCGCCGATCAGGCCCGGCAACGTCGTCATCCGGCTCGGCCGGCTGGTCAAGGGCTCCGACCGGCAGCCTCACCTGGGCCGCGTGACGGTGGTCCGGCGCTGGATCGTGCGTGCCGGCGCTAGGAAGAGGTTCGTTATTCCGACGCCGAGGCCGCCGTTCCGGATCGAGGTGGCCGTCTCCCCGACCTTCTCGCCGTCCGACTACGGGGAGTCGGACCGGCGCCGGCTCGGCGCCCAGGTCAGCTTCAGCTTCTCGCTAGCGCCTCCGGCCGGTACCGGCTCCCGCCGGGCGAAGCCTAGCTCCGCCGCCACCTGACGGAAGGGCTAGCGGGAGGCAGCGACCAGGTAGGTGAAACGGAAGCGGAGCGCCAGGCGGGCGAGCGGGCCCGTCTGCTCTGCGGCACGAAAGGCGGCGGCCAGCGGCGACGGCAGAGCCACGGTCTGCGGGACGAAGAACGGGCGGAGCTCGACCTCCGTGAACCCGGCCCACCGGAGCTCGGCGAGGACGGCACCCGGCCGGTACTGACGCGGATTGAGGTCGAAGACGAGCTTGCGCTCGGTGTAGCCCGCGACGCGACGGAAGAACGCGGCGCGGTCGCGCGCGTAGTAGAGGGCCCGGAAGCACGTGGTGGCGGCGACCGGACTCGGCGGCGCGTAGTCGTTCAGGTCGGCGTGCGCGATCTCGGCCCGGTCTCCGAGGCGCCGCCGCGCAGCCGCCACCATCGCCTCGCTCGCGTCGACGCCGAGATAAGAGAGACCGCGGGCGAGGAGCAGTCCCGCCAGGCCGCCGTCCCCGCACGCGAGATCGAGCACGCGGTCGCCCGGCTCGAGCGGCACTCCGAGCGAGACGACGAGCTCCGCGCGGTGCGCGAGGTACGCGGCCGAGTCCGCGTAGGCCTGCTCGCTCCAGCGCTCCGCCTTCTTCTCATACTTCTGCGCCGTGCTCATACGAGAGCCTTGAGGCGCTCCGGATGCTTGCGCACGAAGCGCAGGATTCCCCGCCAGTGCCAGAGCGTTCTGCGCGTGAGCAGCCGGCGATCGGTGTAGGCGTCCCAGCGGTGCCGGACGATCGCCGTCGGCACGTACCAGCGCTCCCAGCCCGCCTTGGCGGCCCGGTAGCAGAGGTCGATGTCCTCGCCGTACATGCGAAAGCCCGCGTCGAAGCCTCCGAGCTCCTCGAGCATCTCTCGCCGGAGCAGGAGGAAGGCGCCGAGCATCCAGTCCGCCTGCACGGGCTCACTCGGCTGCTCATCGAGCAGGTAGTGGTCCCGCTGCCGGCGGAGGGGAGGGAAGACCGACCTCAGCGGGGTGCGGCGCACGACCGTCCCGCCGACCGTCGGGAAGCGCCGACGCGACGGCTGCCACGACCCGTCCGGATTCACGAGCCGCGGTCCTGCGATCCCGCAGCGCGGCCGCGACTCCATGAAGTCGCGGAGGACGCCCACCGCGCCAGGCTCGGGCACAGCGTCCGGATTCGCCGCCAGGACGAGCTCACCGGTGGTCGCGGCACTGCCGGCGTTCACGTTGGCGGCGAAGCTCTGCGGGCGGTCGTTCGAGATCACGCGCTCGTTCTGCTCGTCCGCGGGGGCGCTGCCCGGCACGTTGGCGATCACGATCAGCTCGTCCACCTGGGGGCGCAGCGCGGGCAACGACTCGGCCAGCTCGCTGCGGTGTCCGTGGGAGACGACGACGGCAGACACCTTCATCGGCGCGCAAGCACCTCCCGGTAGACCGCGAGCGTGCGCCGTGCGGTCTCGTCCCACGAGAACGCCGCGGCACGCCGCAGCCCCGCCGCGGACAGCCGCTCTCGGTCGGCCAGCGCGCGGCGGAGCGCCTCGACGAGACCGCCCGGTTCCGCGAACACCGCTGCGTCTCCGGCCACTTCGAGGAGTGCCTGGTCCGCGTAAGCGACGACCGGAGTCCCACACGCCATGGCCTCCAGCACGGGCAGGCCGAAGCCCTCGTAGCGAGAGGGGAGGACGAGACAGGCCGCGCCCCGGTACAGCTCCGCCAGCTCCAGCTTCTCGACGTAGCCGCGCACGTCGGCGCCGCGACGGCGGAGCTCGAGGGCGAGCTTCGGATCCTTCTCGGGACCAGCGATGACGAGCGGCAGGCCGAGCTCCTGTGATGCCTCGACCGCCGCCAGCGGGTCCTTTCGCTCCTGCACGGCTCCCACGAAGAGGAGGTACGAGTCCCGTTCCCGTGCACCAGGCCCGAAGGCGGGATCGACACCGTGAGGAGTGACCGCGATCCGTTCCGGCGAAATGTCGTACAGCTCGACGAGGTCGGCCTTCGTCCGCTCGGACACCGCCAGGACGCGGGCCGCGCGACGGGCTGCGCGCGGCACGACCGCCTTGAACGTCAGCCGGTCGAAGAGGCTCATCGTGCGAGGGTCCCGCTCGAAGGAGAGGTCGTGCACCGTCACGACCGCCGGGCAGGGGCAGCGAAGCGGCAGGGCGTGCTGGAAGTGCGCGAGGGCCGGGCGCAGGCGATCGAGGGCCCGCGGCACCGACCACGCCATGCGCAGCTCCTGCGAGCGTGCGGGCACCGTGACCGCCTCGACTCCTTCTGGGACGAGCTCCGGCCGCCGGCTCAGCGCGGCGAAGCGAAACTCATCGGCGGCCAGCTCCGGAAGCTTCCGCAGCAGGTTCTCCACGTACGTCTCGTCCCCCGTACGTTGCCGGCCCAGCACGTCGGCGTCGATAACCACCAACGCCGTCACGCGGCCGCCTCCCGGTAGACCTCGACCGTCTCGCGGGCCGCGCGCTCCCAGCCGAAGGCCTGCACACGCGCGAGGCCGAGGCGCCGCAGCTCGTCGCGTCGCGACTCCGCCTCGGCGATCCCGGCGGCGATGGAGCTGGAGTCACGCGGGTCGACGAGGACGGCTGCGCCTCCCGCCACTTCCTCGGTCGCACCCCCGAGGCTCGTCACCACAGGGGTCCCGCAGGCCATCGACTCCAGCACGGGCAGCCCGAATCCCTCGTAGAGCGAGGGGTAGACGAGGCAGCGGGCCCCGCGGTAGAGCGCCGCGAGCTCGTCGTCCGAGATCCGGCCGACCCAACCGTCGACGCCGACGCCGCCCCAGCCGCGCTCGCCTGCGACACGCAACTCGAGTCCGGCGATGCGCGCCGCCTCGCGGGCCCGCTCCAGGTTCTTCCGCGGCTCCAGCGTCGCGACGGCCAGCACGTAGACGCCTGCGGCGGCCGGCCCATCCGGCGAGAAGACCGGCGCGATGCCGTTCGGGATCACGCGGATCTTCGGCTCGGGGACGGAGAGTAGGGCGATGAGCTCCCCCTTCGTGAACTCGGAGACGGCGATGACCTTCCTCGCCGCCTGCACCACCCGAGGCACGCAGAGACGGCTGTAGCGCCGCGTCCAGAGGTTGAACGTCTCCGGGTGGCGCAAGACGGCGAGGTCGTGAACCGTGACAACGAGCGGAACGGGCGAGGAGAGTGGGCCCCGAAAGGTCGGGCAGTGCAGGACCTCGAGCCTCGACCGCCGCGCGCGACGCGGCAAGCCGAGTGGATACCAGAGCGCATCCCGCACCACCGTCGCCGCCCGGCCTCGGCCCCGGAACGCGAGCCGGACGAGCTCGACGTCCACCAGCCCTTCGAGCTGCGCGAGATAGCGCGCGGTTCCCGCGCGCGTCTGGTCGAGCGGCGAGACGTCGAGCCCGACGCGCATTGGTCAGAGTGTCTCAGAGTAAGCAGCGAGGAAGACGCGGCCCGTCTGGGCCCAGGTGAAGCGCCGCGCGTGCGCCAGCCCTGCAGAGACGAGGCGTTCCCGCTCCATGAGCGCCCGTCGCAGCGCCTCGGCGAGCGCGGCTGGATCCTCGGGATCGGCCCGCAGGGCGGCGTCTCCCGAGGCCTCGTCGAGGGAAGGGTGCGCGGAAGCGACGACGGGGACGCCGCTCGCCATGGCCTCGACGATCGGCATGCCGAAGCCCTCGAACCGCGAGGGATAGACGAACGCGGACGCGCCGCGATACAGGCGTGCAAGCTCCTTGTCCGTCACGTACCCGAGCTGGACGATGCGGGGCCGGTCGAGCTCTGGCTGTTCGCCCCAGCCCTCGGCCCCCGCCACGGCGAGCAGCAGGTCGTCGCGCCCGAGGACGGCGAAGGCGTCGAGAGCAGTGGTCAGGTTCTTGCGCGGCTCCAGCGTGGCCACCGCGAGGACGTAGGGCTGTCCGAGATCGGCCCGCTCGCCCTCGGGCGAGAAGCGCTCGTCGACTCCCGGGTGGGCGACCCGCGTGCGTGCCTCCGGCACCCCGAGTAGCTCGACGACGTCGCGCTTCGTGTGCTCCGAGTTGGTGAAGACGAGATCGCAGCTCGCGGCGGTGTTCCGGTACTTGGCCGCGTGCATGCGCCGCGTCCGGCCCTGCACCCACTCCGGGTGCGAGAGCGGGACGAGATCGTGGATGGTCGTGGCCCGGATCCCGGCGCGCTTGGGCGTGTACATCCAGTCCGAGAAGTGCAGGACGTCGATGGGCCCGAGGAAGCGCTCGACGCCGGGCCGGCTCAGGCGGCTCCACCCCTGACGCCAGAAGTGGGCAAAGGGCAGGAACCTGAGCCGAAGCTCGACCGGGATGCCTTCGAGCGCCTGCGGGATCGCCTTCAGGCCGCGCGGACTCGTGGGCGCGAAGGCGACTATCTCGTGCTCGCCCCCCGCCGCCTCGGCGAGCCCGGCGAGCGAGCCCCGAAGGTAGTTGCCGATCCCGCTCCTGGGGTGCGACAACGGGGAGACGTCAAAGGCAATGCGCACCTACTCACTCACGGCGAGTAGCTGAAGCGGTTGAAGTGGACGCCGAGCCGCCGTGGATCCGGGTTCGCGCCCCTCGTGACGACCTTCGGAACTGCTGTCTGAGAGATCCTGAAGCGGACGACACAGGTGCCTCCCTGCCCGCGCAGCGGGACGTGCAACACGCGCCGCTCGACCGGTGGGACCGAGACCCTCGCCACGGCCTTCCCGCCCACGTACGCCACCACTGTCTGTGGCCGCGTGAAGAGCCCGGGATCGCTCTGCAGCTCGACCGCGAGCGCCCCGCCCGCGCAGCCCAGCCGCGTGTACGTGACCTCGGCGCCCGACCAGGTGTCCTGCGGGTAGAGGCCCTCGACGTGCGAGACGCGGCGCAGAGGGCCCTTCACCCGGTAGAGCAGCGTTCCCCTGCGGAGGTCGAGCGCGATCACGCGCCCGGCGAGCGCGAGGGAGCCGTCGGTCAGGACGTACTCCGCGCGCACGACCTTCCCGCTCGGATCGCGCATGACGCCGGTCTCGAGGTCGGTCGTGAGCGCCGTCTCCGGCAGGTCCCCGGGCAGCGGTCCCTGCGTGTAGTAGAAGCGGCGCAGGCTGCGGTTGAAGAACTCGTTTTCCCAGATCGAGAACCGGTCGGGAACCCCCGACCAGATCGCAGCGACATCGGCGTCTCGCCCGACCTTGCGGTCGATCCAGTCGGGCCTGGGAATCGTGATGCCCTGGAAGAGATCGAGGGTGGAGGCCTCGCGCCACTTGCCCTCGATCGGCTTCTGCGAGACGGCGAAATAGGCAACCACGAGCACGGGCAGGATCAGCGCGTAGCGCGCGGGAACGAGGACGAAGATCGCGCCCGCCAGGACGGCACCTCCGAAGACGATCCAGCGCAGATCCCCTAGCGGAACCCCGGAGTCGTGGAGCGAAGCGAGCGGCAGCAGCGAGATCGTGTCCGAGAGGGCGCTGAGGCCCACCAGGCGTACGTACGGAATCGCCAGGGCCAGCGCCGCCGCGGCCACGACGGCCACCACGGTCGGCCAGAGCGGCCGGGGCGAGCCGCGGTCGATCCAGACGAGCAGGGCGATGAAGAAGAGCGGCGCGACGTAGAACATGTTCCGCTCCTCGATCCGGAACGACTGCTCCGAGGCGAACGTCGCCACCTCGAGCACGAGCCAGAAGGTGATGCTCAGGGCCCCAGCCAGAAACACCCGCTCGGTCCGAGAGCGGCCGCGCCAGGTGATCGCGAGCAACAGGAGCGCAGCGAAGGGGACGATCCCCAGGGACAGGTCGAGGCCGGCCACGTGGTACAGGAACCAGCGCGAGACCTCGCGGACGGTGTAGTCCGCCGTGTTCGCCGCCTCGTAGGCGCCCAGCACCCCGAGCGGCGAGGCCCCGCGGACGGCCTGGACGACCAGGACGAGCAGCGCTCCGCCCAGACCGATGCCGTACATCAGGCGGTAATCGCGGAATGCCCGCCGGCCGGCGACCAGGAGCGGCGCGGTGAGGAGCGCCGGCAGGAGCGCGAGCGCCTGCGTGCGGGTGACGAAGCAAAGCAGCGAGGCGGCTAGCACGAGCGCCGTCGTCGTGGCCGTGGGCCGCTCCAGCCACACGACCGTGGCCAGGGCGGCCGTGAGCAGCAGCGGATAGAACGCGTTCTCCGTCATCAGCGTGCCGGCGTAGACCATCGACGGCACTGCGACGGTGAGGGTCGCCGCGAGCAGCGACAGCCACGGCGAGAGCACACGCCGGGCGAGAAAGTACGCGGGCACGGCCGCGAGGGAGATCATCAGCGCGTTGATCGCCTTCGCCGCGGCGTACGCGTCAGGCACCCGGTCGAAGAGCGCCCAGGCCGGGCTGATCAAGACCGGATAGACGAATCCGTACACGTCGCTCGGCTGATCGCGGATCAGGAAGTGGCCGGTGCCCGCGAAGCTCTTCGCGAGCTCGGAGTAGATGAGCTCGTCGATCATGATCCACGGCGCCGCCATCTTGCGCGCGAAGGCGTACCGGACGAGGGTCGAGACGAGGACGAGGCCTACGAGCCAGGCCCAGACCGGCACGGCCCGGACCGCACCGAGGAGCGCCGGGCCGACACGCGCCCGGCGAATCGCGACGGCGTCATCCGCCATCGGCACCCTCGGGCGTGGTCGCCAGACGCCCGCGGATCCACTCCTCGTCGGGGACCGGCTCTCCCTCGGCCAGTTTCATCCAAGGCTGGAGATCGCGCGGCAGCGCGGGCTTGAGGACGCAGAACGCGAACAGGTTCGCCTGGCCGGGAAGGAGCCGGGTGACGAGACCGAGCGCCGGCTCGGCGATGCGGGCGGCGAGCTCTCCCGGCCGGCCGAAGCGCATCCCCAGCACCGAGAAAGGCAGCTCGAGCTCGTGGAAGAACAGGATGCGGTGCTGGGCGTGCGGCGCGTTGGACGCGATTACCTTCCGCACTTCCCGCTCGGTCCAGCGGTAGACGTAGTTCGGCGCGCTCGTGTCGCGCACGCCGCCGCTCTCGAACTCGTGTGCTGCGACCGCGGTCAGCTCGTACTCGTCCACGACGCCGAGTCCGACGGCCGTCCGCATGAGCAGGCTGTCCCTGCTCTCGAGCACGAAGACGGCCTGCCGCGAGACGCGATACATTTCGAGCAGGGCCCGGTGCGGCGAGCGGCAGTGATGCAGGCCCCCCGAGACTGCGACCACGTCGAACGACTCGTCGCCGTAGCTCAGCTGCTCGGCGTCCTCCATGGCCCACCGGTAGGGGCGAACCCCTTCGTCGGAGCCGCCGCCGAGGTTCGAGATGGTCACCTCCTCGAAGCCAAGCCCGAGGAAGACGTCGCGGTCGGCCTCGCCTCCGCAGACCACGAGCACGCTCATGTCGCGCCGGAGCACGCCCTCCTCGAGCAGGCGGTGAAGCGTCTGTCCGTAGAAGCCGCTGCGCTCGGGAGCCCTGGACGCCGCCCGGCCGGGAGCTTTCGGCTCAGCCACCAATCCCGACCTCGTCCAGCCGGCGGGCGAGGTCCCCCGTCTTGTTCAGGCCGACGTCGGCGGCGGCCTCAGCCACGTCGCGCAGCACGGCGGCCTGGACCGCGCTACCGCCCGCCGCTTCCTCGAGCGCGGCGGCGTAGCGCTCGGCCACCTGCTCCAGCGCGTGCTCCCCCCGGGCAAGCCCGCGTGCCGCCTTGCCCATCGCCTGTCGCAGGCCGTCGTTACCGGCCAGCAGCTCGAGCGCCGCGTGCAGGGCGTCGACCTCTCGCTCGTCTGGCGCGACCTTGAGCGCCGCCTCCTGAGGCAGCTCGGCGAACCACCCGACGTCGGAGACGACCAGGGGCTTGCCGAGCGTGAGCGCTCGGATCGCGCTCCCGGAGGTCTCGCCCATCGTGGGCTCCCGCAGGCTGATGCAGGCGTCGCATGCTGCCATCAGCGACCAGAGCCGTTCCTCGCTCACGTGGTGCTCGCGGGTCACACCCTCTGGCAGCTCGAGGTTGTCGAGCCGCCGCGAGGCGCGGCCGACAAGCAGCAGGCTTGCCTCCGGCCGAGTCCGCCGGAGACGTGAGAAGGCGGTCAGCAGCTGCGGAATCCGCTTGGACTCGTTCAGGTGGCCGAAGCAGCCGAACACGGGCGTGCCCTCGACCGCCCCCGGCTCCACCTCAGGGGTCGGCCAGGCGGGATGCGGGATGCGCCAGATCGCTCCCTCGAAACCGGCTGCCCGCGCACGATCCTCGACGTAGTGCGAGTGGACGATCAGCCCAGTCGCCAGCCGAAGTACCTCGCCCACGAGCGGGAACGCCTCGGGTCGTGTCTCCCAGAGCGGAGGGATGCGGTTGTCGATGACCGCGTAGCCGAGCAGGCGCCCGGCAAGCCCCTGCTCGCGCTCGAGCGCGTCGAGGTACGCGCCTGCGTCCCCGCGCGCCAGGGTCAGACCGGCCACGAGGTGGTGCAGGACGAAGTCGTGCAGGACGACGATCCCGGGCCGCCTGCGCGCCGCGGCGACGATCCAGCCGTGCTCCTCCGGGTCGTTGCCGACGTGGTAGAGAGCGACGTCCGCCTGCGGCGCCCTGCGAAGGCGTCGGCGGCGAGCCGTCTCGACCTCGACCCGTCTCGACAGTGCGGGCAGGAGCAGCGCGCTGTAGTCGGCGATGCCGGAGGTCGACGGCGGCAGGGGCGAGTAGTAGGCGACTTTCATCCGGCGAGCAGCCTGTCGATCGCCCGGTCCCAGGTCACGCGCTCGGCGATCGCCTTTCCAGCGCGCCCCCATGTTCGCGCCTCGTCCTCCCCGATCGCGAGTGCCGCGGAGATCGCCTCGACGGTGGGCTCGACCACACGTCCCGTCTCGCGATCACGCACGACGTCGAGCGGTCCGCCGGCATCGGTCGTGGTGACGACCGGTTTCTCGGCCAGGAACGCCTCGAACGGAACCATGCCGAAGTCCTCGTCCACAGGCGCGTAGTACACGGCGCGGCAGCGAGCGTAGAGATCCGCCAGCTCCGACCCGGAGACCCTGCCGACGAAGCGCACGCGTCCGTTCGCCAGCGACTCGAGCCGCTCTCGGTCGGGACCCTCGCCGACGATCACGGCCTCGAGTTGCCGCCCGACAGCCGCCTGGATGAACAGATCGATCCGCTTCGCCCGGTCGAGGCGCCCGACCGAGAGCACGAAGTCGCCGTATTCCTCGCAGCGGTAGGCAAGCTCCTGCGGCGGGTGGGGCATCACCTCCGCCGCGATGCCGGTCGAGCGCTCCAGGCGCTCGGCGACGTTGGCCGAGGTCGCGAACACCTTGCGTGCCTCGCCGAGCGCGACGCCGTCGAGGCGCTGGACGGCCCGGCGGAGCGCCCGGTCCTGCGCTGACTCGCCGAACTGACCCAGCGCCGTCCGGTCCAGCTCGTAGGCCTGGCGGAACTGGTGCAGGAGCCAGACCACCTTCCGCGGGTGCCGGATGCAGTACGAGGGGAACTTGGTGGCGACCACGACGTCGATGCGCCGGCCCTCCGCCTCCTCGAGGTCGAGCAGCCGCCAGAGAAACGCCTGGGTGAGCACGCGCTCGCCCGGGTACCACTTGAAGGGCACCGTGACGAGGTCGGCCTCGTGCCCCCGCTCGCGAAGCTCGGCGACGAGGTCGTCGGTGAAGATCTCGGCGCCCCCTCTGGCGAAGGGCACCTGGGGCCGACAGACCGCGATCCTCATCTGCTTTTCCGCCGCAAGTCCGATTCGCCTACGCGCCGGACTTGCCGCAGCGGCCAATCAAGGGTAGAGAGCGTACTCAAGTCCGGGCGAGCAGGGCGTAGTCGAGCGGGCCGAAGAGCAGCTCGTTGAGGCGCCGCGCGTTCTCCCCGAGCACCGGGTCCTCGGGGACCGCCAGCTTCTCCTCCGGCTCGTTCAAGAACCGCACCTCGGTCCTCTGGAAGCCCGCCTGGCCCGCCAGGAGCGCGAGCGTCTCGGGCACGAGGGGTTGGGCGTGGGTGAGGTCCGCGAAATAGTTGCGGAGCGCGAGCGGCGAGAGGGGGTTGATCGTCTCGGCGACGAGGAGGCCACCCGGACGCAGCTTGCGCACGGCCAGCCCGAGGAGGGTCTGGAGCGTCCCCGGCGGGAGGTGCTCGACTACCTGCCCCGCGAAGATCCCGCCGAGCGTGCCCTCCTTCACGCGCTCGAGGTACTCGAGCAGGTCGGCCTGCTCGACGTCGAGGCCCTCGCCACGCGCGTAGGCGACCATGTCCGAGTCGGCATCCACGCCCCGCGCGTCGACGCCGGCCTCCCACAGGAGCGAGAGCAGCTCGCCGCGACCGCAGCCGACGTCCAGGACGGGCGCGGCCTCCCGAAAATCCTCGACGTAGATCCGCTGGCGCTCGCGCACCTCGGCGGTCGAGCCGCGCATCCGGGCCTCGAAGGCGAAGTAGTCGGGAACGGCGTCGGCACGGGGTTGCCGCGCCACCGTCGGCGGAGCCGAGGAGGGGCGGCGTTCGACACGGGTGAGCCGCTCCTCGAGCTCGGTCAGCGCGCGGCCGAAGCGCTGCCCGGCCGCCGCCGCGCGATCGGCGCTCTCGTAGACGTCGTCGACCAGCTTGAGGAGCGCGTCGTTGAACCCGCGCTGCTCCGCAGCCAGCGGCTCGACGTACCAGCGCAGGAGCGGGCGCAGCAGCCGCTTGACCGGATACGCGAGCGCCCCCTTGAGGCCCGGCCTCCGTACGAGCGGGCGCTCGGCCGAGATCGGCCACATGCGCTCCGCCTGGGCCCGCCAGGCCGCACGCGCGGATCCCGTGCCGTCTGAGCCGGCACCCAGCCTCAGCTGCTCGCGAAGCTGCTCGAGGAGGGCAACCGGATCCACCTTCTCCGGGGGCAAAATCCCCGCAGGAGTGCTGCTTTCCCCCTCCGGAGCGGGCATCGCGGCATCATAGCCCCCGCCCATGAGGGCTCTGTAAGGTGGCGGCCGTGCGACGGACGGCCACGCTCACGCTCGTCGCCGCCGTCCTCGCGGGCTGCGGAGGGGGAGGCTCGAGCAGCGCGTCGTACCGCGGGAGCAAGCCTCCTGCGGATCTGAAGCTCCCCGACTTCTCACTGCGAGACCAGGCTGGCTCGCTCGTCCGCAGCAAGAACCTCGAGGGCAAGGTCGTGCTCGTCACCTTCCTCGACTCGGCCTGTCGTGAAGCTTGCCCGCCCGCGGCGGTCGAGATCGGCCGGGCCGTGCGCATGCTCACGCCCGAGCAGCGAGGAGACGTGGTTGCGCTCGCAATCTCAGTCGACCCGCGGGTCGACTCGCCGGCCCGCGTCCGTGCCTTCCTCCGCCGCGGGCACGCGGACGGTGAGCTCAAGTTCCTCCTGGGCACGGTCCGGCAGCTGCGGCCCGTCTGGAACGCGTTCCACATCCTGCCCGCCGTCGACTCGGGCGACTCGGACGTGCACACGATCCTGGTCGAGATCTACGACCGCGACGGAACGTGGGTCTCCTCCATGCACACCGGGGTCGACCTGAACGCGGCCAACGTGCGCCACGACCTCGTGACCGCGCTCTCGTGAGCGTCCGCGCCGCGTACGTCTACGCCAACCCGCGTCGTGCGCTGGCCCGGGACGTCGTCGCCGGGCTTGCTCCGGACACCGGACTGCTCGGCCAGAACCACCTCGCGCCGCTCGGCGTCGAGGCGACCGTCCACGACCCCGCGCTCACCCGGGAGCGGCCCGGCGTCGTGCATCGCCTGACGTGGCATCTGCGAGAGCTCGTCCTGCCGTTCGAGCTCTACGGTGTGGACGTCGTCTGCACTCCCCTCGCCAACCTCCTGCCGCTCACGCTCAGAGCGCGCGGCCTGCCAACCGTCGTCGTCAACTACGGCCTGAACCTGATCGTGCTCCGCAGCTCGCGCGCCCGGAGACGGCTGCTCGGCTCGTCGCTCCGTGCAGCCGCGAAGGTGGTCTGCCTCGGCGAGGCCCAACGCGAGGAGCTGCTCGAGCTGACGGGACTCCCCGAGCACCACGTCGTGACCGCGCTCTTCGGCGTGGACGAGCGCTTCTTCCGGCCGTCCCGGCCGGGCGACGGCTACGTGCTCTCCGTCGGCCGCGACCTCGCCCGGGACTACGGAAGCCTTGCCGAGGCCGTGGACGGGCTCGACGCGCGCCTGGTGATCGTCGCCGAGGCCCGCAACCTGGTAGGCGTCGCACTTCCCGAGGGGCTGGAGGTGCGCCGCGGTCTCTCCTACCCTGAGCTTCGCGACCTGTATGCCGATGCGGCCTGCGTGGTGATCCCCCTGCGGCGCGACGGCTATCCCTACGGGTCGGAGGCCTCCGGGCTGACCGCCTTCCTGGAAGCGGCGGCCTCCGGCAAGGCCGTCATCGCCTCGGAGCGGACGATCCTGCGGGACTATCTCGAGCCCGGGCGGTCGGGTCTGACGGTACCTCCGGAGGACCCCCAGGCTCTGCGCTTTGCGCTCGAACGCGTGCTCGGCGACCGGGAGCTCGCGGGCGGGCTGGGGGCGGCGGCCCGTGAGGACGTCGAGCGTCGCTTGACCACGCGCCATCTGGCCGAGCGGCTGGCTCCCTTGCTGCGAGAGGCGGCCGGAAGCTAGCGGTGCTAGTCGGGCTCAGCCTGCTGACGCTCGTCCCCGGCGTCGTCGGGGGCTCCGAGCGCTACGCCCGCGAGCTGACGAAGGCGCTCACCGGGGTCGGCGAGCTCGAGTACGTGGCCTTCGTGCCCACAGTCGCTCCTGACGCGTCCGACGGCCTGCCTTCCCTCGTCGTGCCCGAGTATCGGGCGAGCACGAGCATGCCCGGGCGGATCGCGGCCATGTCCCTCGCGGTCGCCGCGCCTCGGCGCATCCTGCGACGGCTCGACCCCGAGCGGCTCGACGCGATCCACTTCCCGCTCAGCGTGATGATCCCCCGAATGGAGGGGCCGCCGGCGGTCACCACCATGCACGACCTCCAGCACGAGCTCTACCCGCAGTTCTTCCCGCGCTCCGAGCTCGTCTACCGGCGCGTCGTCTACGGCTGGACCCTGAAACGGAGCCGGATCGTGATCGCCATCTCCGAGCACGCGCGCGAGACGCTGATCGAGCGGCACGGGCTCGACCCGGAGCGCGTGCGCACGATCCATCTCGGGCTGGACCACGAGGGCTTCCGCCCCGACGGCCGCCCGCGCGAGCCCTTCCTCCTCTACCCGGCAAACCGCTGGCCGCACAAGAACCACGCTCGCTTGCTCGAGGCCTACGCGCTCGTGCGGCGCGAGCGGCCGGACCTGCGGCTCGTGCTGACCGGGTCCGGTCACGACGGGTGGGCCGTTCCGGAGGGCGTCGAGTCCCGCGGCCGGGTGTCCGACGCCGAGCTCGTCGAGCTCTACCGCAGCGCCGCCTGCCTCGTCTTCCCCAGCCTCTACGAGGGCTTCGGGTTGCCGCCGCTCGAGGCGATGGCCTGCGGCTGTCCGGTCGCCGTCGCGCGCGCTACCTCACTGCCGGAGGTGTGCGGCGACGCGGCCGAGTACTTCGACCCGTTCTCGGTCGACGATATGGGCGCGGCGATCCTGCGCGCGCTTTCGGGGGACCGGGTGGAGAAGGGCCTCACGCAGGCGGCGCGATTCAGCTGGGACGCGTGCGCGAGGGCGCACGACACCGTCTACCGCGAGCTGGCCTGATTGCCGAGATCGCCCTCGAGCCGGATCGCAGGGTTCAGCGCCCTGAGCCGGTCCAGGAAATCCGCGAACTCGTGCGTCTCATACATGCGGATCCGCCCACGCTGGTGGCGGACGTAGATCTGCTCCTCTTCGGGTCTCAGCGAGACTATCTGCTGTGCTCGGACCTGCCTCCGGTGGAGCAGACTGCGGAACTCGCACACGCCGTCGTCGCCGACCCGGATCTCGTAAGGGATGTCGAGGGCCCCGTACACCCACACCGCGCCTCCGACGCTGAAGAGCGAGAACGCAAGGGAGAAGAGCAGGACCCTGAGGTCGTGCTCGGCAACAGCGCGGACGACCATCGCAGGGCCGCTAATGATGAAGGCGGCGCAGATCGCGCACCCGAACGGAAGGTAGAAGAAGAAAAAGATCTTCGGGGTGCGGTACGTGCGAACCAACCGGCTCAGAACCCCCGTACGTGAACGCCGGGGTTCAGGTCCTTGAGGCGCGTCAGGAAGTCCGAGAAATTCGTCATATCGGCGCGGGCTTCGACTCTCCCGCCTTGGAAGCGGATCGTGTACCTCTCCCATCCGTCTTCGTCGAGCCACCTCTCCACTGACGTGATCTGGCTCACGTGGATGTGGATCGATCGGCGCTTCGTCTGAAGCTCGCACGTTCCGTCGTCGCTCAGCCGGATCTCCCGGCACCTGCAGTGGTACTGGTAGCGGTAGATGAGCCACGCGACGACCGAGGTCACGCCGAAGGCCCACGCCGCCGTCTCCACGTTCGTCCACGTGAGCCCGTGACTGAGCGCGGGCACGATCACGAAAGGGATCGGGAGGACGAGGAGCAGGATGGTGAACAACGCTCCGATCCCGCGCCCGAACAGGCGAAGCGCATTGCTCGCGGGTACTCGAGGCTCATCTCGATACGTGTGAATCATCGAACCGACTCGCAGCGGGTGCTGCCCACGAGATCGGCTACGGGGACGAAACCTTGAACACGCCTAACGCTTGGTCAGAACGAGCCGCGCGACGTCGCCGCCCGGGCCCGAGACCTCACGGCCGAGCAGGCCGAAGATCGGCCCCAGTACCACGAGCCACGGAAACGCGCGTACGTAGGCCTCGTTCCAGTTCGGCTGCATGCGCACGACCTCGCGCGAGACGAGCTCGAGCGCCGGCGCCGCCCCGACGAGCCGGTCGAGCCGAGCATCGTCGTACCAGCGCTGGAAGAAGTAGCGGCCGCCGACGTCGCCGTGGTCGACGAACTCGGGACGGTCGCGCCAGTCCTCGCGGTACGAGGCCGCATAGGGCACGGTGAACGCAACCCTCCCGCCGGGGCGGACGACCCGGGCCAGCTCCCGCAACGCCTGCTCGTCGCCGTCCTCGGCGATGTGCTCGAGCACCGAGATCGAGTAGGCATGGTCGAAGCTCGCGTCCTGGAACGGCAGCGCGCGGCCGTCAGCCACCTCGAAGCGCAGCCTCGGCTCGCCGTCGGTGAGCCATCGCCAGATCTCGACCTCGCGCTCGAACTCGTCGACCGACGTCACCTCGATCCCACGGCGCGCGAGGTCGACCGCCAGGAGCTTGGGGCTGGCGAGGTCGAGCACGCGCTCGCCCGGCCGCGCGGCCAGCACCTCGAGCGCCCAGGGCAGCTCGAGGTAGCGGCTCGGGTCGAGCGGGACGAGGATCCGCACCGCCGCCTGCCGCCTGTGATCGCTGCGGGCGAACCCACGCAGGCCGAGCCCGACACTCGTCCGGTACAGGCGGGTCCAGCCGCGCACGGCGGCGACTTTACGGGCTCAGACCGGTAAGGAGTCTGTGAAGGCCCTCGAGTCCGGCAACGGCAGCATCTAACCTTTTGGGCGCGATGAATGCGCCCGGCTCCAACTCCGTCTGGACCGGCGACTCGCTCGCCGCGCTGAATTCGGAGCTCGGCGACGCCTTCGCAGGCCGGACGGTCCTCGTGACCGGCGCCGACGGCTTCATGGGCTCCCATCTGACCGAGGCGCTCGTCGAGGTCGGCGCCGACGTGTACGCCTTCGTGCGCGCGACCTCGAGCGGAGCGCTCAACAACATCGGACACCTCCGCGATCGCCTCCGCATCGTCTTCGCGGATCTGACGGACCGCACGTCGGTCGACTATCTCGTCCGCGACCTGAAGCAGGCGCCGGACCGCCCCTACGTCTTTCATCTGGGCGCCCAGGCGCACGTCGGGGAGTCGTGGCACCGTCCGTACGAGACGGTGACGACCAACGTTGTCGGCACCCTCAACTTGCTGCAGTCGATCGTCGACCATTCGCTCGAGCTGGAGCGCTTCGACACGGCGGGCACCTCCGAGGAGTACGGCAACGTGCGCGAGGCAGTGGCCCACCACCACGACTTCGACGCCGACGGCGGCGTCGTCTTCCACGAGCGCTCCCCGATCAATCCGAAGTCGGTGTACGCAACTTCCAAGGTGGCCGCGGACTTTCTGACCATGAACTACCACGACGCCTTCGGCGTTCCTGGCGTCGTCACCCGGATGTTCAACAACTACGGGCCGCGCCAGAATCCGCGCTTCGTCACCGGGACGATCGTCACCCAGGCGCTCGTGCGCGAGCGGATCGAGCTGGGCCAGCTGGAGCCGCTGCGCGACTTCTGCTTCTGCACTGACGGCGTGCGGGGGCATCTGATGGTCGCCCTGCACGGGCTGCCTGGCGACGTGTACGTGTACGGCCAGGGCAAGAACATCTCCATGCGCGACTGGGCCGAGATGATCCTCCGCATCGGCGAGGAGGAGGGGTTCTGGCCCGGGAACCGCGAGCTCGTGACCGTGCCCGAGCGGTTCCGTCCCGGGGCGAGCGAGGTCATGGCCCTCCGGGTCGGGTACGAGAAGCTCGCGCGGGAGACCGGCTGGGAGCCGCAGGTCTCGTGGGAGGAAGGCGTTCGCAGGACGATCGAGTGGTACGCGGACAACAAGGACCGTTGGCTCGGTCGCGTCGACTGGCTCAAGCCCACTCCGGCTCCGGCCCCATGAAGACTCTCGTGACAGGCGGTTCGGGCTTTCTCGGCTCGCACATCGTCGAGCGGCTCCAGGCGGCCGGGCACGAGGTCGTCGTTCCCCGCAGCCTCGACTACGACCTCACGCGCGAGGCGGACGCAGCGCGTCTTTTCCGGGAGGCCGCCCCCGAGCTCGTCATCCACGTCGCCGCCCTCGCCGGGGGGATCGGCGCAAACCGGGCCGCACCCGCACGGTTCTGGCACGCCAACCTGCTCATGGGCGCGCACGTACTCGAGCAGAGCCGGCTGGTGGGCGTCGGGAAGCTCGTGCTGCTGGGGACGATCTGCTCCTACCCGAAGTTCACGCCGGTGCCCTTCCGGGAGGATGACCTCTGGAACGGCTATCCGGAGGAGACCAACGCCCCCTACGGGATTGCGAAGAAGGCTCACCTCGTCGGCGCCCAGGCCTACCGGGAGCAGTACGGGTTGAACGCGATCTACCTGCTGCCGGTCAACCTCTACGGGCCGCGCGACAACTTCGACCTCGAGACGGGCCATGTCATCCCGCACCTGATCCGCAAGATGGTCGAAAGCCGCGACCAGGTCGTGCTCTGGGGAGACGGATCCCCCACCCGCGAGTTCCTCTTCGTGGAGGACTGTGCCGAGGGCGTCGTGCTCGCGGCCGAGGGGTACGAGGCGCCGGAGCCGGTCAACCTGGGATCGGGCGAGGAGATCTCGATCCACGACCTCGCCCAACTCGTCGCCGAGCTGACGGGCTTCGAGGGCGAGATCGTCTGGGATCGGTCCAAGCCCAACGGACAGCCGCGCCGAAGACTCGACATCTCCCGCGCAGAGGCCCTCTTCGGCTTCCGCGCGCGCACGGGCCTGCGCGAGGGGCTCAAGCGCACTGTCGCCTGGTATCGCGACTCGCTCGCCCAGCGAGAGTCGCTCGCTCGCGTTGAGCACTAGGGCGGAGGCACTCTCCCCGTCGCCCGCTGCCCGCGCCTGGGAGGCCGCCACGCGGGCGTGGGACCGGGTGCCGGTGCGCGAGCCCTGGCGGGTCCTGGCCCCGCTCCTCGTCGTGCACTGGCTGGCGCTCGTCTTCTTCACCCTGAGCGTCCATCGCAACGGGTGGCTCTTCTACCAGGGCGGAGACCAGATCTGGTACTGGGCCTCGAGCTGGCTGATGGGCCACGGCTCGATCACCCTGCCCCGGGTCTCCTACGGCTGGCCGCTGGTGCTGCTCCCGTTCTCGTGGATCGCCGGCCCGAGCTATCTGCGTGGCCTGCCTGCCGACGTGCTGCTGCAGGTGCTGATCCTGGCTCCGATCGCCCTCTACTGCATGTACGACATCGGCGCTCGGATCGCCGGCCGCGTGGTGGGCTACCTCGCGGCGCTGGCCTGGACGGTCGGCCCGTACCTGGCCATCCCCCTCTTCGTGCAGCGCTACCACGAGAAGTATGTCGACCAGTTTCTGCCCCACCCCCTGGGTCTGACGGCCATGGCCGACTATCCGTCTCTGGTCCTTCTCCTCGTCGCCGCGGCACTGGGGGTACGCGCCGTCCAGAGCCGGGACCCGGCCACGGCGCTCGTCGCCGGCCTCGTCGCCGGGCTCTCGGCGGGGATGAAGCCGTCGAACCTGATCTGGCCGCCTGCTCTCGCCGTCCTCCTGCTCCTCGCGCGCCGCTGGCGCGAGGCTGTCGCGTTCGGCATCGGCCTCCTGCCCGCGCTCGGCGCGCTGGCTCTGTGGAAGTACCGCGGCTTCGGCTACGTCCCCGCCTTCGCCTACCAAGAGACGCGAATGGCCCTGGGCGGCGACACGCTGCTCGAGTCCTACCACCGCTACGTCCACATCAACTGGCACCAGCTCCACGTCAACCAGCAGCAGCTGGCGGAGTTCTTCTTCAGCCTGCGCGTCCTCGAGGTGGCGCCGGCCGTCGGCGCGATCGCGGTCGCCCGCCGCTCGTGGCCGACGGCGGTCTTCCTGTCGCTGTGGTTCTGGAGCTTCGTCGTGCTCAAGGGCTCGTCCGACAACGCGTCGGTCGAGAGCGGCTCGTTCTTCCGCTTCCTGATGCCGGCGGCGCCGGCCCTGCTGCTCATGCTCGCGGCCCTGCCCGTGCTGATCCCGCGCGTCGGGCCCCGTCTGGCCGATCGGTTTCACCCGCCCGCTCCCCGGCCGCTGTCGTGGAAGGTTGTTGCCGTCGCGGCCGTCGTGTTCGGGCTCGTTCCGCTCGTGGCCGTGGCCCCGGTCAGTCCGCTGAAGGGCCCCCGCCAATCGATCCAGATCCATCGGATCGCCACGCTCGTTGACGGCAAGCTGGCTCTGGAGGCCGACGTGAGCGGTCGAGCGGTGCACCTGCGCTGGCGGCCGAGCGGGGGCGCGGGAACATCGGTCTTCTACCGGCTCTCCCGCGCCCCCGGCCCGAGCGACGTGGCGTGCGAGTTTCGGCCCGGGGCAGCCGACGAATGCCTCATCAATACCGTGCCGCTCGAGGCAGTCCGGCGAACAACGGCCGCGGACCGACCCGGGCCCGGCACCTGGACGTATCGCATCGGGGTCGCCGCCAATTACCGCGACGATCCCAAGCTCGGCGATGTCTTCCTCGTCAGCCGGCCCGTCACGGTCACGGTTCGGTAGCCGGTGGTCCTGCGTTGATCTCACAGACCCGCGGAAAGTGCGACGCGTAAGCGAACCCCACTTTCCGCGGCAACGCCGAGTCGGGCTCGAGCTGCTCGCGCTGGCGGGCCTGCTCGCGCTCGCCGGGATCGTGTTCGCGCGCAGCCTGCACACGCGGGCGAACTTCGACGAGGGCGTCTACCTGGCCTCCCTCGACGCCCTGCGGCACGGTCAGGCGCTGGGGACGGTCGTGGACATACCGCAGCCCCCGGGCTTCTACGTGCTGCTCCAGGCGTTTCGTTTCGTTTTCGGATCCAGCGTCGCCGACGTCAGGGTCGGCTTCTTGCTGGTCGCGCTGGCAGGAGTGGCGGCTGCGTTCGTCATGGGCCGGGTTGTTTCGGGGACTGCCGGCGGGCTGGCGGCCGCCGGATTGGTCGCCGTCGCAGCCCCGTACCCGGCCCAGGCAGCCCAGGTCGAGGCGGACACGCTCTCGACGGTGCTGGCGCTGGGCGCCATCGCGCTCCTGATCGGAAGGCGCGCCGCTCCCTGGCACGCAGCCGCCTCGGGAGCGCTGGCCGCGGCCGCCGTCTCCGTCAAGCTGCTGGCGGTTCCGGTCGCGGCGCCGCTCGCAGTGTTGCTCCTGGTGCGGCGCACTCGGGGGAAGCTCCTCGCCTTCGCCGGCGGCGCGCTGGCGGTCGCCGCCGCGCTCGCGATCCGCTACGCCTATGCGCTCGGCGACCTGTACGACAGCGTCGTCGTGGAGCACCGCAACGCCCAGTCGCTCGGCAGCTTCGGTGACAACGTCCACCGTGTGCTCCTCCACCCGCTCGACTGGCACACGCCTGCCGGCCTGCTCATCCCGGTCGGGATCGTGTTGGCGGCGGTGCTGGTCCCAAGCCTCGAGACCGCGGCGCTCGGAGCCTGGATTGTCGCCTCCGGCGCCTTCCTCCTCTACCAGCGGCCCCTGCTCGACCACCATCTCGTGCTGCTGGCGACCGCGCTCGCAGTGACTGCAGGGGCCGGCTTCGGGGCCGGGCTGCGTCGTCTTCCGCGCCCGGTTCTCGCCGCCGGCGCGACCCTGCTCGCCGCGGCCGTCGCAGCCGGCTTCGTGCAGGAGCACCGCCGGCTGGCCCGCAACGCCCTGCCCGAGCCGGCGGAGGTGCGCTGGGCAGTAAACGCGATCAGGACCAGGACGGCTCCGGCGGACCTCGTGGCCACCGACCTGCCGATCGTCCCCTATCTCGCCGGCCGCCGGATACCCGGCGAGCTGATCGACTCCTCGTACGGCCGCCTGCTCTCGGGGACGCAGACGACGGAGGAGATTCTCGCCGTGCTCAGGCGCCGGCGCGTTCACGCGGTGCTCGTCGGCCGCAACTACCGGCTGAAGCCCGATCTGATCGCCGCCCTACGGGCGCGCTTCCCGCGACACCTGGAGAACGACGGCGTCACGCTCTATCTGGCCGCTCGGTCCTGACCTCCTCCTCGAGCAGGGCGAGGCGTTGCGCCAGCACCGTGTTCTGGTCGGCGAGCTTCGAGATCACCGTGGAGTAGTCGAGCAGCACGAGCAGGATGAAGAGGGTCGCGACCGCGAAGAGGACGGCCGGCGGGTAGGTCTCGATCCCGACCCAGCCTGCGATCGTGTTCAGGCCGCCACGCCATGCGGACAGGACGAGCAGGACGAGGCCTGTGACGAGCCAGAGCAGAGCGTAGCGCTCCTTGAGCCGGCGCTTGCGGATCAGCTCCAGCACGACGAGCACGAGCAGCACGGAGGCGATCGCGCCGGCGATGGAGACAGTCAGCGGAGTCATTGCTCTCGCGCCGGGACGTCGCGCCGGAAGAGGCCCACAAACAGCGCCAGCAGCACCTTCGCCATGTAGTAGGCAGCGTGGACAGCCCCGATCGACGAGCGGCCCGACGACCGTTCACGCATGGCCGCTGGTACCTCACAGCGACGCAGCCGGTGCCTCGCGACGAGGACGGTGGCCTCGACCTCGGGGTAGTCGTGCGGATAGTCGGCGGCGAAGAGATCGATCGCGTGCCTGTTGAGCGCCTGGAAGCCCGAGGTCGGATCGGTTACGCGCTGGCGCACGAGCGCGGAGACGACTGAGGCGAGAATGCGGATTCCCAGGCGCCTGGAGCGCGACGACCGGTAGCCGTCCGCGCTGCTGAAGCGTGAGCCGACGGCGATGTCGGCCTCTCCGGCCAGCACCGGCCCGAGCAGGGCGGAGAGCTCCGAGGCATCGTGCTGGCCGTCCCCGTCGACCCGCACCGCCAGCTGGAAATCGTGCTCGTAGGCGTAGCGGAAGCCCGTCTGGACGGCCCCGCCGATGCCAAGGTTGAACGGGAGCCGCAGGACTCGGGCGCCCCGGCCCTCGGCCACCCGGGCAGTGCCGTCCACCGAGCCGTCGTCGACCACCACGATCTCGAAGTCGGGATCGAAGCCACGAATCTCGTCGATCACCCGGCCGATGCTGGCTTCCTCGTTGTAGGCGGGGACGACGGCGACCCGCCTGAGCGCGGCGAGCCGGGGGTCCCGAGCGCTACGCGCCGGGACTATGACCTCGCTCATGCGCCCACCGTCGCAGGAGTGGAAAGCCCGACGAGCTCCAGCAGGCGTCGCGCCCGATGGACGTACGTGTGCTCGTCCAGCGCCCGTTCGCGGGCGGCACGACCTAGCTCCTCCACCCGCGCAGGATCGTCAAGAAGCTCCTCATAGGCCGCGACCGCCTCGTCGGCGTCGTGGACGACCAGCAGCTCCCGACCGGGATCGAGCCAGCGCTCGATGCCCTCGCAGGGATTCGAGACGATGGCCGCGCCGGCCATGGCCAGCTCGAACGGCCTGGCAGTCGACGAGGCCTGGACGCTGGCGTGCGCTCGGCGCGTCATGTTCAGGTTGACGCGCGCCTCCGAGATCGCC
>Ga0137368_10000274_pt1 | contig 46034 bp, 42 predicted proteins | sample SagtaG_13_FD_104917 | JGI IMG/M metagenome (GOLD analysis project Ga0137368, IMG submission 104917) | Vadose zone soil microbial communities from Sagehorn Ranch, Mendocino, California, USA - Sage1_L_100_16 metaG | ecosystem: Environmental > Terrestrial > Soil > Vadose zone | place: USA...
CCGAGATCGACGGGGCGCGCGCCGAGGGCGACGCGCACGCCGATTTCATTCGTGCGCTCGGCAACCGCGTGCGCTGTCGCGGCGTAAAGGCCGACGAGTGAAAACGCGAACGCCAGCAGTGTAATAAACCGCACGGTTCTGCTCGATACACGCCCCACCCACTCAGCGTTGTCGATCACCTGCGACATGGTGAGAACGCGGTACACCGGCAGGTTCGGATCGAGTGTGACGATCTCCTCACGAATCCGTGCCGCAACCGCCGATTGCGGTGCGTGACTCCGCATGACGAAGGTGGCAGTAGCCGGTGCAGCGAGATCAATCGGAACGTACACCAGCGGCTCCTGCGAGAGAGATGGACGCTGTCGCACGGCTTCCGCAACGCCGATGATGGTACGCCACGGTGAATCGGCGAGGGACTTGTTCGCGTCGGCAAGGCGGAGCGATTGCCCCAAGGGGTCGTTACCAGGAAAGAAGAGATCGGCGAGGCGCCGGTTCACGATGACGCTGTTCGCTCGCGGAGCTGCGTCGTTCTGTGTAAATTCGCGTCCGCGCGCGAGCGGCAGCGCCAACGTCTTGAAATACTCGGGGCCGACTGCGACCGTCCAGACCTTGACAGATGACTCGTCCGCTATTTGCGGCTGACCTTGGACTTCGATCTGCTGCTCGATGGCGCCGCCGCGCGGCAGCGTACTCACCAGGGCCGCGGAGGACACTTCCGGCAGCGCATGCAGCCGCTCATCGAGTCGTCGATAGAACGCCCGCCGGTTCTCTGCCGTCGGATAACTCTCGGCCGGAAGAGTGACGGTGCCGGTCAGCACGTCGTTGGTGTCGATGATCGCATCAGATGCGAACTCGACCTCCGGCGCGCGAACGTCAATCACGAGAAACGAGAGCATGACTACGGCCAGGCCGATCTGAACGGTGATGAACCCGGTGGTCCAGCGGCGCGGGCCGCGCGACTCGATGACTCCGCGGCCACCAGCCTTCAGTACGCGGTTCACGTCCGGCTTCGAGGCGTAGAGTGCGGGAACCAACCCGACGATCAGCACCGCGGCGAGCGAGGCGCCAACGAGCGCCGCCAAAACGGCGAGATTCACCTCGTAATCCATCCAGTACGGAAGTGTGTTCGGCGGAATCGCCATCCTGAATACCCGCACACCAGCAAACGAGACGACGATGCCAACGGCGCTGCCAATCGCAGCGAGCACCGCGCTTTCGATCAGCAACTGGCGGACGACCCGCGCCCGGCTCGCGCCGAGCGATGAGCGGATGGCCACTTCGCGCGCGCGATGAACGGCGCGTGCGAGCAGCAGGTTCGCGACGTTTGCGCCCGACACGATCAGCGAGAGGAAGCCGACGGCGATGAACGCAAGCCACGCGGGATCGGTGAGCCGTCCGAGCAGCCGCTCGTTGAGAGGGACGACACGCGCCTGGACGCCACGGCTGGTGTCCGGGTACTCGCGCGCGAAGCCGGCCACGATCGCTTCGACCTCCGCCTGGGCGTCGAGTGGCGAAAGCGTGTCTTTAACGCGCCCGAAGACGCGCAGCGTCCGCGCGTCGCGCTTCTGTGCGGCAACACCAGCGAGGCGCGACAGCGGAAGCCAGACTTCCGCAGTGCTTGGAAATCCAGATCGCGGCGCGATGACGCCGATTACCGACGCTGGGGAGCCGTTGATGAGAATCTCGCGCCCGAGGATTGCCGGATCGCGGCCGTAACGCGATTCCCACACGGCGCTGCCGAGCAGCACGACCGGCGAAGCGCCGACCGCATCGTCTCGTTCCGTGAACGTGCGCCCAATCAGCGGCTGAATTCCCAGCACGTCAAACGCGTTCGGCGACACGTACGCGCTATCGCGGCGCTCCGGCGCGCGCGCTCGATCGCCGATAGAGAGGGGAGAGGAAAAGAATGCCGCCAAGCCTGAAAAGGTCGTTGTCGCCGCGCGAAGATCCTGAAACTCCGGAAACGACACACCCCGATCGCCAGCTCGTTGATCGAAGGTGGAGATGTGGAGCAGTCGATCCGCTCGGTGGACAGGCAGGCCGCGGATCGTATGGGCGTTCAGGATGGTGAACAACATATTGTTGACGCCGATCCCGCAGCCGAGCACAAACAGGGCAGTCAACGCAAACCCGCGATCGCGCATCAGCACGCGGACAGCGAAGCGCGCGTCCTGAGCACATTCCTGCACGAATGGCGAGATCCAGACGTCGCGCGCGTACTGACGAGAGGCGAGCTCGTTGCCGAGCGCTCGACGCGCCGCATGCTCGACCTCGGCAGGCGGAACGCCGCTTCGTTCGAGGTCGCGCTTCTTCATTTCACGGTGAAACGCGATTTCCTCGGCGAGCTCGTCGTCATGACGCCGCGCGCGCAGGAGAAACGCAGCGCGCCGCAGGAGTCGCATCAGCCGGCTTCCCATCGTCTGTCGATGGGAGCGTCGCTCAATTGTCCGGCGGTGTCAAGCGGGTTGCCGCGTCTGCCGCGGCGCCGGCGATGCGGTGCGGCAGAGCTCCAGCGTCGACGCGCGGACCTTCAAACGTGTCGACCCACACCTTGCGATCGAGCACCGCGTCAACGAGCCGCACGGTGACCTTTACTGAATCACCGCTCGTTTCGTTGCCTGTTCTCCGCCGCCATCCTGCTGTGCCTGACCGCGGTCGCCGAGGCAGGACCGCCGCTCATCTGCCATTCGTTCGAAACGACGCTTCTGCCATGGTCGCAGGGCTCCGGTAGGAAAACACCGGATCCGAGGTACGACATCCATCGGCTGACCGCCGATACGGCGCGCCTGCTTTCATCGCAGCTTCCTGTCTTCGCGCGCATGGAGAACCTGCGCCGCGCCACGATCTACGCGTCACAGGATCGTTCCGTTGCGTTCGAGTTGCAGCCGGCGATTGTGGGCCGTGCCGTGACCGCGCAAGCCTCCGGATCGCGCGACCCGCTGCCGCTGTTTGACGCGGCGTACGCGATCGAAGCGTTTCGCCAGGCGGCGACGCTCCACCGCTGGGTAACGAACCGGCCCCGCGAGGAATGGCTGTCGCGCGAGCTTGGGGATTTGACCGGCTATCCACCGATGCAGCGCGCGATTGCGCTTGGAGGAAACCGCGCCGAGATGGAGTTTGCCGCCTCGCTGATGCGGCAGGGCGCATCCGCTGCCGAGCATCGGCGGCGCGCGCTGGCGGCAGCCACACCGGGTTCGCTGCTGGCGAAGAATCTCGAGGCGAGCGAACGCTGACCACTTGACATTCGCGGCGCGTGGCGACCATAAACCACGCATGACGCGCAATACGACGCACGGGCCGGCTGTTCCCGGCCCGGCGTCACACGCGGACTTACTCGGCAATCTGATCATCGATCGTTACGAGACGGCCGTCCTCGAGATCGCCACGTCGACCGTGAACGACAGCCGCACCAGCGTCGAAGATGCGGTGACGTGGAATATTTTCCGCTCGTTGCGGCAGGTTGATGCCGCGGTTTGGCTGCCCGAATTGTGTCGTCGTGGTCTTCCTGCAGTCGAATCGCTCGTGACCGCCGGCTGCCGTGTCAGTGTCTGGCCCTCAGCGGGTACTGACACCGGCTCTTTTCCAAAGGCCTCAGCCGATACGCACATTGACGCTCTCCTCGAATCATCATCGTGGGTGTGGATGATCCAGACGGAGCATCGTAGCCACGCGAAAGAAGCGGCAACGCTCTCGGATGCCGTTCGGAAGCTTCTCGATTGGGGCTCGCGGTATGCAGACGAGCGCGCGTTGTATTTCAGCGTCCTCGTTTGCACGAAAGAGCAGGCGCCTGCGGGCGTGGAAACTGTCGGCCGGTATGCGGATCTCAGCGTGTGGCGCACCCTGCTTGCAGAGCATCCACCGTCGGGACTACCCAATCTGAAGGCGTTGACCATCCTGACCTGGTCAGATTTGGCCACCGTTCTTGGAGCGGTGGTCCAGAATGTCGACCGGGCGGATGAGCGCGGCTACGCCGCCCGCGCGCTTGCGTGGATGCATGGCCAGGGCCTGCTGGCCACTCAAACCGTTCCATAATTCGCCGTGCGACGGCCGCGTCAAATCGCCTGCCTTGGTGCCGCGTGTTGCGCACTGATCGCGGCGTGTTCGACGAATGGATCCCAGGCGTCCTCCACCACGCTTGTCATTTCGCAAGGGGGCGATCCGGGTGCGCTGAATCCGGCGGTGACGACGTCGGGCAACACGCACCCTGTCACCGATCAGATTTTCAACGGCCTTATCGGGCTCGATGAGCACCTGAACCCAGTCCCTGAGCTCGCGGAGCGCTGGACAATCCAAGACGATGGCAGGAGTTATTCGTTTTCGTTGAGAAAGGACGTGCGATGGCATGACGGGCAGCCATTAACGTCCGCGGATGTAAAGTTCACGTTCGAGGCCGCGCTGCTCAAGTTTCATTCGCGTACGCGAGCGGCGCTCGAAGGTCTCATCAGCTCCATCGACACACCGGACGCCAACACCGTGGTCTTGCGATTGCGGCGTCCGTACAGTCCTCTTCTGCAGCGGCTGGACGTTGTCGAGGCGTCGATCATTCCGCGTCATCAATACGAGGGACAGGATCTGCTGACGGGAGAGGCAACGCGCCATCCGGTAGGCACCGGACCTTTCAAGTTTGTGAGCTATACACCTGGCGATCGCGTGGTCCTGGATCGAAACGCGGACTACTTCCGTGCTGGCGTTCCCGGCGTCGATCGCGTTGTCTTTCGCATTCTGCCGAATGCGTCGACCGCCGTCGCTGCGCTCGAGCGTGGAGAGGTCGACTATGTGGGCAGCGTGCCAGGTCCCGACGTTCAGCGATTGAAGACTACCGCTGGACTTGCTGTCGTGGCTGGTCAGGGTGGATCGGGTGGTTCGATTTGCCAGGACGTGCTCATCCCGAATGGCGCACGGCCGCCGTTCAATGACGTGCGCGTGCGCCAGGCCTTCGCGCATGCGATCGATCGTCAGTTCATCGTCGATCGCGTGTATTTCGGTCAGGGCAAACCGGCGACCGGACCGATCAGCCATTTGCTCGAATGGGCGTACACGCCGGACGTGCGGCAGTACGCGCCCGATCCCGCTGCATCGCGCCGATTGCTCGACGAAGCGGGCTTTCGGCAGAAGGGGACGGCGCCGCGGTTTACTGTGGCGTTCACGCATGCGACAAACTTCCAACGGCTCGGGCAGGCCTTGCGAGAGCAGCTGCGCGCGGTCGGCGTGACGCTCGATCTCGAAACGCTGGATTTCAACGCCGCGGTCGACAAGGTGTTCATCAAGAAGCAATTCGATCTTGGAATCGCGTCGTTCTGCAACGGCGCCGATCCGGACATCGGCGTGCGGCGCGTGTAAGTATCGACGAACATCGGGCCGTACCCGTTTTCCAATGGCGCCGGTTATCGCAATCCGCGGATCGATCAGCTGTTCGACGAAGCCGCACAGCTCGCGGACCGAGAGAGCCGGCGGACCAAGTACATGGAAATCCAGAGAATTCTGGCCGAGGACGTTCCTTACTTCTGGCTGATCGATGCCGAAGGGTTACGCGCCTATCGAACGAGCTTTACGGGATTCCGGCTCTGGACCGGAGCGTTTCTCGAAACGGTTCGTCCTGTAGCGCCTCAAAGCCGGCGATGAGCCGCCACGCGTTGCTGCAGTGGACACTCCGGCGTCTGCTGATAGCCGTACCGGTTGTGATCGGTGTTACGGCGCTCGCATTCACGCTCATACACCTCGCCCCCGGCGATCCGATTTACCTTCTGGCCGGGGATGGAGGCAGCCCCGCGTACTACGCGGAAATGCGGGCGAAGTACGGCCTCGATCGACCGCTGGTCGAGCAGTTCGTTCGCTACGCGCGCGCGGTTCTGACGCTCGATCTGGGCTACTCCTTTCTCTATCAGGCGCGTGTATCGAGCGTTCTGCGCGATCACCTGCCGGCCTCGCTCCTGCTCGGATCGGTGGCGCTCGCGATCGCGACGCTGGGCGGCTTCGTCATTGGAACGCTTGCCGCCGTGTGGCCGTCGCGCACCTTCGACAGAACGGCGCGAGCAGTGGCGTCGGTCATGTACGCCGCACCCGTGTTCTGGACGGGTCAGATGTTGATTCTGGTGTTTGCAGTCAAGACACATTGGTTTCCTGTGGCCGGCATGACGTCGGCGTGCGACGTACATTCTGGATTCGCCTACGCCGTCGATCTTGCGTGGCATCTCACTTTGCCGGCGATTGCGTTGAGCCTGACATTCCTCGCGGTCGTTATTCGAGTCAGCCGCGCCAGCGTCCTCGAAACGATGCGCGAGCCGTTTGTCGGCGCCGCCGCGGCGCGAGGGCTTCGGGCCATCCACGTGCTGCGGCGGCATGTGATTCGCCACTCCTGGATGCCGCTCGTGGCGCTTGTCGGTCAACACGCGACTGGGCTGGTGACCGGCGCCGCGCTGACCGAAACGCTCTTTGGATGGCCCGGTCTGGGCTTCCTCGTCTTTCACGCATCGATTCACCGCGATTACCCGCTCGTCACCGGCGCGTTCGTTCTGATTTCTGCGGGCGTCGTGCTGCTCAACGCGTTGACCGACGCGATTGGCGCGTGGCTCGACCCGCGCATACGCCTGGTCTGATGTCTTCGCCCGAGACGCTCTCGTCGCGATCGTCGCTCCTGGGTGCGTGCATGCTCGGTGCGCTGATGCTGGTCGCGCTCCTGGCGTCGCATCTCGCGCCGATCGATCCATTTGCAACGGCTGGTGAGCCCCTGCAGCCACCCAGCCTGCGGTGGCTGTTCGGGACCGACGATCTCGGGCGCGACGTCTATGCCGGTGTCGTTCATGGCACGGCTACTTCACTGCGCATCGGCCTGCTGGCCGCGGCGATTTCCGCGACGATCGGCCTGTTGGTGGGCGGCTTCGCCGGAACGCGCGAGGGCGTCGTCGACCAGGTCCTGATGCGGATGACCGAGTTTGTGCAGATCCTGCCGCGATTCTTTCTGATCGTCACGGTGGTGAGTTTGTTCGACAGTCACCTGAACCTGGTCGTGCTCGTTCTTGCACTCACCATGTGGCCCGCGACGGCTCGCGTTTTTCGAGCGCAGGTCAGAAGCGGCCTCACTCGCGATTTCGTCGTTGCGGCACGCGCTGCCGGTAGCAGCGACGTGCGCCTTCTGATCCGGCACGTCCTCCCCGCGGCAACGAGCGTGCTCGCAGCGGAACTTTCGTATCAGGTCGGCGGCGCGATCCTCGCCGAAGCGGGCGTGAGTTTTCTGGGACTCGGCGATCCAGCCGTCGTCAGCTGGGGCGCCCTGCTTGGCGCGGCGCAGAACACCGTGCGGGAAGCGTGGTGGATGGCCCTTTTCCCGGGCCTCGCGCTGACGATGACCGTCATGGCCTGCAATCTCATCGCCGATGGAATGGCGCCGCCACGGCTGTCCTCGGCGCCGCCGCGGCTCAAGCCGTCGAGAGCAGATGGTCGGCCAGTCGCCGAATCGCCGTCACGCTTGGCGCGTCCGGTGTAAAGTCCAGCGCCGGCCGTCCGGCACGCTCGGCATCGACGAGCGACGTGTCATACGGAATTTCCGCCACGACCGGCATCTTGTTCGCGACACAAAAGGTGTGGACCGCCTCGCGATCTGCCTCGTCGCGCACTTTGTTGATCACGGCGTCAACCGACGTCACCCCAAGCTCTCCGGCGAGTTGCGCGATTCGCCGCGCCGTCTCCATCGAACGATAGTACGGTTCGACGACGGCAAGAAAGCGTGACACGTGACGACCCGTTCCTCGCGACAGGTGCTCGAGGCCAGCTTCCATATCGACGAGAACGTCGGTCTCCGACTGTTTGACGAGCTCACCGAGAAAGCCACGAACCGTGGCGTGCGCGCCGCACATTCACCCGACGCCGCCGTGGCCTACGGCGCCCATGACGACGAGCCGCAAACCATCGGGAGCATCGACGGCATATTCGCGGAGCACGTCGGCGGGATCACGCGCGAAGGTGGTGATCGTCGTGCCGTCGGCTTGTTGTTCGCGTTTGAGCAGCGTGCGTGGCAGCGACACGATCTCTCGCGTGCGATCGGCGGCGATGCCGAGCGTGGAGGCGAGATTAGGATTGGTGTCGGCGTCGACAGCGACGACCGAGCGGCCGGCCCGAGCGAGCAGGCGCGCGAGTATTCCAGAGATGGTCGTTTTGCCGCTGCCGCCTTTGCCCGCAATAGCGATTCGAATCGGTTTCATGTCCACGTAACGCCTGACAACATCACTCGCAAGCCCATCTGTTTGCAAAGCTTACTTCAATGGAACACGCTCGCGGCCTCGGACGCCGCGTTATAGTCACGGCATCAGCGCCCGATAAACACCACTCAGGGTTAACGCGCTGATGAATCGAGCGTACACGCAATGTGCCTGGGAATTCCGGCTCAGGTCGTTGAGTTCACCGATGCCGATCGACAGTTGGCAAAAGTTGATGTCGGTGGTGTGCGTCGAGTGGTCAACGTCGGGTTGCTGATGTCCGACGGCCTTGTCGTCGGCGACTGGGTTCTGCTTCACGTTGGATTTGCGTTGAGCAAGATTGATGAAGACGAAGCGCGCCGCACGATTGATTTGCTGCGCGAGCTGGACAACGCGTACCAACAGGAACTGGATCAATTCTCGTCTAGCAAAATCGAATGACATCGACTGCGAGTAACCTGGTCCGTCGCCACTTCGCGACGAGCATCGAGGCGGCGTCGGCGTTTTTTCAGGCGAACGAAGATCAAATCGAACACGCGTGCCGTCACATGGCCGCGCGCTTCGCCGCGTCCGGGTCGCTGTATGTGTTCGGCACGGGAGCGCAAGCGACCGACGCGCACCACGTGGCCGTCGAGTTCGTTCACCCCGTGATTGTCGGCAAACGCGCCTTGCCAGCCATAGCCCTTACAAGCGATGTCGCGGTGCTGACCGGTGCACTCCGGCAGTCGCCGATCAATGCATTCGCGTCGGCCATCGCGACACTCGGAGGTCCGGCCGATATCGCGTTTGCACTGTGCTCCGGACACATCGAGCCGCCTATCCGCGCGGCGCTCGCCCAGGCGCGAGCACGTGGAATGTTGACGCTGGCGGTGGGACCGCGCGAATCGCTTCCGGCCGCGGACATTCTGTTTGGCATCGATCAACAGAATGCGCTGATCGCGCAGGAAGTGCAGGAGACGCTTTACCACGTACTGTGGGAGCTGGTGCACGTGTTTTTCGACGCGATGGACGCGCCCAATCCATTCGGCTTTCCGGCTCTTTCGCGCGAGGAGCGGCAGATCCGCGCCAGCCAGGACGTCCGACAGTCGACGCGACAGAAATGCCAGGATATCTGTGCCCTCCGCCAGGCGCTCTCCGCGTCAACCGCCGATTGGATCGCCACGGCGGCATGCGCAGTCGCCGATCGAGTTGCGGCTGGCGGCAGGATTCTGGCGTTCGGCAACGGCGGGAGCGCCACAGACGCGCAGGATGTGGCCGCTGATTGCATGTTTCCAGCACTCGACCACGGCAGATCCATCCCCGCGCTGGCGCTGACCAACGACGTTGGCGTGCTCACGGCCGTTGCCAACGACGTCGGCTACGAGCATGTCTTCGCTCGACAGATCGAAGCGCTCGGCCGGCCCGGCGATGTGGCGCTCGGATTCTCGACGAGCGGGAACGCGCGCAACGTCGTGCGCGCGCTCGAAGTTGCGCGCGCTCGGGGGCTGCTGACGGTGGCGTACAGTGGATATGACGGCGGCGAAGTCGCGCGCCTCAGAGCCGTTGACTATTGCCTGGTCGCGCCGAGCGACTACGTGCCGCGTATACAGGAAGCGCACGCGACTGCCTGGCACGCGCTCCTGTGCGTGGTTCATTCCGAACTGACGCCCCCGGCGACGAGCGGCAAGCGGGCCCTGGAGACCGTGCCGTGACCGATCCGCACGGCCTGCGCTTCGTCGACGAGTATCGAAGCCCCGAGTTGATTCGATCGGCGGCCGACGAGATCGCGCGTCGAGTCGGAGATCGCCCGCTCAAGATCATGGAAGTGTGTGGCGGGCACACGCATGCCATCTACAAGCACGGCCTCGAGGACATTCTTCCGCCTTCGATCGAGTTGGTGCACGGTCCCGGCTGCCCCGTCTGCGTCATCCCGATGGGACGCGTGGACGACGCGATTGCCATCGCGCGACAACGGGATGTCATCTTCACGACATTTGGCGACATGATGCGCGTGCCAAGCTCGCGCGGCAGCTTGCTCGACGTGAAAGCGCAGGGCGCGGACGTGCGCTTCGTCTACTCCCCGCTCGATGCGCTCAAGCTGGCGCGGCAAACGCCCGATCGGGAGGTGGTGTTTTTCGCCATTGGTTTCGAGACGACGGCGCCTTCAACGGCGGCGACGCTGCTGCGCGCCCGCGCCGAGGGCCTGAAGAACTTCTCGATCTTCTGCAACCACGTCACCATCGTGCCGGCCATCAAGGCCATCCTCGATTCGCCCGGCATGCAGATCGAGGGCTTTATCGGCCCCGGTCACGTCAGCACGATCATCGGCATGGGTCCATTCGAGTTCATCGCGGCGCAGTATCGCCGGCCGATCGTCATTTCGGGATTCGAGCCACTCGACATCCTCCAGTCGATCCTGATGATTCTCGGTCAGCGGGAGCGCGGAGAAGTGGCGGTCGAGAATCAGTATTCACGGGTCGTTCGATCCAACGGCAATCGGCGCGCATTGGAGATCATCGGCGAAACGATGGAGTTGCGGCCGTTTTTCGAATGGCGTGGTCTTGGCTTCATCAGCTACAGCGCGCTCAAACTGCGCGAAGAATTCGCCGCCTGGGACGCCGAGCGCCGCTTCCACGTTCCCGGCGTGCGCGTCACCGATCCCAAGGCGTGCCAATGCGGTGAGGTGCTCAAAGGTGTGATCAAGCCGTGGGAATGCCGCGTATTCGGCACAGCGTGCACGCCGGATCGGCCGATTGGCACGTGCATGGTGTCGCCGGAGGGTGCCTGCGCCGCCTACTTCAACTACGGACGGTATTCGCTCGTCTCGCGTACACACGCGCGCGCTCGAACGGCGTCATGAGCACAGTGAACGCGGCGCTGCGCGATCAGGTGGATCGCATGGAGCGAGCGCGCATTCGGCGTCGCAGCCGTTTCGTGTTGACGGACGAGCACGTCACGCTGAGCCACGGCAGCGGCGGCAAAGCGAGCCGCAACCTCATTGACGGCCTGCTGCTGCCGGCACTCGGAACCACCGGCCACGATGGTTTCGAGGATGCGGCCGTCTTGCCGGTCGCGGCGGCCAACAGCCGGCTGGCGTTTACGACAGATTCGTACGTGGTGAGCCCGCTTTTCTTTCCGGGCGGTGACATCGGATCCCTTGCGGTTCACGGCACCGTGAACGATCTGGCGACTGCCGGCGCAATGCCGATTGCGCTGTCGCTCGGATTGATTCTCGAGGAAGGGATCGAGGTTGAGCTTCTGCGTCGTGTTATGGACTCCATTCGTGCAGCGTCTGCGGACGCAGGCGTCACGATCGTGACGGGCGACACGAAGGTGGTGCCGAGAGGAAAGGCCGATCGTCTCTTTATCAATACGAGCGGTGTCGGACTTGTCAAACCGGGCGTGTCGCTCTCGGCGAGTCACGTGCGGCCGGGGGATCGCGTGCTGCTCAGCGGCTCCATCGGCGAACACGGCATTGCCGTCATGTTGGCGCGCGAGGCGCTCGATCTCGAGGCCGACATCCGCAGCGACTCCCGGCCGCTGCATCACCTCGCAGCGGCGATGCTCGCCGCGGGGTCGGAGATCCGCTGTCTGAAAGACCCCACCCGCGGCGGGTTGGCCACAAGTTTGAATGAAATCGCGCACCAGGCAAGAGTCGCCATCGTGATCGACGAAGCAAAGATTCCAGTCCGTGGCGAGGTTCGTGCCGCGTGCGAAATCCTCGGGCTGGATCCATTGCACATCGCAAACGAAGGCAAGCTCGTCGCGGTTGTTGCAGCTGAACAAGCGGATGCGGTCCTTGAAGCCATGCGTGCGACTCCGCCTGGCCGCGATGCCTGTGTCATCGGAGAAGTCCTCGAGCAACCGCAGGAGATGGTTGTGGTCAGGACAGAGGCCGGAGGATCACGCGTGCTCGATATGCTTGCGGGCGATCCCCTGCCACGCATCTGCTAAGGGGAATTGATGTTTCTGATTCGCGTGCGTCGCCTGGTGTTGGCGGCTGCCGTGCTCGTCGCGGCTGCATGCGATTCGAGCGTCCTGGCGCGGCCGAACGCCACGGCGGTTGGAGGCGACCCGCGCCGCGGTGCCGACCTGATCTACGCATACGGGTGCGGGGCCTGTCATCAAGTGCCCGGCGCGTCGCCGCGTATTTGTATCTGCTGAGGTGATCGTCGGAGACAGCCCATGAATGTGATCGATCTCTGGTGGTTGTCGCTCGCAATCTTCGCTGTTGTGGTGGTGGTCGTGGCCGCACTGCTTGGCGTGATCATCACGGCAGCAAAGAGCATCGACCGCCACGCGGGCGCCATCTGGGTGGTAGGCAAGGAAATCGCGGGGAACACCGTGGCGATCTGGATGCTGGAACACACCATCGGGTCGCTGCGACGGCTCGCGCAGTCGACCAGGCGGTTGGAGCAAGGGCTTGGTCGGCTCGACGAGCGGCTCGGAGCGCGGCGATAGTGATTTCCATCCTCACGGTTGCGACGCTTGTCTACGCCGCGATTCTGGTCCTCGCGCTCGCGGTCGTGTTGAGCATTATCGCCATACAGCTTTGGCGAATCGCTGCGGCACTTGGCGAGACGCGCGACGCGCTACGCACTGTGGCCGAACGCACTGCGCCGCTCAAAGGTCATCTCGGCGGGCTTACTACGCTCACAGAAGAAAACGTTCACCGCATCGACGCGTCGGCGGCAAGCATTGCCCGTTCTCTGGAAGCACTTCTCGAACCGGCCGAGGCGGCAACACGCTGAGGAGACGAGGACAGCGTCATGAGAACAGCGATCGTCGCCGTGTGGCTTATCGGGCTTCTTGGAGCCTTGCCGCCCACGTTGGTCATTCTCAAAGAGTCGTTCCTGGTGATCCGGACGCTCCGGCAGATTCTCCAGCTTGCGCGCATGACCGCAGTTGCGGCACATGGAGTAGCGAACAACACCATCGCAGTGTCGGCGCTCGAGGGCGTCGGCGCCACGTTGCAGCCCGTGGACGCGTCGTTGGGCGAAATCGCGTCTCGACTCGAGCGGCTCGCGAAACAGTTGACGGGAGTCGCCCATGAATGACGCGTCGATGCCACTGCTCTTGACGATGGTGTCGGTGCTCGCCGTGTGGGCGTTCCTCACGACGCTTGTTGTGGGACTCGTGCTCATTTTCAAACCGCTCGAAGCTGTCCGCGGCCACGTGCAACGAATACTCGCGGGCGTTCGCGCCATCGAAACGGAGACGTCGCCGCTTCTGGACCTCACGAAGCGCTTGCCTGACGCCGCGGCCACCCTGCGTGAGTCGCTCGATCCGCTGGCTGCGCGGCTCGGCGAGTTCGAGCAGGCGGTCGATTACAACGCGCGAACACTTCGCCGCCTGAGGAGGCCCTGATGCCCGAGCAGATGGTGACTGTCCCGATGACGGCACGCGTCAACCGGCCGCTGCCAGGCGAGGAGAGCCGTCAGGCGCCAAGCCAATTCGGCAACGTTGCCGGCGCCACGATGGGCGAGCTGGCCGATCGCATCCACGCCACCGGCGGTCGCACGGCGACGCATGGGCCGTTGTCGAAGGTGTATGCGTTCTGGCTCTCAGGAATGAGCTGCGACGGCTGCACCATTTCGGCGCTCGGCGCAACCGAGCCGTCCGTCGAGGAATTGCTTACCGGATCGATGCCGGGACTGCCGATCGTGGTGCTGCACCATTACGCCACCGCGATGGAATCGGGCGACCACTTTACGCACGATCTCGAGCGCGCGGGAGCGGGCGAGCTCGATGCGCCCTATGTCGTCATCTACGAAGGATCGATACCCGACGAGAATCTGACAATCGACGGCGAGCCCTGGTCGGCCGAGGGCGCACTTCCGCTGTGGACGCCAGGCGAGGAGCGGCGGCGCATCGCAACCGCCGAGTGGGTGCGGAGGCTGGCGCCCGGAGCCGCCGCCGTCATCGCGGTCGGCACATGCGCGACGTGGGGCGGTGTTCCGGCGTCGTACGGCAACCCGACGGGCGCGATGAGCATGATGGACTTCCTCGGCCGCGATTACCGGAGCGCCTACGGCTTGCCGGTGATCAACGTGCCGGGCTGTGCGCCGCTTGGCGACAACTTCACGGAAACGGTCGCGCTGTTGCTCTTGTTCCTCAATCGCCACGGCCCGCTCCCTGAATTCGACGAATTGGGACGGCCGGCCTGGCTCTTCAGCGAAACCGTTCACCGACACTGTCCGCGCGCCGGATGGTACGAGGAAGGGACGTTCGCGAAGGAGTACGGCGAGAAAGAGTGTCTCGTCGACGTCGGCTGCTGGGGTCCCGTCGTGGACTGCAACATCGTTTCCCGCGGCGCCGTCGGTCACATGGGCGGCTGCATGGTTGCTGGCGGCGTCTGCATCGGATGCACGATGCCGGGCTTTCCCGATCGCTTTACGCCTTTCTACAAGCGCCCGCCTGGATCGCGCGTGTCGACGGCGCTCTCGAAGTTCGTCGGCTGCTTCGTGCGGCCGCTGCGCCGGCTCACCGAGTCGGAGCGGAATCGCGAAATTCGTTGGAGCGATCGCGTGCCGAGCGGCTGGGGCATGGCGCTCGGGAAGCCGACGCTCAGTCACACGGTCGCGGAGTTCTTCTACGACAAATTGCAATACTTCGGGTCGGAACGACCGGGCCGGCAGGGCTCGCACGAAAAATATCGCAGCGGCTGGATCACCCCGGCTGAGAGAGCGTACGGCGAAGACTACCAGGTGCTGCCGTCGGAGCGTCGATCGCTCGCACAACGGCAGGGCACGATCCAGCGGCGTGGCCTCTCGACCGAGGCCGATGGATTCGACACCCCGCTTGAAACTCCCGATGAAGCACGCCAGCGACACGAGCAAAGCGGCGGGCGAGTCTAACGATGTGCTTTCAGAACCTTCCCATCGAGTTCGACGCGGATGGCACGCCACGTCTCCTCGGTAGCGCCGACGCGTACGCATACACGCCGGTCTCGATCGATCGCACGAAGATCGACGAGCTCGTCAAGCGCAACGCGCAGGTCCGCGACTTCGACATCGATCCGGTAACCCGGGTCGCGGGCGCGCTCGCGTTTCACGCGGTCGTCGATCTTGACAAACGCCAGGTGTACGAGGCGAATTCGGTCGCGAGTCTCTTCCGCGGCTACGAGGTCATTTTGAAGGGCCGCGATCCGCGCGATGCGATGTTCATCTCGAGTCGCGTCTGTGGTGTGTGCGGCGGCGTGCACTCCGTTGCGTCGTCGCTCGCCATCGAGATGGCGTTCGGCATCACGCCGCCTCCGATGGGGTTGGTGCTGCGGAACATCCAGCTTGCGCTCGATTTCATGCTCGACAATCCGCTCCATTTGTACGTGCTCGCCGGACCGGATTTTTCACAAGTTGTCGTCGAGCGCACCAATCCGTCGCTGTGGGCGCGGGCGCAGAAGACCGACGCGCCGCACGGAGATATTCACGGCCATAAAACCGTTGCCGACATGATGCGGGCGCTCAACCCGCTCACGGGCCAGCTGTACATCGAGGGCATCCACATGACACGGATTCCCCGCGAGGCGTACGCGCTGCTCTACGGCAAGTACCCACACCCGCAGACCGTTGTGCCGGGCGGCCTCTCCACCACCGTCAGCCTCAAGGAGCTGAACGAAACACTCAATCGCATCGTGAGAGTCATCGACTACGGCAAGCGCGGCGTGTTTTTCTGGGAGGACCTCACTTGGTTCTTCTACGAGGCCGATGCGAAGTACAAACAGGTCGGCGCGCGTCCGAAGAACCTGATTGATTCCGGCATCTGGGACGACCCGTTCGCCTACGACGGCACATACGCCAACGCGCCCGAATGGGGCGAGCGCCGATGGGCCACGCCCGGTGTGATTCTCGACGGGAAGCTCGTCACGACGAATCTGCACCACATCAACATGGGCGTCGAAGAGTTCGTCGAGCACTCGTTCTATGACTCGTGGGACAACGAAGGGTATCCGTTCCCGAGAGATCCGGCGGGCAATCCGCTATCGCCGCATCATCCCTGGAACAAAGAGACCAAGCCCGCACCTGTTCACAAACGAAGCTGGAAGGAACGCTACACCTGGGACACCTGCCCGCGCTGGGATCGCCAGGTCGTGGAGTGCGGCACGTACGCGCGCATGTGGACGACGGCCGCCGCGGCAAAACTGCCGCATACCAGGTTCATGCAAGCCACGGGCACGAGCCTCAAACTGGACGTGCCGCAGTCGTTGCTCCCGGCGATGGAGCTCGAATGGAAGATTCCTGAAGTCTGGAATGCCTTCGAGCGCAATCGCAACCGCGCCTATCACATCCTCTATTCCATGCTCGTGGCGTACGAGAACATTCTGATTGCTTTCGATCTGCTGAAGAAGGGACAAACGCGAACGGCGACGCCCTACCAGGTTCCCTGGAACGAGCGGATCGGCGTCGGCTTCTGGGGCGCTGGTCGTGGGTGGCTCACGCATCACCTCGTCATGGACAAAGGCGCGCTCGTCAATTACCAAATCATCACGCCCTCGACGTTCAACGCGTCGCCTCGTGATCCGTTCGGCAATGCCGGCCCGTACGAAGAAGCCGTGCTCTCTACGCCAATTCTCGAAGAGTTCGACAAGCCCGAGGATTTCACCGGCATCGATATCTTCCGAGCCATCCGGTCTTTCGACCCGTGCATGCCCTGCACGACACATGTGCACAGCGACGATCGGGTGATCACGCGCGAGATCAACACGTGCGCGTGTGGAGTGGAATAGCGAATCATGGCTCATGTCCTGCTCGGCGGAGTGGGCTATCGCTGGATGCGCGACGCGTCGTTTGGCGTGATCGCGTCTGACGCCCTCGCGCGCGAGATCTGGCCGGCCGGCATCGGCGTCGCCGATCTGGGCTACGGCGCGCTGTACGCCGCGCTCGACATCCTGCATGAGCAACTGCCGTACGACCGGCTGATCCTGTTGGCGGCGACTTGTCGGAATCGCGAAGCGGGGCGTTTATATCGAACGCGATGGTCGCCTCCGCCAAGCGACGACGCTGACGTTCAGGCGCGAATCCGCGAGTCCGGCGCGGGGGTGATCGATCTGGATCATCTTCTAATCATCGCGCACTATTTGCGCGCGCTGCCCAGCGAAGTCATCTGCATAGAGCTCGAGCCGATCGACGTGTTCGGCGGCGATGGTCTCAGCGATCGAGCCGCGAGCTGTCTCGCCGACGCTCTCGCGCTCGCGCGAGCTGACGCGCTCGCACCATTCGCGACGGATCACCGCGACGTCGTACGCGTGTAGCGCGAATCCAGGACAGAGGCAGACATGCCAAAGGGAATTTCGATCTTCCGGCCGATGGTTTTGAATCCGCGGCCAGGCCTCGTCTTGACGCTTCTCGGCGGCTGGGTGGCGACAATTCTGCTGAGCGCGCTGATTTTCCTTGGCCCTCTCTTCGGATTTCCCTTCATCGACATTCCGCACCTGATGGGCGGCATCTTCAGCAGCTCGCCGATCGCCGCGTTCTGGATTGGCTTCTGGTTGAACTTTCTCACCGGAATGATCGTGTGGCCCTCGATGCTGTCACTCGTGTGGCCCGTGCTGCCCGGCGGGGACATCGGTGTGTTGGGATCGGCGCTCAAGGGTCTGGCGTTGGGGATTTCATTGTGGTTGCTGTCCGGCATCCTGTTGCCGATCGCAGGTTGGCTGAATCGACTCGATCCGGAAGTTGTGCAGCCGCCAGGGTTCTTTGGCATCAACACGGGCCTTCGTGGAATGGCCGGATTGTTACTGGCCCATCTCGTGTACGGTCTCGCGCTCGCGATCGTTGCGGGAATCGGCGAAGGGGTCTTCGTCATGGAGACCCTCGGTTGGCCAAGCCACCGGCGTGCGGAAACGCCACCGGCGGGACGGCTCTATCCGGATCCGACAATGCCTGAATATCCGTTCATCGGAGAGCGCTGAAGCCGATGCTGTACGAGCATTACCTCGATCTCGCCGCCGAGCTGAACGATGCCATCCGCGCAATGGAGACGCACGAAGACGAGCGCGTGCGCGAGCATGTCACGGAATTGCTTCAGCGCGTTGATCTGCTGCACCGTGAAGGATTGCTGCGGCTCGTCGACGCCCTTCGTGCCGCAGGTGCCGGCAGCGCGCTCGAGAGCGCGCTTCAAGATCCCATCGTCCGCATTTTGCTTGCCCTTTACGATCTCGCCGATTTCGAGTCTACGGCTCGCGATCGGCAGGCATTCATCCCGCTCGAGCAGCTACGGCTCGGGCGTGGCACGGCGCCCGTCGCTGAGCCGACGCCCCGCGGGGAGAAGTGAGATGTCTCGCACCCTCATCGCGGGATTCGGTAATGTGCTTCGGGGCGACGATGGCTTCGGGGTCGAAGTGATCCGCCGTCTCGAGGGCGTTTCACTGGGTAACGGCGTACAGCTCCTCGAGGTCGGAACGGGCGGATTCCATCTCGCGCACGAATTGCTTGGAATCTACGACCGTCTCGTGATCGTCGACGCGATGACGCGCGGTGAACCGCCAGGTTCGCTCTACATCGTCGAGGTCACGGACGTGAATGTCGTGCCTACCGTCGATATGCATTCGACGGTGCCCGCTCAGGCGCTGGGATGGGCAAAGGCCCTTGGCGTGCTTCCGCCGCACGTCGTCATCGTGGGATGCGAGCCCGGGCGCGTCGACGATTTGTCGACGGTCCTGTCGGATCCCGTGGCTGCAGCTGCCGATATCGCCGTGCGACGTATCGGCGAACTCCTCGCGGAGCAATCGACACATGCCTGACGGTCCCGGCAACCGCCCGGACGAGGGTGGCCGCGAAATCGTGCTTCGCGACGAGGTGCTGGAGCTCCTGTTCTGGCTCGAAGGCGAAGGGTTCACCGAACATTCGACGCTGGCAGGCATGCTGCGCTTTCTCTCGTTCCCGCCGGGCGATGTCGCTGCGACGATCGCGCAACTGATCGAACGCGGCGAGCTCGTCGCGCAGGCCGACGGCCAGTTTCAGTTGACACCTGCGGGGCGCCGCGAAGCCGCGCGCCGCTTTGCCGACGACTTTGCTCCTTTGCTTCATCAAGGTCACGGCGAGTGCAATGATCCGGACTGCGAATGCCACGAGGATCCGCACGGTACGTCCCACTGCCGTGCGACCGAGGAGACTTGAGGGGACGAGCGAGAGCACATGTCGCAGCTGTTTTCGCCGTCGGCCAATACGACAGTCCGAATCGTGCTCGCAGCAGCCGGAGCGCTGCTTACCGCGATCGAAACTTTGAAATAACGAGTCGTCCGATGTGCACGTCGCGACAGATTACGTTGGACGCGAGTTGTGATGGGGATTGGTTGAAGTGAGGCTGCCGGCGGCGCTCCGGCGTGTCCTGTTACGAACGAACGTTATCTCGGCGAGACGCGAGCTTCGAGACGCATCCATGGGTGAATGCAGCACTGCACTTTCATGGTTCCCGCTTCGGTGATTTCCTCTTCATAGCGTCCGCCTGGCGCGACGCGATCCTCTTCCTCGAGAGCGGCGCACTCTCGAGTTTCGATCGGATTCCCCGATAGTTGATTCAGCAACGGAATGACGCCGCCGCCAAACTCTTCTACCTCGGTAAATGTGTGCTCCTCACCGCCCTTATTGATGGCGACGAACTTTTGGCCAACGACAACATTGGCTTGCGACGGCGAGAAGTGCCAGGGGCCCACGAACCCGAGCCGTCGAAGCATGGCGAGGAAGTTGTCGAACTGAAGACCGCCCGGACCTGCACACGTACCCGCCCCGAGCGCAGCATTGAACGTTTGAGGATCACAGTTGTCCTGCATATTGACAAGCATCTCTGTGCGTCCGACTCCCGATTGATGATTGGTCGTCGCCGCCAGAGAGGTCGCTGCGGACCCCGTAGAGTCCATTGCCGTTGGCGCGGTGGTCACTGAAGGAACACCTCGATCGCACGCACAAATCAGCAGCCCTGCCGCAAGTGCGGCTGAGATTCGAATGAACATGGTTGACTCTCCTTCGGCGCGTGGCATACGCAAACCTTTGGCCGATCGCCGTACAGATGGGACGTGTGTGCAGATGGGCTTATGCGACGCGACGGTCGGTGCGCTGCTCGCGCGGTCGTCGTCTATCCAGGCAGGCGGAAGGCCGCAGGACGCGAGGTCGCGTCCTGCGGCGAAAGGTCAATTAACGGCTCTCGGCTTTTCCAATCTGGACGAGCGCGACTCGATTGACGCCGCTGCACGCCATGACGAGGTCGCCGTTCTTCGTTGTCATCATGTTGCGAACCACGCCGCCACCCGATGGGATGATCCACGTTTGAAACTTCTCGGTCTTTGCATCGAACCGCACGAGTGTGTTCGGCCGGACGTTCGATTCGCTGTACCAGATGATTCCGTTCAGCGCAGTGATGCCGTAGGGCTGCGACTGTGGACCGCCAGGTGACGGCCACTCACGAACGGCGCCTGTCGCAGGATCGAAGCGCCCGAGATAGCCGCGTGCATAGTCGCTGTACCAGAGAATATCGTCGGCGGTAATCGCTACGCGCCGCGGCCGCGCCGCCGGATCCGGCAGTGTGTATTCTTTTATTTCCATCGTCGCCGGATCCACTCGGCCGATTCTGTTGCCCCGAAAATCGACGTACCACGGCTCGCCCTTCGAGTTCACGACCATGCCATACGGATAACTCGACGGAGCGCTCGGCGGCGCGACGACTTTCATCTCGCCCGTTTGTGTATTGAGCCGGCCAACCCCGCCGGACTGCACCGTGAAGAACAACGTGCCCTTTTGATCGAAGATGGGCGTATGCGGCCCTCGAAAACCTTGAGGGAGCGGGTATTCCGTCACGTCGCCGGTCTTCGGATCGAGCTTGCCGACGTAGTTCTTCGTGATGCCGGTGAACCAGATGTTTCCTGCCTTGTCTTCGACGAGCCCGTGCGGTCCTGAATCGGCGGTCTTCAGCGGGTACTCCTTCATGGTGCCTGTTTTTGGATCCAGTCGACCCAGCCGGCTGGCGAATTGACCGGTCCACCAGAGAGAGCCGTCGGCTGCCGCCAGCGGATCGTGCGGCCGCGATCCCAGCGTGGGCACCAGCCACTCCTTGATCGACACATTCACAGGCCCGGGGATCACCACAGCCTCTGGCGCGGCCTTCACGGGAAAGTTCGTCGCGAGATAGGCGGCGACGACGTCGGCCTGTTCGTTCGGGAGCGCGACCATGGAGCTGAAGAGCGCGTGCCAGCCCTCGCGCGTGTTCCCACTCGAATTGGTGATCAAGTTCAGCCCGTGGCATTTCGAACACGCGGTTTGAACGATCTCTTTACCGGCGCCTTCCGGTAGCTGGACGACCTGGCCACCGCGCTGGCCCCGGGCCGGCGCGACAAGAACACCGATGCAGAGGAAAGCCGTCGTCACGAAAGCCGAGAGTGTTCGCCGTCGCATAATTCCTCCACTACAACTGAAGCAATCTACTACTGATACGCCTTTCAAGTCATTTCTCGATCATCGCCACGTCGGACCGGAAAACGTCGTCGTGCGCTTCTTGCTCGCAGCGATCACCGCGTCCAGATGTGGCCGCAGAACTCGCGGCTCGATGAGATCGAAGTGATCGGTACGGCTCTCGATAACCAGCGAATCACTGCGATAGCCGGCACCGAGCAGGGAAGGATCGTCGAGGTTTCGCAGCCGCAGTCGCTGGACGAGTTGGATGCAGCTCGGCGCATCCTCCCAGAGGCAGCGCACGACGGACACGCGGCCCGCGGCGAGTCGATACACCTCGCTGAAGGTATCCGGCTGCTGCTCGAAGCGCCGGACGATGTCTTCGGAGAAGCGACGCACCGGAGCGACCTCGTGGCCGAATTTGCGGAAGGTGCCGACGAGATACTCGTGCACTTTCAGCCATTCCTCGAGCGTTTGCGATCCGGTCCCGAAGCGTCTCAGTTCCTCCAGGAGTCCCGATTCGTCATTGGAGCCGAGCTGCATGAAGAGCCGCGTGACGAAGCACGTCTCGAAAGACAAATTACAGCCAAGCGAGATCAGCCCGTTGACGCGCGGCAGTTCCGATCCCGAGTCTGCCGCCATGCGCAAGGCGACGTCGGCGCCGGAAGAGAACCCGACGAGGATGACCGTGGCCGGGACGCGGTCGTCGATAGTGGCGCGGAGGTGCTCGCGAATGATCCCGATGTGATTGTCGACGGAAATGGCCGGACGGCTGCGGCGCGCCGGCTCGAAGCCCAGGAGCGTCGGTGCGACGCACCGGTATGGCAACTCGACGAACAGCTCACGGAAGACTCCGTGGTCCTGGCCGGTGCCGTGGATGAAATATACGAGCACATCGGAGGCCACTTGATTGTCGAGAAAACGCATCTCGTCGCCGATGATCGACGGATCCAGCGTTTGTCGATCGAGTCGCCGGCAAACATCGTCTGTAAGCAGGAAGCTTCGCTCGGCCAACTCCGCCCTCGCCGCGCGGGTGATCGCGAGACCCGCCGACGGAGTGCGGAGCGCCTCCAAGCGCGACAGCATTTCGTCAGCCGTTTGCCAGCGATCGGCAGGCCGTTTCGCGAGCGCTCGCATCACGATTGCGTCGACCTCCGCGGGAATCGACGCGCGATGTGTGGCGATGGGCTCCGGCGTGCGCGTCATGTGTGCCGCGATCAAGTGCTGAGCGGTCGCGGCGCTGAACGGCGGGACTCCCGCGAACATCTCGTACGCAAGGACGCCAAGCGCGTAGATATCCGCCCGGTGATCGACGTTTGGATCCGCAGTGGCCTGTTCGGGGGCCATGTATGCCGGCGTGCCGACGGCGAGGCCGGTTGCGGTGATTGCCGACGCGCGGGTCGAGTCGGTGATGGCTTTGGCCACGCCGAAGTCAGCGACGAGCGCGTGTGCGCGTGAGCTGCCGCTTCGCGCGTAGCCCGCGAGCATGACGTTTTCCGGCTTGATATCGCGATGCACGATCCCTTGGGCATGCGCATACGCGAGCGCGTCGAGAATCTCGCAGAGCAGCCGTACGCCCTCCGCGAGCGGGAGCTCGCCTTCCTGCGCGAGCCGGGTCCGCAGCGAAACGCCGTCGACGAATGGCATCACGTAGTACAGATTGCCGTTCGCGGCGCCCGAGTCGAGCAGACCGAGTATGTTCGGGTGCTGCAAGCGTGCGGCGATGGCTATCTCGCGTAAGAACCGCTCCGCGCCGATCGTGCTGGCGAGCTCGGGCCGCAAGACCTTGATGGCGACTCGACGCGCGTGACGCGCGTCTTCGGCGACATACACGGTTGCCATGCCGCCCGTTCCAATCTCGCGCTCGATGCGGTACTTGGCGCCGATGGCGGCGAGAAGGTCGGTCAGTGGTGACGCAGTCGACTCGGACATAGTGCAATCAAGACACCCATCGTACCCCACGTTCACCCTGAGGCAGTCACGGGCCGTGAGTGTCTACTTCGAGCGATTGTGAATGCATCAGCCGTCTTCGAGGATCGACGAGTCACGACGGCCCGGAGCGCCGGACGAGGCGCCAGGCCCCGGCGCAAAGCCCCGCCGCGATAAGCGTGACAAGAATGAACCACGGGTCACGCGCGAGGGGAGGCTCCTCGAAGATTCGCCATACATGCACGAGCGTCAGGAGACCAAAGATCACGCCGGTGGCGATCACGTAGGTCCTCATGAGGGCCGCCTTTCGATCGCTCAGAAGTTGATCTTGACGGCCAGCTGAACCTGCAGCGGCGGACCCGCCTGCGTGAATTGTCCAAAAGTGGGCAGGGGGTTCGCGGGATACGCGCCGGTGCCGAAGATGTTGTTGATCTCGGTGGAGTTCGTCCGGTTGAAGAGATTGAATACCTCGAAAATCCCATCGAGGCGGACCCTGCTGCCAACAGGAAAGCGGCGGCTGACGCGGAGATCCACCGCCGCCTGGTTCGGAAGCGCGCCGCTGTTGCGACTGACGCTCGACGACGGATCCGCCGGGTTGCCACGCGCACGGTCCGGAGGGAACGCGCCACCATTGCCGTCGCCATTGAGATCGGCGCCGGCCAGGATGTTGTACGGGCGGCCGGACGCGACGGTGATGATCGACGAGATGTGTACGTCCGCCGGGCCGACGTAGAGGCCGCTGAACACGAACCGATGTCGTTGATCCTGCGTCGAGGGACCGCGCTCGTCATCCGGATTGAATCCGACCGGCACTCCAGTCAGGTCCTGCCGGTTGCGGCCGGCGCCATTGTTCTGCGGGATGAACGCGCTCTGGAAGTCGGTCGAATTGTCTTCCGCCTTCGACAGCGTATAGCTCGCGAGGAACTGATAGCGGTTGCTGAATCGCTTGGTCGCAGACACCGTGAGCCCGCGGTACCACGTTTCGCCAAACGATGAGTATTGAAGAATCGATGCCGACGTGCCTGGGACGCCGTTCACATCCTCGGGCCGGCGCCCCGCTCCGAGCGCCGGCACCACCGGGTTGTAGTCGATGGTCCCCAGCTGTGCGAATCCTCGCGCGTAGACAAAGTTTGCGGACACGGCGAGCTGTCCGGCAAGCTCGCGATCGACGCCGATCGAGGCGTGATGCGCATACGGCGTCTCGAGCCCGGGATCGATCGAGATCTCGAGGCTCGGATAACCGGCGGGAAGTGCGGCCTCCGGCAGCCGCCGCCCTGGAGCGTTCCACGCGGCAATGGGCACCGTGTTCGGCAGTTGCGCCACGAACGTGCGCACGTTCGTACTGCCGTTGATCAGGTTCGTGATGCCGCTGATCGACGTGATGTGGTTGTCGAAGAAGATGCCGTACGCGCCGTGAATCGACGTCCGCTGGTCACCGAGCGGATCCCACGCGAACGAAAGTCGAGGCGCGACGTTGTTGTTGTCGGCCGGGAACCGGTAAGGATCGATTCCGCGAACCGTGTACTCGACGTCAGGCCAGTACTGATTCTGATAGCGCACTCCAAGCTTGAGCGTCAGCTTTGACGACAGCCGCCAATCGTCCTGCACGAAGACCGAGAGGTCGCTCACTCGATATGAATTGCTCGGGTTGCCGTACCCCTGCACGTACGCGGCTGGCAGACCGAGCCCGACCGCCTGAATCGCATTGATGGTCGGTACGGGCAGACCAAACAGCGCGCCCGGTAGCGATGCTGCAAAGATGTAGCGCCCGCCAAAATGCAGAGGCAGGGCCTCGTTCACGTTATTGATCGTGCTGAAGTCGAAGCCGCTTTTGAACTGGTGGTCGCCGATGAAGTAACTGGCAGTGTCGAGGACCTGGACCCGTCGATTGTTTCTCGGCTGCGGCGTGAACCGTTGACGCCCCACGCTCGCAAATCCGGTCACCTCCAGCGTCGGTCCCCCTTGATCGTTGGCGATGCACGGCCCGCCGCAGCGGGGATCCAGCGAGTTGACGTCCTGATCGCGCTTCGCGTACTGGAACCGCAGCTCGTTGACGAATCGCATGCCCTTCACGAGCGTGTGCGAGACCGCGCCCATGTAATCGGAGCTGTCGAGGAATGCGCCCCGGCTTCGAGCCGTCTGTCCGCCCCACGGTTCGATGTTTTCGTTGAACGCATCGGCGTAGTTGAAGCGCATCGCGAGATTCTGCGTGTCGGTCAGCTGCTGATCGATCTTGGCCAGGAACTGGTTGCCCTCGACCCGGTACGGCACGTTGCCGGTCTCGATGACGAACCCGGCGCGCTCGAGAATCTGTTTCGGTGTGCCCAGGACGGTCGGTCCGACCGTCACGATGGTGCGATCGTCGATGTTGACGAAGTTGTTGGTGTCGACATCCAGCCGCTCGAATGAGAGGAAGTAGAAGCTCTTGTCCTTCCGGAGCGGCCCCCCGAGCGTGAAGCCGTACTGCTTCTGCCCGTAGGGCGCTTTCTCGCGATCGATCGACGCACCTGATGGATCGAACCGCTCGAAATGCTCCTTCGCGTTGAGTGCTTCGTCCCGAAAGTAGCCGAACAGATTCCCGGTCAGCCGGTTGGTCCCACTCTTGGTGACGATGTTGACGACGCCACCAGAGGCTTTGCCGAATTCCGCGGAGTACGAATTGGTCAGGACCTGGAACTCGCGGACCGCCTCCTGGCTGAAGGTCGCCCGCACGGCGCCGACGGCCGCGTCGTTGTTGTCGACACCGTCGACGGTGATGTTGTTGGACCGCGCCCGCTGGCCGGCGAAGGTCAGGCCGGAAGTGGCCGACGCGCCCTGCTGCGGGGTCCGGTCCGTCGTAACGCCGGGCGTGATGACCGAGAAGGAAATGAAATTGCGGCCGTTGATGGGCAGGCTCTCGATCTGCTGCTGCGAGATCACGCTGGCGACCGCGGTCTTCTGCGTGTCGACCACGGGGGACTCGCCAGTCACCGTGACCTGTTCCTGTGTGCCTGCCAATGTCAGCGTGAACGGGAGATCGACTGAGGCCCCGAGGGTCAGTGGGACGCCTTCGCGCACCTGCGGTGCAAATCCGGACAGCTCGACGCGAACCGTGTACGTCCCGGGCGGCAGGGCCAGCATCGCGTAGCGGCCATCGCCGTCGGTGACGGAGGTGCGCGTCATCCCTGTATCGGCGTTGGTGACGGTGATCGTCACACCTGGCAGTACGGCCTTCGACGGGTCGTAGACGACGCCGCTCAGGTCCGCACTAGTGGCACGGGTCTGCGCGGAAAGCGCGCCAGTGCCCGCGATCGCCACGACTAGAAGAATCGACGTGACGCGGATGTGGTGCATCACGATTCGGACCCTCCTTGGCCCACGACTGGAGGCCAAGGGGAGCATACACCGATCGGCCGCGGCGCTCTGCACGACGGCCGGGGGCTCACCGCACGGCTGGTCAGCCAACATCGCACAAGACTCGACGTGCCTGTCGTTGGCTGATCTTGGGGGAGAGATGGAAAATGTGACAGATCCAGTGCGATAGTCTGAGAACGAATCTCGAAAGGGGTGAGCAGCGTGATGCAACTTCATACCTATCTGAACTACGGCGGCAACTGCGAGCAGGCATTTCGTTTTTATGAGGAACATCTCGGGGGGAAGATCACGATGATGATGCGGCACGGCGAACAGCCGAATCCGAGTGAGGTGCCGCGCGAGTGGAAGAACGCGATTCTTCACGCTCGTATCAACCTTGGAGGGACTGAGCTCCTTGGAGCCGATATCCCGCCGGATCGCTTTCAGCCGATCCGCAGCGCCTATCTCTCCCTGACCGTCAGCAGCAGCGAAGAGGCCGAGCGCGTTTACGCCCTGCTCTCCGACGGCGGCCAGATCTTCATGCCCATGGAGGAGACGTTCTTTGCTTTTCGCTTTGCGATGCTCAGAGACCGGTTCGGTACGTCCTGGATGCTTCTTCATCCACGACCGCAGGCCGGCTGACGACGTCGATGCGAACCGACAAGCATCACTATCGATCTCTTCAGCACCACTCCTCATCGCAGAAGGTGATAAGCGTCGTTGATCAGATTGCTCACGAACCACGCTACAGGCGATCCGAACACGAATAATCCGAGATAAGCCTTCTCATGCCGTGAGCGTTCCCGTCGCCATAGATCCACGAGAAAGATCGCGAGAGCAATCACAAAGAAGAAGGGCGCCAGCGCCCAGGACAGCACGCTGACTACACCAACGGGCATGATGACGAACATCCACGAATCGGCCGGATCGAACTGTGATGATTGCAACCACGCGCCTGTCGCAAAGGCGACGAGCGCCACGTATCCCGGAAGTGAAAGCGTGGCAATCCATCTCCGTCGTCTGCGGCTTGCGCGATTGGTGGATTCGGTCATGTCGAGTTCACCCCAACGACGAAAGACCTTCCTGGCCGGTTGACTTCCGCCCGTACTTCGCCGTTCCTGTGCCGTAAGCGCTACAATCCACGACTGAGAGGTAAACGATGGCGGCAACAGCGTGGCAGGTCAATGGTCAGTACTACGAAACGTGCAGTTGCGACTTCGTGTGCCCCTGCATCCTGGGGCAGATGAGCGTCAGACCGAGCAAAGGCTCTTGCACGTTTGCAATGACATTTGCGATCGATCGTGGGACTTATGGGACGGTTTCGCTCGACGGCCTCAGCTTCATCGTCGTCGGCTTCACGCCGGAGGAGATGGGGAAGGGCAACTGGTCGGTCGGCGTCATCGCCGATGAGCGGGCGAGCGCCGAGCAGCGCGATGCGATCACCGCGATTGCGAGCGGCGCTGCCGGCGGTCCGATGTCGGCACTGTCCGGCCTCGTGGGAAAGTTTCTCGGCGTGCAGTCAGCTGCTATTAGAGTCGATCGCAGCGGGGCGACGTGGTCGGTGAAAGCTGCGGATTTCGTCGACATGGCTGCGGAGGCCGCGAAAGGAATAAATCCCAATTCCGCCGAGCCGCTCCACCTCGATAACACGGGCCATCCGGCTGCCGATCGCTTCGCGCTGGCACACGCCTCGAAGAGCCACGTACATGCGCTCGGGTTGGTCTGGGACGATGTCAGCGGGAAAAACAACGGGCAGTACGCACCGTTTTCCTGGCGCAGCGCCTAGCGTGCGTCAGCCGCCGAGACACCGGGCGACTGCGTCTCGGCGTTGCCGCAACCGGGCGTCCACGTAAAGCGCCGGTTTGCCGCTTGTTGAATTGAATGATTGATGCAAGCTTCCGCATCTTCTGCTGAGCGTCCGCCCACCATCCTCGAATCCGCGTTGCAATCAGACCGTCTGCCTGTTGTGCTGCTGCTGGTCCTGCTGCCGCTGGTCTCGTGGCTGTGGATTGTCGCGATGGCACGCGACATGTACGGACCGATGACCGGCGCCAGCGCCTGGATGATGACCGTGCACTGGGACATGCCGCATGTGTTGCTGCTTTGGGCAATGTGGGCCGTGATGATGACAGCGATGATGCTGCCATCCGCCTCCCCTTTGGTGCTGATGTACGGCGTTGCCGCGCGACGATCCGCGCAAGGAGCGGCCGGCCGCCGGGTTTACGCGCTCGCGGCGGGCTATCTGATCATCTGGGTCGTGTTCAGCCTGGCGGCTACGGCGCTGCAGCGTGCGCTGGCCGCGCTGCTGCTCGTGTCACCGATGATGGAGGTGACCAGTTCCCGCGTGAGTGCGACGCTGCTGCTCATCGCTGGTATGTATCAGTTGACGCCAATCAAGCAGGCGTGTCTGCGCACGTGTCAGTCGCCCTTTGGATTTCTTATCGGTCATTGGCGGAGTGGAGCCTCTGGTGCGTTCCGTATCGGTCTCGAGCACGGCGTCCATTGCGTGGGCTGTTGCTGGGCGCTGATGTTGCTGTTGTTCGTGGGCGGCGTGATGAATCTGACCGTCATCGCGGCGCTGACGGCATTTGTCGCGTTCGAAAAGCTCGCGCCGTTTGGCGTTCCTGGTGCGCGCATCAGCGGCGCGCTCCTGATCGCCGCCGGTTTCTGGATCCTCGTGCGCTGAACACCAGGCGGCCATGGTTGCGATGGACAGTCTGCGGGTTTGGTGGCGCCATTCCTCTAGCCGCGTCCGATGAAAGGCATTTTCGTCGCCATCACAGTCAGGAACTGTACGTTCGCCTCCAACGGAAGGCTTGCCATGTAGAGCACCGCGCCGACGACATGGGCGACGTCCAACAGGGGCTCGACGGCCGTCTGACCGTTTGCTTGCAGTGTGCCGGTCGGGAACGTGGAGGTCAGCTCGGTTGCCGCGTTTCCGATGTCGATCTGCCCGCAGGCGATGTCGAATCTGCGGCCGTCGAGCGCCGTCGATTTCGTCAAGCCGGTGATCGCATGCTTGGTCGCGGTATAGGGTGCGGAATGCGGTCGAGGCGAGTGCGCCGAAATCGAGCCGTTGTTGATAATGCGTCCGCCCCGCGGCTGCTGCTCTTTCATGAGGAGAAATGCCTGTTGGGTACAAAGAAATGCGCCGGTCAGGTTGACGTCGACCACCGCTTTCCATTGCTCGAGCGTCAGTTCCTCCAGCGGAACGCCGCGCGTGCCGATGCCGGCGTTGTTGAAGAGGAGATCCAGCCGCCCAAACGTGTTGCGCGTCGCGGCGAACAGCGCCCGCACGGAGTCTGGATCGGTGACGTCGGTCGTGACGACGAGCGCGGGCGTCCTGGCTCCCGCCGCATGAGCGACCGTCTCCTCCAACAAGGCCGTCCGCCGGCCTGCAAGGACGACCGCATAACCCGCGTCGAGGAGCCCGCGCGCCACCGCTCTGCCGATCCCCGTTCCGGCTCCTGTGACCATCGCGATTTTCGGTGATGTGCTCACGGTGGCACGCTAGCATGACTGCGGGCATGAAGACGGGCATCGGTCTCGGGTGTATGCGCCTGTCAACCGAGCTCGATCGCGACGATGCGAAGAGCCTCGCCGTGCTTCATGCAGCCATGGACGCCGGTCTGACCCTTCTCGACACTGCCGACGCGTATTGCTGGAACGACAGCGAGCGCGGTCACAACGAACGGCTCATCGCGACGGCGCTCGCGACGTGGACTGGCGATCGATCGCGGGTGCAGGTGGCCACCAAAGGCGGGCTGACACGCCCGGACGGCCGGTGGGAGGCCGATGGTCGCGCCAAACAGATCGCGGCAAGATGCGAAGACAGCCGGCGCGCGCTCGGCGTCGACCGCATCGCTCTCTATCAGCTTCACACGCCGGATCCCCGGACGCCGCTCTCCACGAGCGTCCGTGCACTGGCCGGCTTGAAACGCGCTGGGCTGATCGACTCGGTCGGTCTCAGCAACGTGACGGTCGCTCAGATCGAAGAGGCGAGACGGATTACCGCGATCGACTCCATCCAGGTTGAGCTGAGTGTCTGGCACGACGAACATCTTCGCAGCGGTGTCGCCGAGTACTGCATCGCCCACCGGCTGCGGCTGCTCGCCTACCGTCCGCTCGGCGGGCCCGCACACCGGCGTCGAACGATGATCGATCCGACGCTCACCGAAGTGGCAACCCGCCACGGAGCAACGCCGTTCGAGATTGCACTCGCCTGGCTCCTCGATCTGTCCGACCTGATTGTCCCGATACCGGGCGCCACGCGTATCGACACGGTGCGATCAATCGCCCGCGCCGCGGCTATCACGCTGACCGACGAAGACCGCGCGGCGCTCGATCAACGGTTTCCGGCTGCGCGTGCTATTCGACGACCACCAGGCCACATTCCACGTGTGCAGCCTCGTTCCGACGGTGAAGTCGCGATCGTCATGGGCCTGCCCGGTGCCGGCAAGAGCACGGTTGCCGAGGGCTTGATCGCGCAGGGCTATCACCGCCTGAATCGCGACACGACGGGAGGCACGCTGCAGGACCTGCTGCCGGTGTTGGACGCCGCGCTCGCCTCGGGCGTCTCACGGATCGTTCTCGACAACACCTACGTGTCGCGCAAGTCTCGGGCCGACGTGATTCGCGCTGCCGCGGTCCACGGATTCCCGGTTCGCTGCATCTGGCTCTCAACGTCCCTCGAAGACGCGCAGACCAATGCGGCCTGGCGGATCGTCTCGCGTCATGGCACGCTGTCTCATGATGACGAGCGAGAAAAGCCTCGCGAGCGTGAGGCCTCAGCATTCCTGCCAACCGTGCAGTTCCGATATCTGCGGCAGCTCGAGCCGCCGGACTTGGCGGAGGGATTCTCACGGATCGACGTCGTGCCGTTCGAACGGCGGATGGATCCGTCCTTTGTCAATCGCGCGGTCATCATCTGGTGCGATGGTGTGCTCCTTCAGAGCCGATCGGGGCGCCGTTCGCCGACGAGTCCGGACGATGTCGACGTCCCGGCAGATCGCGCAGCAATTCTTCGCCGGCATCGCGACGATGGCTGCCGGCTGCTCGGTATGTCGTGGCAGCCCGACATCGCGGACGGCGCCCAGTTCCATGAAGGCGCTGGCGCCGTGTTCGCGCGGATGAACGAGTTGCTCGGGCTCGACATCGAAGTCGAGCTCTGTCCGCACGCGGCCGGTCCGCCGCGCTGTTGGTGTCGAAAGCCGTTGCCGGGCCTCGGCGTGGTGTTCGTGCATCGGCACAAACTCGACCCCAGGCGATGCGTGTACGTGGGCGCGGGATCCCAGGACCCGGGCTTCGCCCGGCGGCTCGGGTTCACATACCGTGACGCCGCCGACTTCTTCGGTCTTCAAGCGTGAGAAGGAGTGAGCGCCGCCGATCGCCGGCGTGCCCAGACGAGGATGCCGACGCCCACGACGTTCATCAAGCCGATGAGCAAAGCAATCTTCAACGCAAACGTGGACACGCTCTCCACCTTGATGATCGGGAACACCGAGAGCACGATGTAGAGCAGCGTCATCAGCAGCCCAGACCACGAGGCCAGTTGCAGCCACAGCGGCGGGCGCGGCGTGACGCCGCGAAGCCCGAACAGCGGGATGGCGAACATCACCACGTATGTCAGCGCGTAGAAGATTCCGCTGGCGTTGAAGAGAAGCTGAAATGCTTCCGCATGTCCAACGCCGACGAGGCTCAACGACGCAATCGCGAAAGACGCCGCGCCGACCAGGATGATCGAATTCACCGGTGTCCTGTAGGTGGCGTGCAGCTTGCTGAACCACGCTGGCAGCATCTGATCCCACCCGGCCACCATCGGCAGTCGCGTCACCGCTGTGAAAGCGACGCTCGCCTGGCCGACGCGCATCGCCAGTGTCATCAGGATGGCGACGGTCACGATCGGCGTGGCAACGCCAAATGGACCGAACCCCAATCGCAGCACCTGCGCCACTGGCGCGATGAGATCGATGTCGTCAATGGGAACGTAGGCCACGACCGTACTCGTGCCCAGCACGAACATCAACGCGATGACAGGCGCCGCGATGAACACCGAGCGCGTGACCGAGCGCGAGGGCGCTCTGGTCTCGCCGGCCAGGATGGCCATGTACTCGAAACCGCCGAGAGCGCCGAAACCCATCTTGCCGAGGATGTTCAGATTGAGCAGCGAGAGCTCGGGGAGACGGGTGGCGAACGGATGATAGGCCGGCAACGTGCCCGTCAGGAGCCCGATGATGGGGAGCAGGATCACCGTGCCGAAGATCGTGATCATGAAGATGCCGCCGGTGTTGTGCACCCACTTGCCCACCGACAGGCCAACGATCGAGGTGACGACCATCAGCGAGAGAATGACCGCCGACGCCAGCGCCACGAACCCGCTGCTGGTCGTCATCCACGCGGCAGTCGGGCCGATCGCGTACGAGAGATACGTGGCGACCTGCAGGCCGATCTCGGATGTGAACACGATCACGTAGAGCCACAGGTTCCACGCGAGCATGAACCCAACGGTCTGATTGAAGCCAAGCTTCGCCCACTGATAGAGCCCGCCTTCGAGCGGCATCAGGCGGTTGAGATAAATGACGACGGCGGCCGAAGGGAGGTAGAACAGTACGAGCGCGAGCACCCAGAACACGACGTGCGATGGTCCGAGCTTGCCGGCGACGCCGATCCACGTGAGACCCACGATGAACAGGATCTGAGTGAGAGCAAGATCGCGGACGCCGAGCTCCTTCTTCAGCCCGGCGCTCTGCGCTTCGACGCGCGCCTCGGCCTGCGCGAGCTCGGTGACGCCGGCAGAAGCACCGTGACGGCCCGTCGTCATGCGTTCGCCTCGCCCAGGATGTCCCAACAGCGCGCCCACGCCTCGAGCCCTTCGTGCAACCGATGAACGCGGAAGAACTCGTTGGGCGCGTGGAAGTCTTCGTCGGCTGTGGAGAAGGAAAAGAAGATCGTGTCGAGCGCCATGTGGCGCTGAAACAACTCCGCGATCGGCACGGTGCCGCCGCTGCGAACTAGCAGAGGCCGCACGCCGTAGGTCGCCTGAAGCGCCCGATCCGCGGCCTGTAGCACGAAGTGATCCGCGGCGATATGCGCCGCACGCGAGCCATGATCCACGAGCGAGACCGACAGGCGCGTGCCCGCTGGCACGTGCGCTTCGAGGTGGTGCGCGACGCGCGCCAAAACTTCGTCGGGATGTTGATCCGGCACGAGGCGGCACGTGATCTTGGCGTGCGCCTCGCGTGGGATCACGGTCTTCTGTCCCGGTCCCTGGTAACCGCCCCACATGCCGTTGATCTCGAGCGTGGGCCGCGTCCACTGGCGCTCGAGCGTGGTGTACCCCGGCTCACCAAACACCGAGGGCGCGTCGATCTGCATCAGGTACGCGCGCTCGTCGTACGGCAGCGCCGCAATCGCGTCGCGCCCCGCCTGTGTCAACTCGCGGACCTCGTCGTAGAAGCCGGCAACGGCCACGCGTCCGTTCGGCTCGTGCAGCGAGGCGATGAGTTCGGCCATCGCATGGAGAGGGTTGGCCACGCCGCCGCCGTGACGGCCGGAGTGCAGGTCTTTCGATGCGGCGGTGAGCGTGAGCTCGAGGGCGCAGAGTCCACGACTCGCCACCGTGAGCGACGGCTCGTCGATGCGCCACATCGCGCCGTCGGCCGACAGCACGGCATCGGCGGCGAGGAGCGCCTTGTGCTCGGCGATAAACGCGTCGAGGTGACGGCTGCCGATCTCCTCTTCGCCTTCGAACATGAACTTGATGTTGACCGGCAGGCGGCCTGCCACGGCGAAGAACGCCCGCGCGACTTCGATTGGGATCAGCATGGGACCCTTGTCGTCGGAGACGCCCCGCGCGTAGAGACGTCCATCGCGCAGCGTCGCGGTCCAGGGGTCGCTGTGCCACTGGTCCAGCGGATCTGGGGGCTGCACGTCGTAGTGGCCGTACACGATCATCGTCGGCTTGCCTGGCGCGCCGAGCCACTCGCCGTACACCACAGGGTTGCCTCCGGTCGGGATCGCGCGGACGGCGAGCGGACCGGCGGCGCGAAGAGTGTCGGCCACCCAGCGCGCCGCGCGGTCGATGTCCGGCGCGTGCGCAGGATCGGTGCTCACACTCGGAATCGCGGCAAACTGCACGAGCGCGTCGAGAATCCGATTGCGGTTTGCTTCGAGGCTTGCGAGCACGCGTTGGTCGACCATCACTTGCCACCGTCGATGGCGAGCACCTGCCCGGTGATCCAGCCTGCATAGTCGGACGCGAAGAACAGAACGCCGTGCGCGATGTCGTCGGCCGTTCCCAGGCGTTTCAACGCGATGCGATCGACGAGCGCGCGCTGCCCCGCCTCGCCGTACGACTCCCACTGGCGCTCCGTCGCGGGATTGGATCGCACGAAGCCGGGCGCGATGTTGTTCACCGTGATGCCCCACGGGCCGAGCTCGTGGGCGAGCTGACGCGTGAGACCGATCTGCGCGGCCTTGGCCGACGCATACGCCTGGATCCCCGTGAGGCTGATGCCCAGGCCGGCGCCGCTCGAGATGTTGACGATGCGCCCGCCGCGCGCGGCTTTCATACCGGGCGCCACTGCTTGAGAGCAGTAGAACGCGCCAGTGACGTTGACGTCGAAGATGATCTGCCACTGTTCCGGTGTGATCTCCTCGAGCGGGCGGCCCACCTGTCCGAGCACGCCGCCAGCGTTGTTCACGAGGATGTCCACGTGACCCGAGGCTGCCGAGGCACTCGCGACCGAGGCATTTACGGCGTCGCGATCGCGCACGTCGGTGCGCATCGCGTGGCAAGTGCCGCCGATCGCCCGGCAGAGCCGCTCCGTTTCGCGCAGCTCGTCATCGATCACGTCGCAGGCCCAGACGTGGGCGCCGCGTTCGGCGAATGCCCGGCTGATGGCGCGGCCGAAGCCGTGCGCTGCGCCGGTGACGATGACGGTCTTGCCGGTGAAGGTCACGTTCATAAGTGGTCTGTCGGTGAAGGTGTCGCGGCGATCGCGGCCAGGGCGACTAGGACGCGTCGGCCCACCCGCCCGTCAGCAGGGCACGCGTCTCGTCTACGGCGGTCTCCCACAACGCCTGCATGTCCTCATCCGGGCGTTGATACTTCCCGCCGAAGTTGCCGTCCCCGAGATACGCGCGCAGCGCGACCGGATCGAGAGCGCGCACGCGCGCCATGTCCACCATCGGGCGCGCGGCATCGGGCACCTTCACGCCGGGGAGCCGCGTCCAGGGGAAGTTCTCCATCCAGGAGGCGTGCGACGCCACGGGATCGATCGCCTGCACCTTGGCCCACGTCCGCGGCGCGTTCCACCAGTTGTGGAAGAGCACACGGCAGCCGGGGTGACTGGCGGTCCACTCCAGCGCGAACTGCTGCACGGCGCTGTTGCCGCCGTGGCCGTTGACGATCAGGATGCGACGAAAGCCGCTGTGCGCCAGGCTGTCGAGGATGTCACCGACCACGCGCAGATGCGTTTCGAGCTTGAGCGAGATCGACCCGGGGAACTCGCGAAAGTACGGGGTCACGCCGTACGGCAAGACGGGGAACACCGGCACACCGAGCGGCTCGGCGGCGGCCGCCGCGACGCGTTCGGGAAGAATGCAGTCAACCGTGAGACGCAAATGAGAATGCTGCTCCGTGCTGCCGAGCGGCAGCACCACGCGGTCGTCGTGCTGCAGGTACTGCTCTACCTGCATCCAGTTCATATCCGAGATGCGCACGTTGGTCTCCAGTGCGAATGTCGAGTGAAACGCCGCTCATTGTAATGGCCGTGGTATACGGTGGGCTCGCATCATGAACACTCGCAGACAATTTCTGCTCACAGCGCCCCTTGGCGTGCTGGTCGCGACCGGCGCCTGCAGCACCCAATCGCCATCGTCGCCCCGCCGCCGGCGTCGCCGCCCTCTACTCCAGGCGCGCCGCCCACGTTCGGCACCGGCCCGATCAGCGGCCCTCCGGTGTCGGCGGCGACGTTCGCTGAAGCCGAGAAGCTCGTGCAAGTCACGATGCGTCCGGCGGATCGCGAGCTGGCGGCTTCGAGCTGGTCGCGATCGCTCGCGCCGCTGCTCGAGCGACGTACGGGTCCACGCAAGGTCGCACTCGAGCCCGACGTGGCGCCCGCCGCTGTGTGGACGCCCTCGCTCATCGACACTCGTGGCGCGCCAACGCGCGACGCGTTCGTGCGCAGCCGCGCAAGCGCGACACCCCTGCCCACAGGCGATGATGAGATCGCGTTTGCTCCTGTCACGCAGCTCTCGCGCTGGATCGAACAGAAGCAGATCACCTCCGATCGCCTCACGCGCATTTACCTGCAGCGCATCGACGCGCTCGATTCGAAGCTGCGATCGGTGATCACCAAGACAGCGGATCATGCGCTGGCGCAGGCGAAGCAGGCTGACGCCGAGATCGCCGCCGGCCGCTATCGCGGCCCGCTGCACGGCATTCCCTACGGAATAAAGGATCTGCTCGATACCGCCGGCATTGCCACCACCTACGGGGCCGAGCCATTTCGCACGCGCGTCCCCGCTGCTGACTCCGTCGTGGTGCGCCGGCTCACGGAGGCGGGCGCGGTGCTCGTCGCCAAATTAAGCCTCGGCGCGCTGGCGCTCAACGACATCTGGTTCGGCGGGCAGACGATGAATCCGTGGCTGCACGAGGAAGGCGCCTCGGGCTCCAGCGCCGGTCCGGGCGCAGCAACGGCAGCGGCGCTTGTGGGCTTCTCGATTGGCAGCGAGACCGGCGGCAGCATCATCGCGCCCTCGATGCGGTGTGGCGTCACGGGTCTGCGCCCGACGTTTGGCCGCGTCCCGCGGACGGGCGCTATGACGCTTTGCTGGTCGCTCGACAAGCTCGGTCCCATGACGCGCAGTGTGGAAGACGCGATGCTGGTGCTGCAGGCTATCAGCGGTCCTGACAAAGGTGACGTATCGAGTGTGCCATCCCATCTGGACTTCGATGCGACCGCGCACGTCGATGGCCTGCGCGTCGGCTACTTCCCGAAGTGGATGAGCGAAAGTCCTGCGACCGACGTCGACCGCGCGGCGCTCGATCTTGTGAAAAGGCTCGGCATGACCGCGAAGGAAGTGAGTCTGCCGAACTGGCCGTTCGGATCGCTGCAGCATGTGCTGTTCAGCGAAGCGGCCGCCGCCTTCGAGGAACTGACGCTCAACCACGGTGTCGACCGGTTGAAGGCGCAGGTGCCCGACGCGTGGCCGAATCTGTTCCGCGAGGCGCGGTTTCTGTCCGCCGTGGACTTCGTGCAGGCCGATCGGCTGCGCCGCCGCGTCGCCGGCGAGATGTCACGCATCTTCGGCGAGGTGGACCTGTTGCTCGTGCCGTCGTTGCGCGATGAGATGCTGACGATCGGCAACTTCACCGGCCACCCGTCGCTGACGTTCCGCGCCGGCTTCGTGCAGGTCTCGGAGGCGCGCAGCGACTGGGCGCCCGATCCCGCGCACCCGTTGCCGAAGTTTTCACCGCCGAGGCGGGTGCCTCACGGCGTGACGCTCATCGGGCGCCTCTTCGATGAAGGGACCATCGCCCGTGTGGGCGTGGCGATGGAGCAAGCGTTGGACGTAGTGCGCGATCGGCCCGCCGGATTTTGACGTCGAGGCTGGCCTGGCCAGGATTCCCCCCGCCATTGAAGGCCGAACGCGTGGACGAGGAAATCGTGGGCCGCCGGAATGTCCCGGTAACTCAGAACGGGAATGATTCGCCCGCGATGCCGAGAGGAACGCTCGAGGGGGCTTAAAGCCGAATTCGGCGGGCGCGCATCGCCATGTATTTCCTCAGCACGAACCCCGCGAGCCCCGGCGCGAACAGCAGAATCGATGCCGGTTCTGGTGCCGTGGCGACCGTCTGAATCGTCAAGCGTTGGATGCCGGTGCTGGAACTACCGCTGAAAATGCTCTCGTTCTCTCCGCCGGCCGGCGTGATCGACGTCAGGGCGCCGCCGATCGAGAAGAACTGGCCCTCAGCAGCCGAGATGTCCGCGAGCGCATTGGCGTTGAGCGCAAACGACAAGGTCAGTACCATCGACGACGTGTAGCTGTTCACCACGAAGGTGCCGTAGTTCTTCCCGCTGCCAAGATCGTTGAAGATGGCTGCATTGCTGCCGGTGTTGTTGTTCAACGTCGCCGCATCCGTCGAGACGTCGAAAAACGCGACCGTCTCGTTCGCGTCGTTGCTGTCGTACGCGTAACGGGCCACTTCGAGCGTGGCGGCCGTGATGGTTTGCCCGGCAAGGTTGAGAGACGAGAGATCGAAGGTGAAGAAGCTGCGGAGGATTGCGCCGTCATCGCGTTCGCCGGTGAAATAGCTGGTGTTCGTGTTGGTATTTAGCGCCGTCGCGCTCCACCATCCCTGGTTGTCGAATCCGGGGGTGAACTGGCTGTCGGAAGTATTGAAGGTGAAAGACGCCGCAGCGACCGGCTGGGCCAGGGCGATCCCGGAGATGACGACGAGGCCCGTGATCAGGTGTCGAAGTAGGCGGGGCCACTCGCGACCAAGCGAGTGTCTGCGCAAAGTGGTGCGTCCGGTCGGTGGGGGCGACATCGGAGGGGTGCCATTGGTCGTCAGATGCGCAACGTTGTGTTCACTGCCGCTACGGTCCCTGACGTGAAAGGACGTTTTATACCACAAAGCGACACAGTTCGCACAAGTGGTCTTCGGTGCGTCTTTAGTGAACGGTCGCCGCAAGGTCCACGGAACCTGAACCCACGGCTCCTGGGTAAAGAGCTGCCGCGTGAGCGACGAATACCTCGGCGAGGGCCGCAGGCAGAGGCTCCGCAAAGAAGAAACCTTGCGCGTAGCCGCAACCCATCTGCCGCAGCCGGCTCATCTGCTCACGCGTCTCCACGCCTTCGGCAATTACCTCCGCCCCGACACTCCGCGCCAGCGCAAGGATGCTCTCGACGATCGCGGGCTGCTCGCGTCCGGCCCCGAGACGCTGGACGAAGGAGCGATCGATTTTGAGCGTGTCCACAGGCAGCTGATGAAGGTGACTCAACGACGAGTATCCGGATCCGAAGTCGTCCAGATAGATCTGAACACCCAATGCCTGAAGTTGCGTGAGCACCGTCGCGACAATGTCGGGTTTGTCCATGAAAGCAGTCTCGGTGACTTCGAGACGCAACTGGTCGGAAGAAATCCCCCCGTCGCGGATCGCGGACGTGATCTGTGCGACGAACTCCGGATTCAACAACTGGCGGGTGGAGACATTGACCGTCATCCCAAGCTCCAACGCTTCGGGAAACCGCTTGCTCCACACGCCGAGCTGCCGGCACGCCTCGCGAAGCGACCAGCGGCCGACAAGGTCGATGACGTCCAATTCCTCGGCCAGCGGGATGAACTCCGCGGGCGACATTGTGCGGCCATCGCGGCGCTTCCACCGAAGCAAAGCTTCGAACGCGACCAACTGCTCGGTCGCAAGCGACACAATCGGCTGGTAGTCCAGGTAAAACTCCCCGCGTTCGACGCCCGACCGGATCTCGTTGTCGAGATTGATCCGATCGATTTCGGCGGCCTGCACGTGCACATCGAAGATTTCCTGGCGGTTGCCGCCGAGCGCCTTCGCTCGGTACATCGCGATGTCCGCGTCGCGAAGGATGTCTTCGGCCCGCTCATATCCCGTCGTGCTCAACGCCATGCCGATGCTGACGGTTACGAACAATTCGTGGTCGCCCAACCGAAACGGCACAGCGAAGGATTCCTGAATGCGGGACGCAACCTGGATTGCCTCGCCAGGATCGAGAAGCTCATTCAGGAGAATCGTGAACTCGTCGCCTCCAAGCCGAGCGGTCACGTCGCCGCGACGAAGGCAGCCTTGAAGCCGGTTCGTGATCCCGATGAGGAGTTGATCGCCGACGTGATGTCCGAGAGTGTCGTTCACCGATTTGAAGCGGTCCACGTCGATGAACAACGCGCCGAACATGCGACCGCTCGGCCGCTTCGAGCGTGCCAATGCCGTTTCCAGCATCTCCATGAAATGCGCGCGATTCGGCAGTGCCGTCAGCATGTCATGCGAGGCGGCGTGTCGAAGCTGCTCCTGCGCGAGATGACGTTCCGTGACGTCGGTCAACGAGCCCGCCATGCGAACGGGCCGGCCTGCGCTGTCCATCACCGCAACGCCGCGGGCAAGCATCCATCGATATTCCCCGCCGCGGTGAACGACGCGGTGCTCGTGCGCGAAATGATCCGAAGGGTCCGCAAAGTGCGAACCCAGCGCGGCTTTCAGCGAACGGATATCTTCAGGGTGCACGGCAGCAAATAGTTCGTCCGGGCTCGATGGCTTGTCGTCGGGCGCGAGCCCGAGCATCGCTTTGCATCGTGGTGACAGGAACATGACATCGTTCACGAGATCCCAGTCCCAGATGCCGTCATTGGCTCCGGCGAGGGCCAGGGCGTAGCGCTCTTCGCTCAGTTGCCGCGCTTCCTCGGCGGCCGTGCGATCGGTAATGTCGGCCACGAAGCCGGTTACACCGCCTTCAAACGGCAGAAGACGGATGTGCAGAATGCGTTTGGTGCCGGCTACCGCAAATTCGATACGTGGCAGGACCGCCGCTGGTGCCCCCTGCAGCGTCGCCGCGATCGCCTGCCCCAGGCTCGTCGTCAACAGAGCGGGCACCGCTTCGATCAGCTCGCGATTCAGCACGTGGGTTCGGCCGATTCCGGTTATGCGCTCGATCGCGTCGTTCCACACGTCGACCCTGCCGTCGTACGCGAGGACGAACATGCCTTCGTTCAATGATTCGATGATGTCACGATGACGACGCTCGTCTGCGAGCCGCCCGGCGTACGCTTGATACGCACGATACGTGACGTACATCGGGGTCACCGCGAACGGCAGGAACACGTAGGCGGATCGATCGATGGCGACCGCCGCGAGTGCGGCGGCGGCGGCGGCGACGAAATAGCTCGGCGCGCCCCAGACGAAATCCTGGTAGAACACATACCCGACCCGCTGGCGCGTCGAGAGCGCCACGACGACTGCCACGGTGCCGCAGTTGACGAGAAAGTAGACAAGCGCGGCCGCGCCGAGCGGCGTCGCAATGTCAGGCCATACGACAGCGCCAATCGTTCCACCCGTCAGCGCGTAGACGAGACCGGCGGCTTCGACTGTGAGAAGCAGCGAGGCGATGTTGAACAGCGTCCGGTGCAGCGGATTTGGAGTTCGTGTTCCAAATGTCGATTGACACCAGGCGCCGGCCAGCGCCACGACCATTGTGGGATGCGGCCCGAGGAGCAGCAGCGACGTAAACGTCACGGCGTTCGACACCGACAGCGTCGATCGATTTTTCCTCGTCGGCAGCCGCAGCTTGACGCGCGCACCGATCATCGACACCACGACGAGGACGATCAGCAAAGGGACACGATCGAACTCCGCCAGACGAAGCGACAGGGCGAGCAGAACGCCCCCTGATACGACGACGACGCCGACGAATAATTGCGCGAGTCGCGGGAGTGTTCTCATTGTTCTTTGTCAGTCGTCTCGGCGACCGTCCTTCACGATGTTGCAAACGAGCGGCATTGCTACGGTGCGGTGAACGGACTCACCACGCACCCCTCAGGGAATGCCGTTCCACACGCTGTCGTCACTCCAGAGGACGCTGTTCCCCCACAGAATGTCGTTGCCGTAAATCAAGTGGTCGCCCCACAGGATGTTCTCCCCCCAGAGAATGTTCTCTCCCCAAAGAATGTTGCTGCCCCACACGATGTGCTCGCCCCACAGGATGTTCTCGCCCCACAGGATGTTCTCTCCCCAGAGAATGTTCTCGCCCCAGAGAATGTTCTCCCCCCACAGGATGTTGTCGCCCCAGAGGATGTTCGCGGCCCAAACCGGCGAGTTGATGAACACCGTCACGCCGTGTCCTGTCGTGTTGTTCCAGATGAAGCCTTGCGACCAGGGATTCGTTTCGTCCGCGATCGTCGTCTGTGCGTCGACGCCACTCGTGAGCCACCACGTTCCTGTCGGCGCCGAGGTATCGATCGCGCTTGCGAGGGCAATCGCTCCTGCAGCGTTCGCAGCGCCAGCGCCCTGCACCAATGGGTCGTAAGCGAAGCCAGTCCCATCAGTCATGGTGACGGCCGTGTATTCGAGGACGGCCTTCAGCGCATTCGGCGGCAGCCCCGGATGCGGTAGCAGCACGGCGTCGCGGTTCGCTTGGATCACCACTGCGACGACGCCACTGGCCACGGCGGCGGCCATGCTGGTACCACTGAGGGTGATGTAGTCCAATGATCCGAACGTCCCGGCCACGAGCTGCGACGGATGCTCGTTTGCGAGCGTGCTTCCTGGCGCGACTGGAGCCGTCAACGCGCGGCCTGGCGCGACGATGTCTGGCTTGGCGGATCCGTCGTACCACGATGGCCCTCGCGAGCTATACGGATCGATGCGATCGTCGGATCGGATCGCACTCTTCTTCGGGTTCATCGACCCAACAGTGACCGCCGACGGCGCGTTGGCAGGCGACACAATGCCCGCATACCCGGGAAGACCAGCCGCCGGATTCATCCCGTAGTTTCCTGCGGCAACGACGACGACAATCCCGGCGCGAATGGCACTCTCCACAGCGGCGACCAGCGGGTCGGTGGAGGCAGATTCGAAGATCGGATGGCCCAATGCCAGATTGATGACATCGATGCCGAGAGCCGTCTTGTTGGTCGTCGCGAATTCGAGCGCGCTGATGACCGTGCTGACCGATCCCTCACCGTTCGCGTCGAGCGCCTTCAGTCCAATGAGGTTGACGGCGGGTGCGACGCCTTGGAACGTGCCGCCCGAGAGCACGCCTGCGCCCCCGATGAGACCGGCGACATGCGTTCCGTGACCGTGGTCGTCGTACGGGGCGGAGGCTATTCCGCCCTGAGTGAAGTCGTAGAACGCGGTGATGCGATTGCCGAAATCGGCCGACGGATAGATGCCCGAATCGATGACGGCGACGCCAACGCCCGTCCCCTGCGGCGAGGAGGAGTTGACGCCAAGCGTCTCGCGCAGGATTGCCGCATTCGAGCTCGGGATCTCGACTTGATTCGACTGAAGGGGAGCGTCGATCGAGATCGACAACACGTTCGGGTTTTGTGCCAAGCCGGTTAACGCCTTGACTGACACTTCTGCGCTGATTGCGTCGATCAGCCGATGCTCGGCCTTCACGTGATGGCCGTCGGCTTCGAGTTGGAGGCGGACAGCGGTGCGCTGTCCGGGCCGCAGGCGAATCACCACGGCCAGACGAGCATCGCCGCTGCCGGGATGCGCGGTGTGCATGACGAGAACGGAATCGAGCTTGGAGAGCCCGGGCTGAGCCCCGACCGTCGCTCCCGAGCCCGCGATGAGCACAAAGGAGCAAGAGATCAGGGTGAGAACGCGCTTGAACGATTGCATAAGAATGAAGTCACTCCTCCCGGCGAAGTCGTCAAACCAGCTCATCAATTCGTTCGGGGGCTCGGGATTTCTCAGATGTGCGCCTCTTATCGGTTGTGGCCGAGGTTCCCGATAGGCTCAGCCGTAACGGTCTTGACGCTGAGTTCACAGGAACGTAGGACTTATCGACTAAGCCCAAGCGCGACAACGAGTTAGTGGTTCGCGTTAACTTCGTGGGAAGACCGTCGACGTCGTGTCAGATTGTTGAGCTCGAACCAGAGCGCTCCGATGCCGTTTCGCGCGATCGCAAGCAATGAGTGGACGATGAGGGACAGTCGGCGAAGGCCCATGAACCCAATCGAACTTCTCCCAGGCCCCGTCCGTCATTGCCATCATCCGCGGTAAGGCGCTCGCACGAGATGACACGGAAGTGACAGGAGGAGAGCCATGATTACCAACGCATTTGCGGCCGCGCGTCCGCGGAATCCGTTTGCTGCAGCGCTGGTTGCGCTATGCATCGGTCTGTGGGCTCTACCGGCCAGCGCGCAACTGAAAGATGTCAAAGGGTCCAAGGACAATCCAATCATCAAGCGATACGAAGGCTCGATGATCATTGGGTACGACTTCCGGAAGTTCAACGATTACGACCTCGTGCTGGGTCCGCTTGCGCCAGCCGATAGCGGCCCCCGCAATGTCCTGAAGCCAACGAAAAGTGAACATGTCGAGGGTCAAACGACGCGCATTCTGTACGTCGCACCGGAGGGCCGTTCACCGCTTGAAGTGGTTCGCAACTACGAGCAGGAGCTTCAGCAGAACGGCTTCAAGATTCTCTACCGCTGCGCGCGCGAGAAATGTGGGGCGGACGACGGCTGGTTGGCTCAGTACTACCTGTACTCCACGAACCGCACACTAAAAAACCATCCTCCTGCAGGCACTGGCAGAGTCGTCGGGCAGGTCTCCGAATATGCGTTCAGCGGCACGAAGGATCAACAGTACCTGGCTGCAAAGCGCGCAAGTCCGCAGGGAGACGTGTATGCGTCCGTCTATGTCGCTCTGGGACAGTTCGACATGCACAAGGAGACGTTCGATCACGCGCTCGTTCTGCTGGACATCGTCGAAACGAAGCCGATGGAAACGAAAATGGTCACCGTCGATGCATCGGCGATGGCGAAAGGCATCGCAACGGCCGGACATATCGCGCTCTACGGCATTTACTTCGACACCGATAAAACGGATATCAAGCCCGAGTCAACGGCGACGCTCACGGAAATTGCGGCGTTGTTGAAACAGGATCCGAAGCTCGCCCTGTATGTCGTCGGTCACACCGACAACGTCGGCGGTGAAGACTACAACCTGGATCTTTCCCGGCGCCGTGCAGCAGCGGTGGTGACTGCGTTGACGTCGAAACATGGCATCGATGTGAAGCGCCTCAAGCCGTCCGGTGTGGGCCTTCTTGCTCCAGTTGCTCCGAACGATACAGAAGACGGTCGCGCCAAAAATCGTCGCGTCGAGTTGGTGAAGCGGTAGCAGAGAAGCCGTCGGACGACCACCCCGGTCGTCCAACGTGCAATCACACCAACAGTGCACCGGCCTCAGCCACTGTTGGCCCGCAGCAACGCGGCGACATCCTCAAAGCCCTCCTTCCGCGCGTGCTCTTCGGCGGAAAGGCCTGTGCTGTTCCTGATCGCCGGGTCGGTACCGCTGGCCAGAAGCAGCTCGACGACCTCCAGCGTGCGTCGTTCATCGGCCGGCAGGCAAAACAGCAGCGTCTTTCCCCAGTGCATCTCCTTTTCCCTCTCAGGCTCGGCGCTCAGTACTTGACGCAGCCGCTCGACTTTGCCAGTGCGCGCGAGTTGGAAGAC